>Ga0126342_10019468_pt1 | contig 11528 bp, 11 predicted proteins | sample Cyp1metagenome_FD_92528 | JGI IMG/M metagenome (GOLD analysis project Ga0126342, IMG submission 92528) | Coral microbial communities from Lord Howe Island, Old Settlement Bay, Australia - Cyphastrea 1 metagenome | ecosystem: Host-associated > Invertebrates > Cnidaria > Coral ... | reverse complement strand
GAGAAAGAGAGGAGACCTCAAGCACCTTTCAATCCATCAGTGGCTTCGCTCTGCCATCCCTGATTCACAACAACCAAGCTCTCCTATAGGTTTCCTATTTTTGAAACTTCCGCCACCGCCTTGCGCGGTACTACTGGTATATATATATATACATGTACATACAATGCTGCCATGGAGAGAGATACAATGCCGGTTATTCATTCTGTTTGTGGGATTCACAATGGTAGGTTTGCTACTACGATATGTTTTTGTGTTTCCTTGGTGTGCCTGTGTCAAATATTTCCGCAGCTGATGCCACTCTGTATATATATATACATATATGCATACATATATGATTATATATATTTAATTATATATATAATTATATATATAACTATATATATATATATACGCGTACAGTTTGATAGCTGAGGAAGGTTGCAAAAACCTTCGAGAGTCACGGCAGCAGTTCAAGATGTTCTTTGCAGCCTTTGCCGGCCCTATTCAATAGGAGTGCTCAGGACACGTTGTTGTTTTTTTCGATGCATGATTTTACGTGACACACTAAATTTATCTATATAAATTTGATTTGTGTTTGATGATGATGATGATCATGATGATGATGATGTTGATGATTGTTTCAGTTGTCCTCCATCTGGAATTCAGGGATCCATGAACCTAGACCCTTTGACAGCGGCAACACATTTCCATGGCGATTGGAGCCTAGTGATCCAATATGATCCAATAATAATGAGTCCAACGTGTATCCAATTTGTACGGTTGAGGTCCTCATGCTTGGCAAAAACCAGATTCACCGCGTTGAGAATCTCAACAGCCTTGAGAAATTGGACGTTCTGGATTTGCATAGCAACCGGATAAAAGAAATTCAGAACATCGGCCATTTGAAGCACCTCCGCACCTCGGTCAATCTGATATTTGTCTCTTTTCTATTCTTTTCTTGCGTTGATGATTCTTAACCCGTGACTGCAAACGATTACGTGGAGGGAGTTTGTTCCTTTTGCGTGTTTTGTTGTTTGTGTTTGGAAGTGAGTGTGTGTTTGTTTTGGGGTGATTCCTTTCCTTTCATTTTGTCTCTCTCACCACTTGACTAATTTCTTTTCTTCCTTTTGAGACTCGGATTGCGTATGAAGGGTTTGGATATGTTTGGATACCTTGCGTTTCTATGGGCTGCAACTTGGTCATACTTTGATTTTACTAAACTTGCGCATGGGCCCGTAGGCATATTATGGTAGGCACGTACGCAAGTTAGTTCCGCGGGCATCCCCTGCGCCGGGAAGGCAATATTTCTTGCCTTTCCCATGCTCCCAAGCGTGATTTGTGAACATACAATGGCATACAAGGATACCAGGATACAATACATTTGCAGACATTATGGGCATGATATTGCTGTCGCAATTGCATGTGTTTCACATGATACGATGGCACGGGATGCAGTTGTGATAAGAGTGACGAGTTCGCAGCACTTTGTGGTGGGTTTTGTAGTCGCACGATTGTTCAATTCCACGTCCTTTCAGTGAATGTGTTTTGGTTGCTGACGTCATTTGAAGATGGCCGCGCTTGAACCATTGACGGCAGCGCGCATGAGTCAGACTAATTTTGTCTTTGAATTCACGAAAGTCCGAAGGATTCCAGAATAAGGCGGAGAGGTGACTTTTTTGGGTGCAAAATTGGTTTATAGCAAACCTGGAATGCCAAGTAGGTGTAGCCAGGCAATTTACATGCGATACACCCGGCTCAATGCTTGAATGAAAACATATTGAAAATACATGAAAATACAATACAACAGCATACAACTTGGTCCAACCATATAAAAGCTTCATTGATATTCATTGATATGTGTTGAATTTCAGGGAGAAGAGCATTGCCCAATGGCATCCAATGGCTGGTACACTAAATTATTGTGCTAACAGGGACTGAAAATTTCCTTTTTGGATCTTTTTGGAGAATCTTATCCGCCGGAAGAACTACCAGTAGATCCAGTAGGATGTAGTTGTTGTGCCATGGCTTGCACCGTAAGATAATGTAAGATAGCATGCGTTGCAACAAAGCTTGGCACCATTTGGCACCTGAGGTGTGCTGAACTTGGCTGGCAATTTGCTTCAGTGCCTTTCCGGCCTGGAAGGCCTACATGCTCTGGCAGAACTGATGCTTGCCATTGCCTGGCATGAAAAGATGCAGACAGATGCAGAAAGTAGACATGCAACTCTTGGTCATTCTCTGTGCTTCTTGTCACCATGAGAAGTCGAGAGAGCCGAGAATGACCGAGAATGCAGCTGCCCTGGCTGAGGAACATTCGCAGGAACACCATTACGAGCACTTCTGGTTTAGAGCGGGTGCGCCTCAAACCCCGACAAAGTTGATGAGACACATTGTGCGTCATGTTTCTTAGCATGTTGTGACACACTCAAAACATAGGACATATTTGTAAATATATGGGAACAGGGCAACTGTATTTTTTGATTGCAGCGTCGCCCTCCATGAGGGGCGCGTGTGAGTGTGCGTGTGCGTGTGCGTGCGCGTGATCACCAGTGTGTGTGTGTGTGCGAACCCTTCTAGCACAGGGAATGGTGCCGACAACCGTTTGCTGCGAAGCCAACAGTGACGCATGTAATTCAATATATTCAATGCAGGGGGGCAGAGGCGACTTGAAAAGCTTTGCCCAACGAAGCTCTTTGCAAACATCCCAGGAAGCACGGGTTGATCACCGGTGTGTACCTGCGCCAAACCAGTCTGAACTGTTGATTTCTGTTCCTGTTCAATGCTGTACTAGCTGCTGCACCGTGTTTCCATTGACACAGTTTCGAATTCTGTTGATTTGACCTTTCCGACCTTCCGACCTCAATTCGGACTTCGAGGAGCACTCCCTTTGGAACCAGCTTCAAATCTCAAAACCTGTCCAGTGTGTGTGTGTGTATGTGTATGTGTGCGTTTGTGCCTGTGTGTGTGTCTGTGAAACCTGCTAGGTATCATACGCGAAAGAATCATTTAAGAATACTTTTGGAAATCATTTAATCATTTTCGGAGTCAGCAGGGAGGTGGTGGGCATTCTTGGAGTCACCACTCAACGAAGACACGCCAAGTTTGCTGTGATATGCGTAATCTGGAGGCAGATTGCGCCTACCTGCATGGATACTAGCAGGCTAAGCTTTTGAACCGGACAACACATCATACCTCACCACCCTGATCTGATCAATCTGGCCACATCACACGTATAGTTTGTTAAAGTGTTCACTCTGTCAGGATTGCGCTTTGTCAGGATTTGACCTAGGTAAACTTAAGGCGTCGACATTGTCATCGTCAGAAAGATCCATTTCAGAGTAATTTATTCACTCTATCAGCAGCAGTGTCAACGGGCACAGTCTCACTGACTTGTGAGTGCCGTTTGTACGCTCTATATGCAGAATGGGGTAGCGCAATACATTGGAATTTTTGTGACATGACCCAGTGCGCGTGGGAATTGGCTTCCATGCCGCGGTGTATAAATTATAGGCATTGGGGAAAGTCACAAGACTGTGGAATACGCCACAAGACAGAAACGGGCCATATGGCCGGGAATGTTTAATGAAAAGCAGAAAATAAATCATTCCAACTTCGCACAACCCCCTTTCCCCCCTCTCTTGGTGCGACCCTGGATACTTGGGTATTCCCGGTGGGTCCATGGATGCAGCATGCATAACTTGGGACACCCCCCTCCCTTCTCCTTCCTTTTTTGTTTTTTTCCCTCATCTCTCTTCCCACTCTTCCCTCCCCATACCCTCTGTGGTTGTCCCTTCCCTTTGCTGTCCTGCTTCAATTGTCTCGCTGCTGGGTTTTTGCTTTGTTGCCTGTTCTGCTTTGCGCTGTTTGCTTTTCTGCCTGCCAGGGTTTGGGTTCATGTGTGCTTTCTCTCCCCTTCCCTCCTCCTTTTTCATTCCTTTGTTCTGCCTGCTTGTTGTGTGCTCCCCTTGCCTGTTGTCTGCCGTTGTTTAGTTTATTTTTCCTCTTGTTTCCCCGTTGTTTTGTTGTGGCTGGCTGTCCTTGTTTCCTTCCCTCCTTCCCTCCGCCCTTCATGTGTGTGTGCGCGTGTCTAAACGCGTGGGCCTTCTTACTTTCAGGTTTCCCAGATACAAGGCTCTCTTGCAATTACTGTCAGACGAGACAGCTGTTTTTGACGCATGGAACCAAAGAACAGATCATCAATTCTGTTCGATCATACCATCCACGGATTGACGCTTCAGAGATCTTTCCTGCCTTGTCGTGATGCAGTGAGAAAAGGCGTGCAAAATCGTGAAAAGATACATTCGTGACATTTTGCCATTCTTTTAAGGGCTCTTGTCTCTGTGTGAAGCCCGCTAGGGTATCATGCTGGAAAGAATCATGTAAGAATACTTTTGGAAAGCATTTTAGAAGTCAGCAGGGTGGTGGGCATTCTTGGAGTCACCACTCAGCGAAGACACTCCAAGTTTGCTGTGATATGCAATCTGGGGGCAGATTGCGCCTACCTGCATGGATACTAGCAGGCTAAGCTTTGAACCGGACAGCACATCATACCTCACCACCCTGATCTGATCAATCTGGCCACATCACACGTATAATTTGTTAAAGTGTTCACTCTGTCAGGATTGCGCTTTGTCAGGATTTGACCTAGGTAAACTTAAGGCGTCGACATTGTCATCGTCAGAAAGATCCATTTCAGAGTAATTTACTTACTCTATCAGCAGTGTGTGTGCGTGCGTGTTTGGACCTCATTTTTAACAATGCTGCAGGGGGCCATTCCACCTTCTACCAGGGAATGGCCAACGAAGAGCCGGGTAGAAATGGTGTTGTAGACGTACCTGCTGCTGTAACATGCATGGATGACAATCCTCTTCAATCACAGCGGGCAGTTACAACCCCATATCATGCTTCGTGTTCGTCAACATTTCGCGTCGGCTCCAAGATTCGACGTTCCATGTTTTTCTCTAAACTCAAACGCCTCAAATCACCATCAGTGTGCGTGTGCTAGTGTGTGTGTGTGTGCGCGTTCATATTTTACATGCATATGTTACATGCACGCACCTTTGACCGCAATGACGGCATTAGGCCTCAACATTCACGGTTGCCACATACTGGACGGCACCAAGCTTTGTTGTCCTCACACAAGCTTTCGCCCACGGGTTTTGAGCAAATTTGGGGTTCCATTCGAGACGTTCAGCTCGGCTTTGGGCGGCACCAACGCTTTTGAAAAACATGTATGTATATGCATATACATATACATATGTATATGTATGTGTAGATGTATATGTATATGATATATGATAAATGATATATGGTATTTGTATGTGTATGTGTATGTATATGTATATGTGTATGTATATGCATATGTATATGCATATGTATATGTATATGCATATGTGTATGTATATGTGTATGTGTATGTATATGTATATGCATATGTATATATGATCCGCGCCGCCATTTGCACCACAAAATGATATACCTTGACTTTCCATAAGATGACCATTCTGTGGCAAATGAATTTGGAAATTTGGGTCAGAGCTACCATTCATGATCATTTATGGGTACCAAACCTAACCATTCTGTAAGAGACAAAAAATATTTTGCAGATGTTTTTCACGGTACGTTTTGTTTTTTTAAAGATATTGTGAATTGGCCCTTTGGTGAGCAAAAACCAGGTAGCCATTCTGTCGAGAACCAATCGTTCCAAGACATTTTCCATTTGTACATATAAGTATATATATATATATTTGTACTTTGTGATGTGTAAGACTATGGTTGCCATGGTTGGCTGAGAGAAACTTGACATTGTGCAATTTCCAGCCTTGTCCAAAAAGGACGATTGACAGGGTTTTGCCCTACAAAATGGCAGCGGGAAAAAGGCAATTTGAGCTGAAGTTCTGCAAAATGCCCCTGGGTTCTTCTATACAGTTTCTATAAGAGCATGAATGCACGTGTTAGATCATTTTTTTAGAGAACATCTCAAAATGGTTGCGGGTTCAAGAAGTCCAAGGCAGTTGACAGGCAATACCATTTTGTAGGCCACGAAGTGCCCAGGGCCTATGGCCCTACCAGTTTGTAAGCTGGAGAAACGGCACCAAAGCCATTTTGTAGACAAAAAGGCTGGGTCTCTACAAATGGACCACTGTGACCTCACCCAGGGAATGGCAAGGAGGAAAGTGCCAACCCATTTAATTATGAAAAACTATACTTCGATGAAATTGCCCGCAGATTTGAGGCGTTTTTTTTCTTCAGTTCAATCGCTAGTTGAGCCTTTCCAGAGAATTTTCGATGATTTTTATTGCTGTTATGTCTTTTTGCTGCTATGTTTTTTCCTCTGGTTCTTGTTGTCAATGGAAAAATTGATTTTTGTTCTGTTGCTGTCATTCTCGTTTCCTGTGAGATGAATGAGCAAAAAACTGATCTAGTAGAATAATATTATCGAAGGAAGTTTAGAAGTCAAACTTCCGACAGTATGGACAGATGAAAAGCAGAGATGGGAAGAGTCAGAGAAGAGAAGAAAAGAAGAAAACAGATCAAAAAAGAGAACGTCTCAGAAGAAAGAAGATCCAGGTGCGCGAAAAGTGGTAGGAAAGTCACGTGTGTTTTTCCAATGAAAAGACGCTTGCTAAAGTGGCGGGTGCGGAGCCAGCTGGCCAGATGAGAGATGAAAAATTGCACATCGTTGTGGCGCAAAGCAGATTTCGAAGTCAAAACGCACAAAACACCACATGTTCGCGCCACTTTTGGACGTTGAAGCGTCGTTTTTGCGTGGCAGGCGCAAGGGATTGTGCACCTTGTCAAAAGTGAGCAAAACGTGAGGGCTTTGTAATGTTTTGTAGCATTTCCAAAAACGATGGCAGGCGTGGGACATTTGAAGAGGATCTGCAAAGATGCATTTTCCGTGGCAGGCGCAGTACAAGAGACATGTTCATCAGAGCTGCTAGGAGGTCCGGGCGCTGATTTCCTTAGAGGGGTTGCATTTTGGAGCATCAGATCTTCAGTTTTTGGGAAGATGATTTTGCGTGACAGGCGCAGCACTTCGTATGATCTGGCATCACTTTTTCGTGGCAGGCACAGTACTTCAGACAGGTGGACCGGAAAAATCGTAAAACGCATTGGTACGAGGCCGTCAGCTCTGGACTCAACTTTCCATTTTTGAAGGAAGTCTCGTAGAATTGCTTCGTTTTTGATGTTGTCAACTTCGAAAAATGAGGAAGTCTCGCAGAATTTGTTCGTTTTTGATGTTGCCAAGTTCAATAATTGAGGAAGTCTCGCAGACTTGTTTCCGCTTTGACGTTATCAAGTTCAAAAGTTGAGGAAGTCTCGCAGAATTGCTGCGTTTTCAAGCTTGCAGGTAGACAGACAGACAGGCAGACAAACAGATAGATAGATAGATAGATTGATAGATAGGTAGATAGATAAACAGATAGCTACAACTACAACTACATGAACAGATAGTTACAACTACAACTACAACTGCACTAATTACACTACACTACTGCTACAGCTACAAATACAATTATACTACGCTACATCACGCCAAACTAATTACACTACACTAAACTAATTATATTGCAGCACACTACAACTACAAATACAACTACAGCTGCAACCACACTACATTACACAACACTACACTACACTGATTACATTGCATTACACTACAACTACAGTTGCAGTTGCAGCGGCAACTGCAACTACAACTACACCTACCACTACATTACATTACACTACACTACATCACACCTACTGCACGATGCGACACGACACGACACGACACTACATTACAGTATTTACATTGCACTACGCTACAACTACAACTACACTACTTTACACTAGACTACGCTACACTATACCACACTACACTACACCAATTACACCACACCACGACTACAACTGCAACTGCACTTGCCAGTAAATTAATTACACTACATTACAGCTACAGCTCCACTACACTACAACTACAGCTATAACTGCAACTACAACTGCACTACACCACACTACATCCAGCAGTTGCGGTAAGGTGACCACTGCAACCATTGCAACCAATCGAAAAAACACAACTCCAACCACCTGCCCGTCCATCAGTGGATTCGCTCTGCCACCCGTGATTCACAACAACCAACCTCTCCTATAGGTTTTCTATTTTTGAAACTTCCGCCGCCGCCTTGTGCGGTACTACTGGTATATCATTATCACAAGTATAATTTTGAACATATGGATCGTTGTTGGTGTTCTTTTTTGTTTATTTATTTATTTATTTATTTATTTTTATTTTATTTATTTTTATGTTTATTACATTGTATTACATGCATGATTGATCCCTACCCTCTGAAAAATGGAATTTGAGGGGGGGAAGTTGTACTGAAATTTCATTTTAAAATGCCATTTTTGCAATCATGTTTTCTCAATGACCAATATTCCTCGTCATTCCATGCCATTGGCAAGCAGATGAAGATTAAATACTTGCGTTTAGCTGCTGAGGAACTAAACTTAACACATGTCAGACTGAAGCAGCACATGTGTAGGGGGCACCCCTCCAAACATTGCGCTGCCATCATCATACTCGCGCTTAGCTCCCCCGGAGCTAATTGCAGCAAGTATTTTCTAATCAGTGCCCAAGGTTTGTTAAGAAATGTTACTTTACAATTCCATTTGAGGGGTTGGATTACTACCCCAGGGATTCCAAGCAAAAAAAGTAGAATTCGACAGGTTGGTTTTGCCCCCCCCGCCCTCCCCCTCTATGATCATGATTGTATAATATGTGCATGTGTGCGATATTTCGCCCAGTAAGGTTTTGCAATACCATTTTCCCAGTTTTCAATTCTGATTTCATGTCTGGTGTCTGATTTGTTTGATTTCCATTTATTGCATTTTTCGCTGCATCCAGGCTCCTCAGCTCCAGCGGGTGTTTGCATCTCACAACCATATCGTCACCCACGAGGCTTGACGGATTTGATCAAGCCATGGAACGGACTCAAAGGCGTGAATGTTGCAAAATCTTGCAAAATGATGCAAAACTGATGCACAATGCAACGTCCACTTCGATGTGAAAGCATCCAGGGACTTCGAGCGCTGGGCACAATACCAAACCTGCGGGAGCTGTCGCTGGATGGGAATCCTGTGGTTGAAGCAGCTGAACTACAGGCAGTCAGTGCACACTGTGACTGCAAGGGGTGACATCCCTCAATTGTGGGCTAGATAAACAGACATGGGACAACGTCACTCAACAGCAATTTTGGCTCCGTATATAAGGTCTCTGAGACTGAGACGGACGAGGGAATGACCGTAGACACCCTTGGAAAAAAGAATTCCCTTCGCCCTGCTGATGGAAGTTTCACAACTTAGACTTCGTAGAAATGATGCTGGAACCCCATGGATTTCCAGGGTGCTTGCTTGGAGTCATTCTTATTTTTACCTCAAAGAATTCACGGCATCATCCTTGCATCTCATCAATTCAAGAAGTGACAGAGACCTGAAATGCGAACTCATTTCGTTTCTTTCTTGCTGTCGCTTCATTTTTCAATCACTTTACTTTGAACTTTGGAGTCCAAAACCCTGGCTGAGTCCCTGCCCGCGATATACGGTAATTATAATACTTATATATCACCGACATCACAAGATCATATGCAAAAGCTGTCATGCACGCAAGGTGTACCGCGCGCACATTCTATCATTGTGCCCTGCCTTGGAGATACTGGCGCCTCAGCATTGAAATCATGGAATGAATTCGATTAACGTTTTACCATGTTTCACCACGGTTTGTATCAAGTGGGTTCAGATAGTTTAGCTATGTTCAGCTCCAAGTTCTGGAGGGAGCATCTCCAGGCAACGTGTTGCACAATGTGTTGCACAACGTGTCGCACAACATGTTGCAATCTGAGGACAACGTTAAGGCTGAGGTTCAGCGAGGCTTGTCCCGTGCTGTGACAACCGTGAACTCAGCGCTCTGAACACATTATCAATACCAGGAAAAAATAGCCAACCGCAGCAGGAAGCACAAACCGTTTCAAACCGTCACAACCCATCACAAAATTATATCTGACATGCGCATACATGTATACATACAGATACATAAACAGCAAGCTGGAAATGTCTGCCTTCAGGCCAGCTTTTTCTCACCTTATGATTCATTGTGCGACTATATTTGATGTTTCCTTGGTTTGGAGGTATTTTAAAGCGGCCTGAGGGAGAGCTCCAAATTGATTTTCAGAGCTGCTTGGATCAATCAGATCAACAATGGTCAATTTGTCGGGGTTGGCTGCTGCCTTCGCAAGAGGCATTGAGGACTCGTTGGAAGTCCCAGATTATCCTGCTGTTTCTCACTGTCAAGAAATGTAGCTTCATTGTGATTCATAGCTACTCACAGGATCTCACGGGTGATTCACATGCTTCCTCTCATCCAACAGAAATTTTGTTCAAACTTGCACAGGCAGTCAGAAGTGCACACCCCGGCACATCCATGCACACCAGTACCTGGTCTGATAGTGCTTGCCTTTCAGTCTTTCAGGCACGATGACGGCATCAAAGCCCGAAGCTTCAGATGCTAAAGATGCAAAGGAGTCCAAAGAGTCCAAAGAGCCTAAAGAGCCGAAAGCATCAATTGGCATCAGGAGCTTCTTGGATTTTCTTAGTCTTGGTCGTTGGTCTAGTTAGTCGCCCAATTTGCGGAGCCAGATGGCATTCTATGTTTGTAACTGTATCAAAGTGAACATGACTCTATCCGAATGCGACTTTGTCATTTGTCCAAGATTTGAGGCTTGCACTAATTACTGTTTCAGCCAAAAAGAGAGATGGAGAGATACCCACAAAAAAAACATGTTTGACTTGCACTCGTATCATGGAAATCGGCAAAGCATCCAAGTCAAGATGGCCCCGGGATATGGCCGCCTTCAAATCCTTCAAAACATATATTATCATATATTATTTAATTTAATCATATATATATATGTGTGTGTATCATATTAAATCATCACATACAAATGATTAAAAGGATCGAGTCATGATTTGAAAGTATCAAACATAAGTGAACATGCATGAAAGTTGTCCAGCTTCGGCACTGTGCAGGCTTTGTGATCTCGCCGTCTCCCGGGCTTGCACAACCTGACACTCCTGTGGGGTCACCTTCACAGGACCTGCTCTTGTAATGTCTTGTAATGTCTTGTATGTCGGCATGATTCGTTGGATGGGCGCGAATCCTCGCAGTAGCCGGCTGTAGCCGGTGGCCAAACTCACTTCCATTACGACCATTCCTGCAGAAGCCCCTGGTCACAGCCGATGACTCACGATAACTCACGATGACTCGTGATGACTCGTGATGACTCCTGATGACTCGTGATGACTCCTGATGACTCGTGATGACTCGTGGTGACTCCTGATGACTCCTGATGTCTCGTGATGACTCCTGATGACTCCTGATGACTCGTGATGACTTCTGATGACTCGTGATGACTCCTGATGACTCCTGATGACTCGTGATGACTCGTGATGACTCGTGATGACTCCTGATGTATCCTGATGACTCCTGATGACTCCTGATGACTCCTGAT
>Ga0126342_10019467_pt1 | contig 11528 bp, 10 predicted proteins | sample Cyp1metagenome_FD_92528 | JGI IMG/M metagenome (GOLD analysis project Ga0126342, IMG submission 92528) | Coral microbial communities from Lord Howe Island, Old Settlement Bay, Australia - Cyphastrea 1 metagenome | ecosystem: Host-associated > Invertebrates > Cnidaria > Coral ... | reverse complement strand
TAACTACGGAAAATCACCATTTTCAATGGGTAAATCCACTATTTCTATGGCCATTTTCTGGTAAACAGCCACAACTTTTTTGGGGAAAATCACTGCAATTTGCTAGGAATGGATGTCAGTAGGGGAAGCTAAGACTAAACAATGGCAAGACATACCCTCTGGTAAACAGCCACATAACTACGGAAAATCACCATTTTCAATGGGCAAATCCACTATTTCTATGGCCATTTTCAATAGCTATTTTGACATAACCAGAGGGTAAATTGATGGTTGGACTGTAGGAGCCAAGCTACTGGCAGATGTATCTTTCGGAACAAATGGTAGAAGATCAAGCAATAACTGGTTGGTGGTTTGGAACAATTTTTTTCCATATATTGGGAATAACCATCCCAACTGACTAATATTTTTCAAAGGGGTTGAAACCGCCAACCAGATAAAGAATCATGGGATGGAACGGGGTCTTCCCAAAACTTTCAAATCCTGCGGATTTTTGGAAGTTTGACTGGCTTTCCGTCCGCCCCTCGTGTGGATGGAGGCCACAGTAGGCTATCATGAATTGTTCATCTTAGCTTTTCTTCGGCTTGATATCAGAATTAGCCCCAGCGACCAAAAATGGTGGGGGTACCAATTTCACAATTTCTCTAGAGTTTCTGTAGTAGTTCATCTGTATTTTTGGAGGAGTCCCTATTTTCAACAAAGTTTATCAATCCCGCGTTGACAGTAGTTCATTGCTCAATGTTCGTCGATTCTGTGAAGACGCGCTTCCTTTCGTTCCTGATGATCCTTGTTGTAATGACACAGTCCACTGTCATTTAAACGAGTTACCTCCCACTAGATCATGTTTCAAGGAGAATCAGCTATAAATGGTGGGTTTCCATATGTCAATTCACTGGAGGATATCCACTCAAAAAGCAAAAAAAAGCAAAGGAACCCGCACCCATCACCCAAGGGGCTTTACATAGGAGATGAAGAACACTGGAATCCCCTGGGTTGGTTAGATTTTTGAGCAGCAACCCATTTTGATAGCCATGACCATGGTCAAACCACCCACATGTGTTGCGGTCACCCGAAAAAAATGATAGCTATTAAAATGGGTCCTGACCGCCCAAACATACCCAAGCCAGGCAGTTGTCAACCCAGTGTTTATACTACAATAATGACACTAAATATTGTCCTCATTTTCTATGGGTGACTCCCTAATTTTTGATGACCCAATGGCCCTACTGAAGATATGGAACATCACCATCTTTAATAGCCAAAAAGCACGGTAAATCATGGTAAATCCTCCACAAAAATGGGCCATACGCAATGGATCCTTCCTTCAGCCCCGCTCCTTTGAGGAAGCCTCAGAACATCCTCTTGGCTGAACCTGAGACCACGAATGCCCGGAATTCCAGGCGCGAAACACCGAGAAGGAAAAAAAATCGGATGCCGGGAAATGGGTGTAAAACCAAGAATAAAGTTGGATCGTGTATGTTATATATATATATTATATAAATATAAACAACCATATATATATATACATACATATATATATATATACATATGCAGGGGATAAAATGGTGGTATAGTTGAATTCAACCATATTTGATCATGTTTCTATGATTTGGGCGTGTCCATTAATGGAGAAACAACCCCCGAATTTATTGACATTTTAATGGAAAGGCCATGGTCAACCATCAAATTTAACCGTATTCAGATAAACCCACATATATATATATACATATATGTATATATATATATGTATATATGTATATATATATGTACATATATATATATATATATTATGTATATATATATATATATATCTATGGGAATTTCAGGATGCTAAAATGGAGGTACGTTAGTACCATATAAGACCATACTTTGTGGGGATATTTCCTTACATATGCCTTATATAAGCCTTATACATGGTAGGTACCGCCAATTTAGGTTCGTGAAATGGTCATTAAATATATTTACAATATATGGGGATGTCATGTTATGGTATATCTGTAACCAACAACAAATATCTGGGCAGGTCTTGGATGGGTCGTGACAACTATCCTCCAACATAGACCCTGAGAATCAGCCATCCCAAGATCGGCAGGTCGATATTAGTTGGAGGAAGGGTAACCCGAAAATATAGGGAATTACACATGTTACCTTTGGATTTCAGCACCAAAGATCACGGATTCAACCCACAAGCATGGGTGGTTTCATCTGTGGTTTCTGGGTCTTAAATATTTTGACCCATACCCACGTGAAGCGTCGTTCCCTACACATAGCGGGTCCGATTGCTAGTTGGAAAGCGTACGAAGGGGTTCAGAAGGGGTATATAACAAAAATATGCACGGAGAGCCACTATTGCAACAGGGGTACTGTAAGCGAGATTGACCCTTAAGAGAGGCAACCAATTTCCACTTAGCCCATGTTGAGCAAGCCCAGATTCACTTGGCAAGATAGGAAATGGTCACAAACCATAGCGAGCAAGCCCTTGATATCTGGGGTTTATACTACTACTGGCCCCGTCTGTTACGTGATATTGGAAGATGTTGCTGCTTGTTATCGACATACTGTCTGTAGTGAATAGAGGGATACCCCCCTCATTCTTCACAACCAGCTCCCCCATCCGTCCAGGAGACTGGAATGCCCAAAGTCCAAACCCATCGAAGTGAAGCTTTCGGACTTTGGGCACTCCAAGCTGGTCCGGGATGGCTACACCTATGCGCGCTCACATGTAGGCCCGGCCCGAAGTTGGCGAAGTTAGCAGCTCACTGGGGTTGCTGGGAGAAGGAAGTGGTATGGTAAAGTGGAGATGAAAATGAGTATGGGTGAAGAGCCATATGGGCTTGTCTGAAAATAGGGTACCCCATTGTGCCATTCCATCCACTGGTTTATCATCATTGGGCTTAATCCTCTATGTCCAGACACCTCATTCACTGGGGCTGGAACCAAGTTTGCATATACAGTATAGCCAGTGATTCTCCATCAATAGGGATTTATCTGCCCATTGTTTCAACAATAGATATAGTTGCTTCCACCTATACTTGGCCAACTATATAGTACCACCCAAAACCATAGAACACACATTCCCCTCCATTTTAATAGGATTTTACTTTTCTATTTATTTTTTGATTGCTACAGATGGTCCAATGGTTAAACATACTTCTTTCTTGTTAGGCAGGGATTTATATGCCCATTGTCTCAATAATGGTTAGAGTTGGTTCCTATATAACTACAGATGGTTAAATCACTTTGTTTAGCTGGTGAATCCCCCCCAAGACAAACCAAGACATCCCAAGAAACACCTCGTGATGTCGCGGCCAGGCACTCCGCAGTATCTCGCGCCAGAGGTGGCGAACAGCAGCCGCAGCTACGATGAGTTCCACGGCCAAGTCATGATGGCTGATGCCCCCCCCAAAAAATATACATATATTATGTATATAACTGTATATATATATATATATCTATACATATTATGTATATATTATGTATATATATATACATTATGTATATATATATATTGTATATATATAATGTATATATATACATTATGTATATATATATATATATTGTATATATATATTGTATATATATACAGTATATATATACACACTACGGATATATACATATATTATGTATATATATATATTGTTTTTAAATACGTGTTCGTAATTTGCGAAGACTGGGAGACCGCTCGTAGTAATGATGGTTGAAACATTGAGTGGAGCGAATATCGAACAGTTGGGATGTTGGGATCATCGAGGGGTCACCTTTTTACAGCACCCAGAGCTATGGGAAAGATGGGGTCAAAGGAACCATGAAAACTGCCAACAATATTTCAAGATGTCACATCTTTCCAGAATGGAGTTTTTTTTTTTTTTTAAACACCTTTCCTGGTTTTACTGGGAAGATCATCTGAACAGACAGATTTTCCGATGAGAATCATGGGCACAGCGTGCCGTCTGAGACAGTCTTGTAGCGTCGAACGGTTTTGATGGGAACATCCATCCAACTCAATGGGACGTCGCAACATTTCCATGGGAAAATCCATGGGAAAATCCATGGGAGAAATCCACCCCCTTTTTTTTGGAGCTTCCAATGGCAAAAAATCATCGAACGTATCGTCCATTCCAAGGCGGGCGGATCTATGGAGTTTGGGAGTGGTGCTCTATGCGCCTTGGCTGAGGAAGTTTGCAGATTCAGAGTGCAGTTGATGTTTATGGATGTTTATGGTTCATGTTGGTAGGTTTTGAAATTGTTGGTTGGTAATCTGATGTTCATGGATTTTCTGGTTGGTGCTTTGGAACATGGCTTTTATTTTTCCATATACTGGGAATTCATAATCCCAACTGACGAACTCATATTTTTCAGATGGGTTATACCACCAACCAGTTATGGTTCATGTTTTTTTTTAAAAACCAGATAATGGATGATCCAATTCCTACCTGAGAGTGACTAGTTACCATTGTCAACCATGCTTGTTTATCAGTACGCATGGGGTCAAAACGACAACAAGTTTTTTCTTTTGACAACAGTGCCCAACCCGAAACAAATTTTCAAGATGGTTTTCCAGAGTTTCCTATCCTTTTCCCTATGGTTTTCCAGGTGGGTTTTCCCTTTCCGAGGTGATGCTCACGGGCCACTATCCCTTCCGCAGTTCTGAAGATGCTGCCTATCGTCAAGGAGCGGCATTGGTGTGAAAGGTGAAGATGTGATGTGATTCAGTGATTTGTTGGAGGATTTCGGATATTTTGGATGGTTTTGAATCATAGAAAATGGGGATTCAGCATTATTGAAATCATCCAAACTTGGCAAATGACTAGATGCTGGATGGGTCAAAATCATTTTTTTCCACCTCAGAAGGATTAAGATCCTAGGGTACCGCGGTTGTGATGGATAATGTGCTAAACTCAATAAGACACCACCCCCAATTTGGGTTTATTATTGGGTATAGGCCCATTTGGGATGCTTTATCATAGCCCCCCATGGTTGGATCCCCATTCAGGATCCATAGACATAGAACCCCCTCTTGGAGGTGTCAAACTCATCATTTTTTGGTGTAAAAAACTATGAAAAAAAACATGGCTAATCTTCCTCCAAAAGGTGATATATGTAGAGGAATTCTAGCCAGCTATGGCCCTGGAAATATGGACATTTTTCCGGGGAAAATGATGGTTTTCCTCTGGAGCTTCTATGAGGTGTATCTACTATTTTAGCCATTTCCGCCGTTACAGGAAGCTTCAAATTCCGCGGCAGCGGTCGAGCAGAAGAGTTGATTGCGGGGCTCATTAAGCGAAGGCATGGGCATTTTCCTGTGGTTGGTTGGGTGATGTTGGGTATAATGGTGGGTTATGAACCTACCTGGTTCATTCGGGATAGTTTTCACCCACAATATTTGCACTGAAACAACCATGTACCACCAATATTTGATTCATATACCGAAGGAATCAGAGATACCCCTTAAATGGGATAAACATGGATAAACTACACTACACGTTGCATTTACTGGAATTGGATCATGCGAAAAGCAGTGGTTTCCTGTAAGAACCCCATAAGCCAACCTGTGGAAACCGTGAAACCTTAGTAATTATGGTTGGTTTCAACATATAATCCCATTTTATTCCCATTATATTCTTCCCGAAATTCCATGGTACTCCCATTCAATCCCGTTAGCAGTATATTAGTATATTCACATTAATCATGTAAGGCTCCATTTATTCATTGGAAAAGACATCGTATTGATCATGTAGATGTAAGAATTAGCATTCTCCATTGAGTCAATGGATTATCATTTAATTTTTAATGGATTGCTATGGATTGTAATATCCACATATATCATCATATGGGGGTTTCCATAAATGGGGGTACCCAAAATGGATGGTTTATAATGGAACATCTTATAAAGATGGATGATTTAGGGGCACCCCTATTTTAGGAACCCCCCATATATCCACTATTTATGGTTTGCTATTGGGGATCACAATTTATGGAAAAAATGACGACACCTCTGTGACGTCCAGGCCTGAAGACCGTTTGTCTCTGGAGCAATGCCTTCGGAGTGCATGGGTTGGGAAGCTAAGCAAGCTAAGCGTTGAAACATCTCATGCGGCTTCATCGATAATGGGCATATATTATTAAGGGAATATATCATATATCATACTATTGTCATTAACTGTCAGACTATGAGGGTATATTGTCATTATGGGATATTATATTAATGTGGTACACTCCATGATAGACAATGGGACATATCACTAATGGGAACATAGTGGTAAACCCATACCGGTATTAATCGCATCTATTATCTACAATGGGGATGCTATTCATGTGATATTTAACATGGGATATATTGTCATATTGTTTTGCTATATCAACCATATCATCCATTATCATCTAGTAACATACATATGTATTGTATAATGTGGTAAACTCAATAACCATCCCCAAAACAACCACACATGGGTGGTTTCCCAGCCATCCCCAGTCATGGTAGGTTTTGTGGTACTGGGTTGCCCATGGGGATATCATTATTGATATAATAATGCATGGGATATCCTGGTGTGTAGGGGGGGTCGAATATGGTAAAGGCCCCATAAAAAGACTCGATAGTTTGTGTAGTTGATTGTAACCCAAGGCGGTAAGTCATTGGGTATGCCGGGTATGCTTCATGGTCTGGGTTCACCACACTACCCCCTGCATGGGCGTAGTTTGAACACTTTGTACACTGTAGTGCACATCAACTGTGCATCCCCGCATCACGCGATGGTCCTAAAGGGTGGCATGGCCAATCCCCATATCTAGTCATGTAGTTTCTTGATGATTAAATAATGTTAAGTACCCGTTTTGATGACTAAAACGCGATTAAATCACGTTAAATCCAAATTTTGATGGTTAAAGCCTGGTGAAAATCATCAACGATCCAAGTTTTCAATGCTTAAGTTATAATGTGTTTTTTTTCTAACATCATATTTCTTTCCATGGTTTAAAGTTGGTCCTACCCCCCCATGCCCTGTCGCAGAGGTTTTGGGCAACAGCTCGCAGCGTGCCACGGTGTGTTTGCTGCGACCTGTGAGCACCACCAAGGAGTGCCGAATCAGGTGCCACCTTCCAGGGGGCCCCTTGGGAAAAATGGTAGAGATATGAGGAAAATTTGAGGAATATAGGGTGATATGGGGGTTTCCTGGTGTGAATGGGGGTACCCCCAGAACGCTGGATGGTTTATTTCATGGAAAATCCCAATCTAAAATGGATGATATGTGGAGATATTAGCCACCAAAAATGAAGATATCTTCAGGATATCTGGGACCACCAGCAACCAGTCATGGGAATTGATCAGAAAATCAGGGTTGCATGACAGAACAGGGACATAATCATTAGACATATCGGGATATATGAAACCATCAAGAAATGGAAGACTCTATGGATTTAACCAGCCAAAATGAGGATTTCGCCGGATATCATGGGGATACAGCAATGGGGGCAACCAGCATGGGAAACGCAATGGTTTTGTCAAAAAGAGTGGAGATTTGCCAGCAATACATGGCAATTTTCATGGAACACAATGATAAAGCATGCATTTTTACTATGTTACTATGCATTTATCGTGGACCCAATTTTCAGACAAACGCATATGGGTACTATTTAGGACTAATTTGTGCTAGTATTGAGGGGTTTGGATTTCCATCCAACGAGAAACTGGTTGGTGGTTTGGAACATTTTTTATTTTTTCCACACATCAGGAATAATAATCCCAACTAATATGTTTCAGAGGGGTTGAAACCACCAACCAGGAAATATCTTGTGAATCTATCTATGCAGATTCTATGGGGATATGGCCAATTAGCAAATCATGCGGAGAATGGACCGGGGGACATTCAGAAGCTCAGAAAATTCCCTCATTCGATCTGAGAATTTGACCCATAAATATTGGTGATGATTGTTGCTTGATGGTTACCCTCTGGTAAACAGCCACATAACTATGGAAAGATCCACCATTTTTAATAGGTAAATCAACGAACTAAATGGGCCATTTTCAATAGCTATGTTAGTTTACCAGAGGGTAAGCCAGTTCTATAATTATACACTCAAACATATATCAGATACAAGTACGACAATTTCTTGATGGTTCATTTCTCTATGGTTCATTCGTTATATCCCCCTTTGAAGGCAGAATCCTCGTATTTTGGTGAAACTTTCAATTCTTGATGGTTTTATTGCAATTTTCTTGGTAGTTAACTCAGTCAACTCTGAGTTTGTCTTCATGGTGACACCCCAGGCCTTGATGGTTAAACCGTTCAACCCTTCCCGATGGACCTTTGTCAGTGATCGGGGGGCCAGGTTGCCACTGGCGCCAAAGAATGTCTCACGATTCAAGCAGGAGCTGGACACCTTCTCGCTCAGGCGAGAGAGCCTGAAAATAGAGAAATGGATAGTGGATACTGTAAGGGGTTTAATATACCTAATATACTATAGATTGATAGTGGAAATTCACATAGACCCTGCGAAATATAGACCCTGCCTATAAGTTTCCAACCTCCGATTTGGCAGGGTCTATATGAATTTCCGGGGTCGATCAGGTTTGGAAGACGCTTTTCTCATTTCGTGCGCTTGTAGGATCCAAGGGTTTCACGAGCTGCCAGGCACAAACTCTCTGCCTGGTTGTTGATCCTCGAGGTGGGGCCACTTGACACTTACCACATGAAGCTTTCATTTCCATCCTGATAATCACCTGCTAGTCCTTCCATCGATTCCCACCTTTGAATTTGGATTCATCTTCAGCTTTTCCTTTTTTTCAGAGAATCAGCCAGTGGCCGAGTCACCAAAATGGAACCCAGAGGTAGTTCAGGAACATCTCCAACCATAGGGGTTTTTCAATAGGATCCTTCACATGTTTTTTCTCAGGTCTCTTCATTATTTTCGGGGGTTAAATTGGATCTCCCCTTTCAATCCTCTAGCCTTCGAACAGCAACAATCCGCAGTTGAACACCCCAGCAATCATCACTTTAACATACTTTAACCCAAAAAAATAAGTTCAAACCCAGCAAAAACCCACCAAAATCATATGGAGGTTTCCTAAAATGGGGGTACCCCCAAATCATCCAAAATTATGGTGACTTTAGTACTGAAACCTATGGTGACTTGGGGATCCCCCAGCCCAAAAAATCCCCGCCCTTCCACAGGTGGTGGTGACTTTCAACACCGAAGTGCCTGAGGTTCAGATGGAAGCTGCCTGGTGCCATGCCCAGCCGGTTTCTATGAGGCTACCCCAATAGCTGGATGGTTGAGTTTAGTTATATGGGGGTTTCCATAGTCATGGGGGTACCCCAAAATGGATGGTTTATTTCATGGAAAATCCCAATCTAAAATGGATGATTTGGGGGTACCCCTATTTCAGGAAACCCCCATATAAGTTAGTTCATGGAACATCAACATCTACAAATGGATGATAACCTGGGGGGGTACCGCCAGTTATCGGAAACCACCCTTTTTGATGCAATTTCTTTGGTTCTGGGTAGCCCATTCTCACGGAACCGTAGATGTTTTGGATCCAATCCAGTGGTTACCCGGTGCCACAGGTCAGAACTGTGGGATATTTGTCACAAGTATTGTCCTGAACTGAACCTCGGCACAGCGCTTGGGGAAACAAATCCATTGGACTGTGGTGAAACGACCCACAATTTTACACCCTAAACAGACTTGAGATCAGAGGGGTGAGCGAACCAAGGGACAGAGTTCCACATCCACATCTATGTTTTTCTGGTGTTTACGCAAAGGTACAGGATAGCAATGTAGGGGTATGGTGCAGGAACATTCATCCCAAGACTGCTAGCTGGTTCAAAGTCGTGGGAAATCAAGATTCCCACTTCCAATGATTTACCCTCTGGTGTCATGAAACGTGGCAACGGAAAAACCCCCTATTTTTAGATGGATATGAAATGGATGTTTTAATGGGACAAGCATCTATACATGGTGAATCATTTCAATAATCTAATCTAAGCCCAGTACTTCTGGACTGGGAAGTGACCCTTGCCATTTCTGGTGAACTTTCCATTTTCGTGGCTGGTCTCAACCGCCGTAGCTGGGATAGAGGAGCCTACTGACATCCAGTGATTCATAGAGATTCTCATCCATTTTGAAGCCAACCTTATGGCAATTTTCGATAGGAAAATACTGAACACCAATGCGGACATGCAAACACGACTTTACCGCATGTCTTTTGATCGAATGGAAGACATCTGAAAGTGAAGTTTTTCAATGCAGCGTCGCAGTCCCCAACTTTATCCAACTTTCATATGGGGCCTGGGATGGATCAAAACTATTCAAAACTTTCGAATAGATTTGACCAACTGAGGAAGCGTTTGAACATGTTCCCTGGCGAAACGGGCAATGGTGGTTGCTCCCCACAAAAAGGAGATGGAGCCAATCCCATGCTGCAACAGGACCTGAAAATTGGCTGAACGGTGCAGGTCCGAAACTTGCAGTCCCTTTCATACCACATTTTCAACTCACAATGGACCTTTTGATTTGACACTTTCGGATCTTTTGGATTTGATCCAATAGCCTTGCACTTCTCAGTCACTTCTCATCTCTGCGCCTTGCAGGAGCACGAAGCCTTGAATTCCATCTATGGTTTGGACTTTGAGGTCAGCGGAGACCGCAGTTGATGGTTGGTTGCTGCAAATCTTGACTGAAAATGTCTATCACTGCACTGTTGCACTGTCCCGGTTCAAGGCGTATTCTTATTGGTGAACGCATGGTATAAACCATGTTTGATAGAAGAATAAACGTCATTGTTAGCTAAATCCCCAGTTTCTGTGGATCTAGTGGTTCTCCCATTTTTTGTGATAACTAAGCCGGGGGATTAGGATGGTGTAACTGTTGCACCATCTGAACTTCTCCATTCTTGCTGCTTCAAGCATGTTACCCTCTGGTAAACTAACAGTTTGCTATTGATGACAATTTAGTTCGTTGATTTACCCATGAAAAATGGTGATTCTCCATAGTTATGTTAGAACCCAGCCGCCGTCCCCAGGCAACTGGTAACGAACCCCCCTTTTTTTTTGAGGGTTTGGGTGGGGGGTGGGGGATGTTAACGTGCCTGCCAACTTGCTCACGTCATGTATGCTTCGTGAACTTGGGGGTTTGGGTTGGGGGGGATGTTAACGTCCCTGTCAACTTGCTCACATCTTGCATGCTTCGCGAACTTCGGGGTTGGCTGGGTTATATATATATGTATACATATATAATTACATTCAAATTTAGATACATATATATGTATATATATATATGTACATAAACATATGTATACATATATATATACACGTATTCACAATTGTATACATATAAATGTACATATCTTCTTTTACATATGTATACGTATATAGTGTATATATACATAATTCTCACTTACGTACATATATCTATATATACTTATCACATGTATATATATATAGGCTCAAAGCTGGGGGTTCCCCGGAGCTTCGAGGAACCCTCAGTCTTGATGCTATACCAGAAAGGTCGTTCTTGTATACAGATGGGGGGGG
>Ga0126342_10019466_pt1 | contig 11529 bp, 10 predicted proteins | sample Cyp1metagenome_FD_92528 | JGI IMG/M metagenome (GOLD analysis project Ga0126342, IMG submission 92528) | Coral microbial communities from Lord Howe Island, Old Settlement Bay, Australia - Cyphastrea 1 metagenome | ecosystem: Host-associated > Invertebrates > Cnidaria > Coral ... | reverse complement strand
GTACGTATGTACGTATGTACGTATGTACGTATGTACGTATGTACGTATGTACGTATGTACGTATGTACGTATGTACGTATGTACGTATGTACGTATGTACGTATGTATGTATGTATGTATGTAGGTATGTACGTATGTATGTATGTATGTATGTATGCATGTATGTATGCATGCATGTATGTATGTATGTATTATATATATACATACACATATATATATATATTATACAGACTATTGCGTATTAACCTGTTTAAAAGTAGATCAAATCTGAGATATCTACTTTTGGAATCCCGATGTCCCGATGAAACACTAGACATGGAACCCACTCGATTTCCACGGAGATGGTTCGAGAGCACAGCATCTAAACGTGGTGTGGTTTTTGCACTTTAGTGGATGGTATAGCAAGGGCAGGAAGGATCTGGTAAGGATGGTGCAAACAAAACAATTTGGATACAATGTGGGGCCCCTGAGTTTTGTTTGTTGCTTTGCAACCCCCATGAACTGTAGAATCTAGAAAAAACAGAACCAGAAACCCAACATTCTAATTATAAGTTGTTTTTTCAAAATCTCATCTGACTATAACTATAGTCTATAGTAGTTAGGTAGATTACAGTATAACTATAACTAGAAACGATAACTACAGTTAACGAACATCTAACTATCTATGTGTACAAAACATGATCAACTATAGTTAATCATATAACCATAGAGTTTATAAACATCATAAAAATATAATATGCATATGTTAATCATATAATTCGTTATAGTTTATAACCATCATATGTGTAGATGGTTATCCATCGAAAAACCTAATCACCGAGGCCACGAGCCGCGCCACGGGTGCCAAAGCGGCCGTGAAGAATCTGAGCCTCGTGGGCATCAGCGAGAAGGACCAACCTGTTTGGGTAGCCTCCGGCGTTGCAGCAGTTTGCGAAGCTATGGAAAATGGCTATAGTTATAGTTAAAAACATTTGAAATCACCATACTTAGTCATCAAAGTTTTGAACATCACCATCTTTGGAAGAAATCACGAACCTAATGGGCCAGCTATGAAAAATAGCTATGTAACAAATTACCAGAGGGTAGCTTAGAAGAAAATTGGCTCTGGAAATGGACATGGGATATACCTGGTATATAGCTTCTAAATGGCCATTTGGGGAAAAATGATGACTAAGCCAATGGATTCAGAGGTACCATATAGACAAACCCATATATCATTTATATGGTATAGTTTATGGGGATGAAGTAGCTCACACAAGCTGGTTGGCTACAATTCCAGCACATTGATCTTTGCAAGATGTCAGAGAGGTATAGTTTATGGCATAGTTTTTGGTGCAATGAATATTATAGCAATGAATATGGTATAACGGATATTCTTGATGATATTATAGTATAATGGATGTTGTTGATGATATTATGATACCCCCATATACCCATATCGTTTTGCAGCATTGTTATTTTCCATGATCTTGCACATGGGTTTTTGCCTTTTGTCGTTCATTTTTTTTTGGGGTGAAACTTGTGGACACAGGCAAAGAAAGAGTTGGAGAACGAAGTTGCCATTCGGCCGCATTTGGAGACGACATTTTCTTCGCCTAGTTTGGAAGATAGCCATTGTCATTCTTGGATGCCCTGGACCCATACAAGGCATCGACGGATTTTTTTTGGGAGTCATACCCGAATCATCACTGGGCGCTCCATCAGTTTCCAAGGAACTCTTCTTGAGCATGGACCATCCAAGAGTAGCTCGATTGATGGATGTCTATGAGTCTGAAGGGCGCCTGAGTCTGGTGATGGAATGCATGGAAGGTTGCGAGGGCAGGGCTGGTGGCTGGTGGTGCAGACGGTGGCCAAAACACCAGTGTCATAGACTTTGCTAGGGGGATTGCTCCGTCGATATACCCATATAATATTGGGTACATAGGTACGACACTGTCATTTTGTCAGCGCAAAGCCAATCGGCTTTTTGAACGGGCTAAGTTTGACTTCCCTTCAGGGAAAATTCTCTTTCCCAGACATGAGCAGGGTTCAACCTTTCTGTTTGTTGATGATTAGTTGGGGGGTTATACTGTCCAATGTATTGGGGATGGTCACAATCCACTGAGGGAAATCCGTCCTGAACCAGCCATGGGGCCACCGTCTGCCAGGTGGAGAGCTGTTTACCCGCGTGATGGATCGGGAGGCGGGATGTGGGGCTAGAAGCAAACTATAGGATGTCCATATGTATATAGATATGGACATACGTAATGTCTATATCTATATCTATATCTATATGTATATCTATATCTATATCTATATCTATGTGTATATCTTTATCTATTATATCTATAATAATTATCTATATATCTTTGTCAATATACATACACATACACAGACACAGACACAGACACATAGATGGATGAAACAGGGATATGCAATATCTAGATCTGTTTCATATTCGCTACACATATACACATGTTGAGATGACCCTGCTGTGCTGCTTCTGATTCCCTCCTTTTTCCGCAGGTTTTTCCAGAGAAGGACGCAGCTCATACTGCCTGGCAGATGCTTTTGGCACTGCTTCTTGGCTGACTTTTGCTGTGATCCCTCGGGAAGCATTGGCAAAATCTACTGTGGTAGCGATGGCATGTTGGGACTCACCTGTCCAAAGGTTTCTTGACGACAAAATCCTTGATTTTTGGGGCCATGGCCATGGTTGGACTAATCCTGATGAATGAAAGGTCACATGGCTCCACTTGTCATCCTGTTCCCACCAGACGGAAGAGCCGAAGATCTGCGTTTGTCTGAAAATGGGGGACCCTACAGTAACATCATTTTCCCCACTATTCCCACTATTCTCTGACCATAAACCGGAAAACCCAACTTTTTGGATCATTTTTTGCACAACCTTTACATTTTTCCCTACCTGTCAGGTGAGGGTCTCTGGTTTGGTAAGCTTGTCCTCCTTCCTTCCTCTTTCCTCTTCCCTCCCTCTTCTACCTACTCTACCTGCTCGCAGGGCCCCGCCGGACCCGAGCACAGCGCCAGATAGAATGCCACTTGCTGGGTATCACTCGAAGGAAGTAAGTTTCGTAAAGATCCATTGCTTTTGAGGCACAGCCATTTTCGCACAAACCCAAATCGTATTGTTGGTTATCCCATAGCATTCCCCGGTATGGTCGGATTGAAAAACCCCTTCTTTTTGCCAAGTCCTGAGTTTTGGACTCAAGGAACTACATTCACAGCCATGGCATCGTCCATCGCGCCACCTGGCAGCAGCTTGCTGGTCAAAGATCCCCATTTTCTGTGGATCAAATTGACCAAAATCCCGATTCTTTGGCCATCGAACTCCAAGCTCCAGATCTGGAAGAACTTGAAGCATTTGAAGAACTTGGCAGGACATCAAGTTAGAGAACTTCATGTACGCGCGGAAGGACACAGATCACCTGAAGCTCATTGACTTTGGCCTCAGTGCCTGGGGCCAGCATGGGATGACGGATCATGATGTGATGATTCAGGATGATGGATGACTCCTATTTAGTTTTGATCGCTTAGGACTTAGGTCTCCTATTTAGTTTTGATCTCTTTTTACCCAAACCTGGCAGTGAACAATTCCCCATTCATATCCATTCATGATTCATAGCGTCATATTTTCCCTTCGAACAATGGTGGTTTCCCAGCCATTTCCAAGGCAAAGTCTGGGAGCCCAACACCAAGATGGAGGCATCTTGCGGCACCTTGGGCTACATTGCCCCGGAGGCACCATCATCTGGGCACCATCCGTGGATCTGGGGTAGACTTCCCACCGGAAACACCCGATTTTCACCTGGGCAGGTGCTGAACAAAACCTACAGCTCCAAGTGTGATGTGACGCCCGGCTGCAGAAAACTGCTCCATCCTTTGGGAGCCAATTTCAACTGTGCCCCAGCCGTTTGAGCCGTTTGATCCGTCCCAGGTGGAGTGTGGGTGTCATTGTGTACATCCTCCTCTCTGGCTGTATGCCCTTTGCGGGCTCTGAACAGCATCAAATTGTCTGCATCATGTCCGGCATGTACGACATGGAGGATGAGGACTGGTCGGACAAGTCGCCCAATTTCGATGAGGATCAGCAAAGTGCCATCGATGTCTCACATGATTCCTACTGATCATCTTGGGACAATGTTTGCATTACCCTTCCAGTAGGTCAATATAGGCATGTCAGCCATGGCCCATTTAGTTTGATGATTTACCTTTATTAAAGATGGTGCTTTTCCAGTTCGCAAACTGTTAAGTTTCCATATGTTTTTTTCTCATTTTCAGACACATCAGACATCCATAGCCCCTGAGCAGACGACGCCCGAGGAGTGGAAATGCGTGTCGAGCCTTGCCAAAGAATTTGCACCTTGGACCAAGGGCTGCCAGGGCAGCAACACACTTGGGCAATCTATAAAGATATATATATAAAGATTATATATATATATATATCAAAATCTATGGGATTCCTTAGATATGTGCATCCAACCATCCATAAAATCTGAATATCTATAATGGATGACACATTATGACACCATATTTGACGGGATGAGCATCCACCTACAGCTGGGCCCATGAAGGACATCTATGTTGACTGCTGCAGCACATGAGTTTGTCGTGAAATTGGGTACAACCGTTTTACATCGTTTTATGGCCGGCAGATAAGGGGGGAATCATTTTGATAGCACTGGATGTTTTGGTGCCTTATTTGGACAAACCATGACAATATGTAGGTAGTAGAGAACTACTTTTTTGGACACCATTCAGCTGATTTCGAATATTCATTTCTGCTGGTAACATGCGACTCTTTGACCACAAAAAACATTGTCAAATTTGCGTAGATTCCTCTATCATCCCATATCTTTGTTAGTTAAATATAGTTAAACCCCCATTGAAATCCCATTGACATCACCATACAATTCGATGAATTCCCATTTAAATCACCATTAAATCCCATAGTAATCCCATAGAATTCCCAAAGAAATCCTCTAGAAATATCATAGAAATCTTGATGAATTCCCATATTAAATCCAGCATTTTTTTTGTATCGAAACCTAGGTGAAAAAACTCCTGGTGGTCGAGGCCGCCGATCGCATGAGCGCGGAAGAAGCGCTGGCGCACCGCTGGATCCAGGTCGGGAAGTTCCATGGGAGGGAGGAAAAATGGTTTCCATAAATCTGGGTATAGTATAATAATGATATAACTATGATATAATATATATATATATATATATGAAAATATGAAGTGGGTTTGAACTATATATATATATAATATGTTATCTATATAACTATATAACTATATATGATAGTAACTATAATACATATGAAGTGGGTTTGATGCATATTATCTGGGTAAATTTCATCACGACCTCACTGTTCTCCCGAAGCCTGGAATCATGGGTTTATGGGAAATCATCCCCAGCCATGGTCGAACTATTCAGGTTAGTGAATTATTATAATTTACCCAGATAAATGGAGGATCCCCAAAATAGGTGGTTTATTTATGTTTATGTACTTCATGGAAAATTCTATTGTTCAATGGATGATTTAGAGGTACCACCCATTTATCCCATGATATTACACTAAATCCCATCATATTGTTATCCAATTTGATCCCATTGTATCCCAGCAAATAGCTAAGATGTGGGGGGATTTGATTGATAGAAAAAATGTGTGTATATATATAGAGATACACATACATATGTATATATTTATATATAATACATATATATATATATATATACATAACCTCACTGTGACCGAACCCTGGAATCATGGTTAGGATTCGGGGTATCATCCCCAAATGGCCGCAAGTTTCAGAGGTATTATGATTTGCCCAGACTATATCCCATTACATTCCCCTAAATCTCCATTTTTACTATCATTTAAATGGGAAAAGTTGGGGGGTTACCCGGGGGGGTCTGAAAACGGGGAACCCCCTCAAAATCATCCAAACTCGGTCATATTTGCAGTGGGGAAACTAATGGTTTTAGGATACCACAATTTCAAGAAGCCACCAAATGGGAAGACTTGGAAAAGCTGTAAAAAGGTTGAAGCCTTGTTTGGTATTTAGTTGATGAAATTACTCGATTTTTTCGATGGTTTGGTAGAATCCCATGGAAGTCTCATTTCTTCGTGGAGACCCATCCACAAACACGGCGCCGCCACCATCGTGGCACAGGAGCGAGAACATGTGCAGCTGAGCCGTTGCAAAATGGATCGATCCGTTGTCGACGCCTTGAGGCCTCCCGAAATCATTACCACAGAGAGATTCCCCAAACATGTATTGCAACACTGTATTATATATTGTATGTATTTTCCAAATCACTGCCCTATATATATATATTCCAACGTAGAACATATATATATATTTATAAAAATGTATTGTATTGATGTATAAATTCCATTTCGTGTCTATTTAATAGTCCCCCATGTTGCCCGATGTTGATCTCATTTATCCACCATTTCTTTCCCATGATCCCATTTTCGCTGCTTGCTGCTCATTTCTTATCATCTCCCATGTATTTCATCTATTTCTCCTTTTCCTTCCGCACTTCCATGGCAATTTCCGCTGTATGCCATGGCTGCTACCGCAACAGCGGCCATTGCGGCCATGGCAGGCGTTTCGAGCACGCCTCCAAGTTCCGCCGCGCCTGCCTTTCGGTGATGGCTTGGTCACTGACCCACGAAGAGCGGAAATCCGTGACCTGATGCAAGCTGGAGCAGCTGGTATTATATCATGATTATCTACTAACTATATTTAGTGGATATAATGATGTCGATATACCATTTGGGATATACCATTTATACTATCATAGTGGATATACCATTAATGGGTAAAACTTATTACAGTAATGGTTAAATAATGGGGATTAATGGTTACTATGGCTTATAGATGGTTAATGCTAATAAATAGTAATAACATTAATGTTGTTAATGTAGGTAAAACAATGCCATAAACCAGCCATGACTGGGAATGGTACCCATACCAGCTATAAAAATGGTGATGACTGGGGGATGGTATAAACATGACAGCCGGTTTTACCCACATCAAATCCAGGACTATCACGGCATTTTTTTCATAGGGAACATGAGGAAATCCGGTGGATTTGGGAGTATATTGTGACTGCGCGCGCAGTGATGGTTTTTGTTGATGGTCGTTGGGGATTTCAAAGGAACAGTTTTTTTTTCATTTTTGACCGCCCGCCCAATGTTTCCTACAGTGAAAGTGCCTTTAGCGGTACGTGAGTTAAGTCGAGAACTTGTCCCCATGTCCCCCAAGTGCACCACCCATTTTATAGACACCCACATTTTTGCTCGTTGCGACCCCATTTGTATTTTCCTGTCATTGACTCAAAATGTAACTTTGTGAATCCACGATCATACAGACATTGTTGTCACTTTGAACAACAAGAGTATCCATTTCAGGAGATTTGGAAACCCATGCCAAACTCACTGTTGCTTTCATGTAAGTGCACATAAGTGACATTTGTTAGCAACACAAGTTCACTTTGCTTTGATGAAGCCAGGTCATGGACTTGAATCATGTATTTCATGTGCAAGTGAACGCTATTAGCCCGCACCACCCCATCCCACCCTACTGTAACACCCAGTGTGTGCCCAAATGCAATTGAACGACAAGCTGCATATGTGTGCAAGTGCAATTGAACGTCATGAAAAAGCAACACAAAACAAAGGGTTTCTACGCGCGTGCATGGTTTTAATGGGTTTCAGACCTTTTTTGCTTAAATCCAGATCTTGTTGGATCAATTTTTTCGTTCAACCACCATGTTGGCTTAGATATGGCACAACCCATGGTAAAAAACACACACCCCGTGATTTTTAGAGACTTCCGTCCGGCCCCGTGGTTCCGGAACGGTTCCGTTACGGCCCGGCCTCCGTTGCCAGGTGGTGGACGCCTTCCTGGAGCTGGACACCTCGCGACGCGGCACCATCCGACTGCACGAGCTGCGGGACGTGCTGCAGCGCTTTGACATCCCGGATCAGGAGCCCGTTGTGGTTTTTTGTGGATGTGGATATACCATTTGGGATATACATATAGGATTTAATATACCATTTAATATACAATTTATAGGATTCATATAGGAAATTCATGGAAATCCATTATATACAGTGATAGATGATGTGGAGATAATGATGGATTAGAAATCAGTATCATTAATGGATTATCTACTATATTTACTATATGACTAGTTGATATAATGATGTGGATATACCATGAATATCCATGAATGGGATATACCATGGATAATACAGTACTAAATATGATGTGGATTATCTACTATATGACTGACTAGTGGATATAATGGATTTCTAGGATTATTACTATAGAATATTAATACAACCTGGGAATGGTAACCATACAACCTGTAAAAATGCTGACGACTGGCGGATGACCAGGTTGTTTTTGCTTGGAGTTCTTTGGGGAAAATGGCAGTTGGCAGAATTTGGCATGTTTGTTCCCCAAAAACATGGCCCAGTTGGCAGTTTTTTGTTTTTTTTTCCGACCGAAAAATGGGAAAGTGATGTGAACAAGTTGGATGACGTACACCATCCTGACTCGCATCTTGTACCTATCGGTTGGTTACTTGGGGATGTACCTGGACACCCCCCCCAACAAATTGAGCGGCAATTCGTGAAAAAACCCAGAACTGACCTTCAGGACCTGTAGTTGGAGCTAATGTGTTTATCCGTCAAAAAACAGCCAAAAGAACTGAAGAACCTAGTGTCCCCATGCCCCATGATATCCTCATGATATTTCCATGATATTTCCAGGATATTTCCGTGATATTTCCGTGATATTTCCGTGATATTTCCGTGATATTTCCGTTATCCCAAATCTCCATATCCTAATGATTTTTGGCCGTCTTGGCGGCTCCAGTGACCCCCAAGTGACCCGGCCAGGAGTCGGCCGAGATTTTCCACGCTCTGGATGGTGGTCAGTGTGATGAGGCATGGTGTTGAACTCTCCAAGGATGGGATTTTTCATGGAACCAGGCAATGAAAATGGGATTACCATCTGGTTATGACTAACATAGCCATGGAAAGATCCACCATTTTTAATAGGTAAACCCAGGTAAACCATCTATAAATGGGCCATTTTCCATGGCTATGTTAAATAACCAGATGGTAATGTAGTTAAAACAATGTCACAAACCACCCATGACTGGGAATGGTAACCATACCACCTACAAAAACGGTGATTTGGGGGATGGTTTATGACATTGTTTTAACCACATGATCCGGGATTGAATGTTTACTGGGATGTATATTTGAAGGGAGACCCTTTGGGACGCAGGTTTTGTGGAGTTCATCACAGCCCAGTTATAACTGCGTTGACCCACTTAGACGACTCATTATTTTTGAGCAAGACAGGGATAGCATCTGGTCAAACATGGCTTGCTGGACAATTCCTACATGGCTTGTTCGAGGATTTCCCAGCTCCCCATGTGACTGATTTTTCAGCATTGGAGTGTCCAAAGATTGGGACGCCAAAAAAGAAGCCCCTGCTATCAGTCCAAAGAAGTCATTTTTTGGGAGGCGCCAAGGTGAAGAAACTGCTGTGTTGCAAGTTGCACAATAGTCACTGTGAGATTATAGACACACTGCCAGCTTGTGACCTTTCGGATGGTAGTACCATGGCTGATCTATCCCATCCGAAAGTATCCGTTCGTCGTCAGCAGCGACCACTCAAGAATCCCTCTTAGTTGATCAAATTCAGAGGTTACGAGGCTCCAAAAATCTCAAGCAGTTTTTTGTGTCGCTGGGACCGCGAGAACGGAAAACTGCCAGGTCCATTACAGTGAATTTCTGGGAGCCATGGTCTCCTCACGAATTGCAATGCTCCTTGGCTCGATGGCTGTGGTGAATCATTGAGATCTTCCGGTTTCATGAGGACAAACCTCCAAAAATTCACGGGAAAATGAGCCTCATTTTGTTGTATGAAAGAATGATCCTTTTGGGGGAACAAAAGGGTATACCTGGTATACCCCATTTTCAGAAAATCCTTTTGGTAAAGAAGTTGTATAAATTCCGTGAGATTATCAAATCGTCGTTGAGGAAACATGACGCTTGTGGATTGGGTACCTTCCGCTCTTTCCATGTATGTGCTTTTGATCGACAGGTGGTGCTACCGATTTCCGGCCAAAAAACCCTGCAATGCTTGTTTTGGGGGCTCACTGCTGCCTTAGTGACCTTAGTGGGTCCCAAGAAATTGCCACGGCATCATCCACTTCTGAATGGCTGAAACATGATACGGCAAAACAACTTGCGTTTTGTGCGATTCTTGGCATCGATCCGGACCTTGGCTGAGGCATGACCAGATGCTGCGTGCAGCTTTTGCCCGTTTCGACGTGGTGCTTTGGACCGTGAGGAGGGCTTGTGCAGATAGACCATCCCGGAGGAGGATGATGATGATGATGAGGAGGAGGAGGAGGAGGCGGATCAGGATGAGGATTGGGTGTAGGTTGGGGATGCAAGACCTTGCAGTATACCACTTGATGATTCTAACATCTCTCTCAGATGTTTTCCATGTTTTCCCTCAAGTCCCATGGTTTATCATGTCAAAAAAACTCCATATCGTCATATTGTGAGGGTTAATTCCCTTTTTCAGGTCTCCTTCTATAGCTCAGCTCCGAGGACGGCAAGGGGTTCATCTCCCGAGAGTCCTTGACGAAGTTGCTGGGCGAGGGAGCAGCAGAGGTGGACGAACTGCTACAGGAAGTGGACCCCAAAGCCACGGGTAAAGTGCCACCTGACCGCTTGACCTGAGTGGGGGATGGGAACCAGGCATGGTAAATGGTGTGGTTGCTTTGTTGCCTTCAATTTGAGGGTGCTCACTAACAGAGGCCTTTAGGCCCTAGCTAAACTATAAACTTATTTCATTCATATATCTGGGGATAGTTCTAAAACTTGGGATGGTAGGGGTTTGATGTAAGATTTTTGGGTGGAGGTGTGCGACAAGTTTTTTTTTTTTTTGAAACAAGGGCTGATAGGCTGATAGGTGTTGAACATGCTTCGCAAACTGGATGGGAAAACTGGGAGAGGAATCTTTGAGAATGTAGCAGTCAAGATGGAGCATCCTCACATGAATGTCATTTTCTCGTGAAGGGGTAGGCGTTTGACCACAAGTATCCACGAGTGGTGCAGAGATGGTGGTGGTCAGGATTGAGGATGAATTTATATTGCTTGGGAAGGAACCATGGCGACACACACACACACACATTTCTAAGTGGATGCTCCGTATGTCGCAACCACGACACAAAGTATTTTCCTAAACTTGCCACACCTGTTGCGTGTACTGCTATCTAGAGTACATAGCAATGCGGTACTATAGTTTTTTTTTTCTAGAATATATATATATATATATATATACACAGTAGTTTTTGGCAGGCGGTTGATACGGCGCCCTGTGAAGGTGTGTTGAATTTTGATATCCCCATATTTTTCGTATGTGCAATGTTTTAGGCGTCGTATCAACCGGCTGCACGGGGGTGGGGTGGGGTGGGGTGGGGTGGGG
>Ga0126342_10019465_pt1:10000-11529 | contig 11529 bp, 10 predicted proteins | sample Cyp1metagenome_FD_92528 | JGI IMG/M metagenome (GOLD analysis project Ga0126342, IMG submission 92528) | Coral microbial communities from Lord Howe Island, Old Settlement Bay, Australia - Cyphastrea 1 metagenome | ecosystem: Host-associated > Invertebrates > Cnidaria > Coral ... | reverse complement strand
AGCTCGGAAGGCCCCAGGTTGAGGTCCAGCGGTGCGCACTGAGCTCGGCAGGTCCCAGGTTGAGGTCCAGCGGTGCGCACTGAGCTGGGAAGGTCCCAGGTTGAGGTCCAGCGGTGCGCACTGTCCAGCGGTGCGCACTGAGCTCCGAAGTTGGCGAAGAGCTTGGCCAAGAGTTGGCAAGGCAACAGTGGACGTTGAAGTGGAGGCAGAGGTGGTAGAAGAGGAGGAGGACGCGGAGGAGGAGAAGGAGGAGGAGGAAGGAGGAGGAAGAGGAGAAGAACAACTCTGATAAAATCTAACAACCCTCACCTGGCAGGTGGGGAAACAAGTGCTACAACTAAATATCTCTATATCTCTATATATATATAATCACTTATAATTATGTGGCGCTGGGAAATGCCGGATGACACGCGTGACAAGTGTGACGAAGTGTGACGAGCGTGATGCGCGCGACAAGTGCCAAAGAATCGTCTTACAGGGGGAAGCTATTCTTTGGACGTCCTGGGTGTATATAATATATATATATATGACAAGTATATAGTGGTATCATCAATTCATTCGCTTTCCTACACTTATCTTTATATATTTAATATGGAACATGTCGAGGGATTGCAAGGAAACAACATGAAGGAATTCGGCATGTCCAGACAATGTTTCACATCGCGGTTTAGACATCTGTCCTTGATCTTGGCATCTGACTGGCCTTTAATCTCTTTCTCCTTTGCCGCTTTATCATTCTTCAACTTTGCGATCTTCGCCTTTCAGCGGTTTTCATCCAGAGAAACGGTCTGCTCGTTGAGTCAAAATCCCCAGAAAACAGTTTAACCAAATGCAAACCCTATTGGCGAAAGATGGATGAATGGAATATGGCAATGTATTATATACAATAACAATGCTGATTTCAGCCTCTGGGCAATGTATTGTCACTTTGCAGATTGAGTGTGCTCTGTTGTCTAACCTTTGCAAATCAATCATTCAGAGTGGCATCACGCATTTGGGTCTTTTTCATCTTCTTCAGCTGAGCTTTCGAGGGAGCTTGTCCTTGCATAGCGATAAACTTCCGAATCTCTTCCTCCTCATCCCAAGCCTTTGCAAGCGCATGTCAAGGTTTAGCATGGTTTTGAAGAGAATCAAGTATCTCACTGGAAAATTCATCAAATATGCTCAAGATGCGCTCCTATAATACTTCCATTTGCACAGAGGGTGGAAGTCGGTGGAAGTTCCATTTGTTTCGCCCTTAGACAGTCATGTTGTTGAACCAGTCAGGCAATAGATCGAAAGAACAAACGAAAATGTATATATGAAGAATATATGAAGTATCCGAAGTGTTTAATGCTGCAGGTGTGCTGCGGTGCTGGAGGTAGCACTCTCGTCTTCCTCTGAATCCTCCTCTTCATCTTCTTCTTCCTCCTCCTCAACTTCTGGCACCTTGACAGCTCCAATGAGCTCCAAGGCCATTACCGTTTACACATAGAGAGATGAGTAACAGCGAAATAATGAAGAGGGCTGCGCAGCAAACAAGTGCAAAC
>Ga0126342_10019465_pt1:0-5000 | contig 11529 bp, 10 predicted proteins | sample Cyp1metagenome_FD_92528 | JGI IMG/M metagenome (GOLD analysis project Ga0126342, IMG submission 92528) | Coral microbial communities from Lord Howe Island, Old Settlement Bay, Australia - Cyphastrea 1 metagenome | ecosystem: Host-associated > Invertebrates > Cnidaria > Coral ... | reverse complement strand
GAATTCTGTTCTATTGCACATTGGAACTCTGCGTAATCTCTTAGGAATCCTCACAATGATTCAATGATTCTGTAAAACAAAGTTATTTTCAGAGACTACTAAGAAGCAGTCAAACCATCAAGCCAAATTAAATGCGACAGCAAATCTTCAAACCATTTCAACATTGCGGGCACCAAAAGGGACGAGTTTTTACTCAATTGCAACTGAAAAAGCAGGACCTACTATGTCCATTTCAACCGATCTCCACATGAATCAGGGTTCAATAATTTGTAGCTTTCTGGAAACCAAAGCTTCGTGGGCGCAACATTCATGATCATTCTGGTGCTATCTTCACTCATCAGCATTTGTAAGTGAAAAACAACTGAAGTTTCACCATGTCTGAAATGGAACTCACACTGCAGCGCATCGTCTTTGTTCTGGGTAATCTATGGTAATCTTTGTGTACATCATTTGCCATACTCACTCCCTTTTGCAGTTCAAACCAGTTAAACGCGCTACATCTTGGATTCCAAAAGTGTCAGAATCCCAACTCAGACAACTACTTGAATTACATAATCTTATCTTACATAAATAATATGATATATATATATTATATGAATTATATTATAAAATATATTTAATATACTTCACGAGGCTGTGACCGACGCCTCCGGGATGCCAGCTTCTGCCTTCGCGATGGTGAGGTGAAGCACAGATGGCGCATGTCCATGTTTCAAACAAGACCCAGTGACCTTTCCTTCCTGGCGTAGAAATGTAGAAAAGCAGATGGGCAATGGTACTTACTTCCTCCTGTTACATAAGCAAACAAAAATATATAATTAAAAAAACATCTATGACCTATGGATGTCGATTATCCCTTGTCAAAACCCCAACATACAGCCCCTTGCAGCCTCTTTGTGCCACGTGCACATCTGCCACTTTCCCCGGCCTTTGTGGCCCGTTGCCCGTTGACAAAAAACAACTTGTCAGTCATGGCTCCAAGGCCAAAATTTGGCCGCGACCTGCGGCTGAAAATCCCTCCGTCGGACATGTGAAATTTGGAGGTCAACACCAAGGCCCTGTTACTATCGGAAAGGGTAGCTTAACTTGCAATGGAAATTGATTTATTGCAATAGGCACAATGCCAGGCACAACGCTAAATTTAAGTTTGGCCATGAATACTTGCTTCGAAAAACCCTGGTTTCACAGCAAAATAGCTGGTGCAATAGTGGATGTTCATCTCCCCTTCTCTCCACAATATGGCCAAAATATGCTGCACTTCAAGAAGCTCAACAATCAAAGCATAGGGAGCCATGCAAAGTCTTGGCAAAGAAACAACTTGCAGGCTTTGGACCTGATCCCTTCCTCCAATTACCGAGGCGTCTGACAGGACAACACCTTTTCGGATGGTCCTTGAACCAAAAATACCACAGGTCAGCAGTTGATCTGCCATTGCAGCACTGGGCCCTGAGGCCCTGGTCATGAGAGCTTCACTACTGCAGCTATTGGGCGCATTAGGATGATCAAAACTTGCGACTTTTTTTGTCTCTGGGGGGACTTGGCTGAGCTAAGCTCGAGTTGCCGATTTTTCCGAAAAATGACTGTTCCTTGACAGTCTTTCCGCATTGTCCCATGATGTCCCATGATGTCCTTTTGGCACCTAGCCAACTTCACTTATGGAAGGACTAATTGTGAGATGTGTTGACACATTGGCGGAGGATCTAGGCCATGTTGGTGATCAATACAGCACTGATTCACCAGGTTAGTATCCTCCTTGCACAACTTGCAGCTTCGCTCACCTTCACAAGATGAGCAGCTGGTGTCAATGCAATTCATCACATCCTGGGTCAAAATGGCATCTGTACAGATTCTTGGTGGGTGCGCCGATTGTCGATGCTGATCGCAACACATAGAAATCTGGGCCATGTCTTCTTGGCAAAGTTTGCAGGCATCGGTAGCATCATCGGTGTCGCAGCTGCAAAAGGTCTTCATGCAACTTCTCACCTCTTCACCCCATGAACAGGTCAAGCGTTCTTCACCAGCCAAACCAGAACATGAGTGGGATTCATCATGGCCGCAAATTTCTGGCAGCTCAACATTGTGATAATCCCCTTCGCAACATTTTGAGATTGTGTTTTCATCCTCTTTGCATACTTGGCACTGCTCTCCTGCGCATCCGTTACATCTTGAGTTGATGCAACTGTTGATGCTCGCTGCCAATGCTGCACTTTTGCAAAGGATGGGACTTGCAGTTACTTGGGCGTTGTCTTTACAACACTCATTGATGAGCTTTGTGTCCTTCTGACACGAGAGACATTGATCTCCACTGCAATCCTGGCATTTCTGTTGAATGCACTTTTCGGAATCCTCCTTCCATTGGCAGGTTAGGGCTTCAGGGCCGGACAACGTTGCGCAAGGCTGAGCCTGTGCCGCCTGGGCCACGGCCGCATGCCATTGGCCAACGTGCAACACCAGCAAGGCCGCCGTTTTAAAGCGAGCCCCAAAGCGAGCCATGGCGACCAGATTGACGGAAGGGATGTCTTCGGAGCTTGATCCAAGCAAAACTGTCAAAACTCATTTCTCACATATTCTCACATTCTCCATCTTTTCATGGATGCGAAAAAGACTCTTGTGACAAATTCTTGACATATCTTGACATGTTCATGTTCTTGCCCATTTCCCAGAGACACAACCAGTTAAGCAGCTTGCTTGGTTTTCTTCTGAGTACGTCTAAACAATCAACTTGGAATTCGCCTCAGGCGTGCCATCCGTGAGATTATCTCCCGGCAAAGGAAGCTGTGCATTTCGCATGGCTGCACTAACCAATTGCTGCCTCTAAAAGATTCAAATCCATGACTACAGAGTACAGAGTCGTCGCTGCAAGTCTCTGAAGGCGAAGGTAGTTTTCCGATGTCTACCGATGTCTACGTAGACGTAAACAGTTCGATGACAAAAGTAGCCGCAATTGGCTCTTCCGGAAGACTTGCAGGAGAAGGGGTGACTCAACAAACTTAATGACTAAGCAATAGCGCGAGTCTCGCAAGGTAGGGCAACTTCGTTTGTTTGCCCATCCTGAACAAAACTTAAAGCTTCACTCATCTTGATATAGAATCAACACGTAGTAATCAAAACAAGGGAATGACTAAAAAATTTTATTCTGAGTGATCTGACTGTCCCTCACATCCTTCGTACAATATCATCTTGCCAATAATGTATGCGATGCATCATTTTCTGCAGCTTTCATCATTCTGGAGAAAAAAACTCTTGGGGACAAAGAGCTGTTTGAGAATCGACAAAAAATGACGAAGCAGACGGACAGCAATGGACAGTATGAATGTGGTCATGTGCTAGCTCCTTGCCTCAGGGGTTCCTCATTTTCCATTCACATACCTGGCAGGAAGGTGCAGCCGGTGCAGCATGGGCTTAAAATCATCAACCAGGGAAGAATTATTTCAAGGCCTGTCGAAGAAAACAATGAGTCTCAGCTACATTGCAAAAAAAATCAGGGTATCATATAATATATGATATCATATATATATATATCAATATATATATATATCATATCAAAAAACAATATCTCAGTGTTTCTTTTGAATATCGTGTCATATCATACTGTATCGTTGACAGTGTATTAAGGAACTTTCTGTGTTTATAGTTTGCAGATGTTTGCAGTGCACTGTCCCAGCTAGGTCACAAAGAACTTAAAGAAAGGGATGAGTTGGCTGTTTGAACATCCTAGGGATGTCTGGTTCAACGACCAACATCGACCAAGGTCACGTGTATATGGTGCGGATTCTTCTCCTTTGGCTTCACCTTAGCACCGCTATGTCGTCATCTCGTAACAAAAAAAGGTTTGTGATTCCTGAAGAATACCAGGTTGTGTGTGTGCCACAATCGACTAAACGAGTCATCTGTGTTCAACTTCAGCACATACAAACTGCTCTCCGAATGACTGCTATGTCATATTCGAGATATATTGAGGTAACGCTTCGACTTTAGACCTTGCAGCCCAGTCCGCGGCACTGATAAAGTCAAATCTGAAGCTGGAAGGCTTTGGGGCTGTGGCCAAAGTGCTCCGACATCTTTGATGGCAACCTGGGTGTCTCGCTGGACAGAGTTTATAGCTTTATTAACTGATATCGGTATTAGTATTAGAATATATTGGAATAATTTAGAATATGCGTGTGCTCTAGTTGCTGCTCATTCAAAATTGGCCCTCAGAAGCTTCAATGGAAGAATCTGCAGATCTCGTCGGGATCTCTGAGGTCCCTGAGATCCCTGGCTCTGTGAAGGCTTTCCATGCGCCTTTGCCCCTTGAGCTGGCCTTTTTCAGCCTGGCACAGCTGATATCAGCTGATAGCAGTGGAGTCTCTATTCAGCTCTGTGGATTTGCTGGGAGATTCGCATGGCTTCACTAAGCTGTGCAATCCAGACGTGCGAGCTGTTGACAGTCAAAGTATCCGGAAGCTTTAAAACCTCAATATGCTCTGCCTTGAACAGCCTCTGCCTTGAACAGCACTTGCCAAAAGGCTATTCCAGCTGTAGCTCGAATGAATCTGAAAAGCAATCAACAGGCCACAATCTCGCCATTCAACCGGTATTCTTTAACTTATTCTGTACATAGTGTCTGTGGATAGCTTTCAAGGCCATTAGCCAACAGCAAAGACCCATCAACACGCCATGACCTCTTAGTAGTTGGGGACAATGGAGTGGTGGCCGCTCCTGAGCTGTGATCAAAAAAAGCGCAGGCCCAATAACAGTTTAAGGTCAGGGATTCCCTCCAAACTCCAACTCCAGTTCAATCGGTCTTGAATACCTTATATAATTAATTATATCCGCCGACCCCGGCAGACGCAAGGGGGAGCGCGCCAGGGAATAAGACATTTGAGTCTTGTCGGACTACTACTACTACTACTACTACTGCTACTGCTACTGCTACTGCTACTGCTACTGCTACTGCTACTGCTACTGCTACTGCTACTGCTACTGCTACTGCTACTGCTACTGCTACTGCTACTGCT
>Ga0126342_10019464_pt1 | contig 11531 bp, 12 predicted proteins | sample Cyp1metagenome_FD_92528 | JGI IMG/M metagenome (GOLD analysis project Ga0126342, IMG submission 92528) | Coral microbial communities from Lord Howe Island, Old Settlement Bay, Australia - Cyphastrea 1 metagenome | ecosystem: Host-associated > Invertebrates > Cnidaria > Coral ... | reverse complement strand
TTTTACATACGCGACTTGAGCCATGCAGTCGCATAGCGGTAATGACCCTATGCTCGGTGCATGGTAATTACCACAATAGGTTACTGCTTTAACCATGGGGATATTTACAGTATGAAAGACTGTACATTAAGTTGGAGTGTTTGGTAACATAGCTACAGTGTGGAGTGAACTATTACTAGTATATACAGTGGTGGTATAGGGGTCGTAATATTTCTACTAAATTACCAGAGGGTACCCCATAATTTTAGTAATTTAACATAATTTACCAGGCGGCAGGGCCAACTTTAAGGCTGGACTAAGCTATGCGCAATGACACATCTGTTTCAGTCCAGGAATCACCCCAACAAAAAAAATGTGTTTTTGGGGGGTAGGATACAAATGACATATACGTATATATGTATGCATTGCATTGCGTTACAATATCCAAATATGTCCAACTATATCCAATTTGACCACTCAAAATTCACAAAACCGGGGCCCGGGTCATCTCTTTGGGGCGGTTGAATCACAACAGGAGGAAGCCCAGTTATATGATGGGCTTGGCCTCACCCTCTAGGATTCATGGTTTCCAGCACCATTTGGTGGGCCAAATCCCGTAAAAACATCTGAAAAATGCACAGTGTTTCATAGACGTTACCTTTCAATCCTTTCATAGTTACCCTCCAGTAAACTAACATAGCTATATATAGCTATCGAAAATGGACCATTAAAGTTGATTCACCTAAAATATGCTGTTCCAGTTCGCAAACTGTAAACGTTTACCAGAAACCTACAGTACCTATAACCAACTGCAGCATCTCCTCAAAGGATGGAGAGGCATCGGCCAGGGATGGTTTGGGCGGCTTGCTTGCCTAGCGATGCAGAGCGACGGGATTCGTATGGGAATATCAGGAGATACCCTCTGGTAAACTAACATAGCTATGGAAAATCACAATTGTTAATGGGAAAACTCACTATAAATGGCCATGTTCAATAGCTATGTTAGTTTACCTGAGGGTAATTATGGGGAGATAGTGGGATATTTATACTGCTTGGTGGTATACCTACCCCTCTGAAAAATGATGGAGTTCGTCAGTTGGGGTTATTGTTCCCAATAAATGGAAAAAAATCAAACCACCAACCAGTATAGAATTATATCGGGAGAACGTGTTTGGTCGCCCCAATGCTTTTGCTGATTAGAATGCGCTCAGTGTGTATACAGTTGAACACGAACGTTATTAGGGGGCGTGTGAAACGTGCACAACTTCTGTGAACGTGCACAACTGCTGGGAAACGTGCACAACATCTCTGAAACGTGCACATATAGAATACTTGAAAACACTGGGTGGGGGCGGTGAAACGTTATATTATTCCCAATTAATCCCAATTATATATATAATTAATAATGGTAAAATCCATCGTTGAGTGAATGGGCCATGGCTGACCGTCCAGCAATTTCCACATGGGAATTGGAGGTTGCACTGGTGATTGCTGGAGGTTTTTTATGTTTTTTCGTCAGAAATCTATGGGTAAAAAATGCCATTGCCATGTTCGATTGTTCTGAAGGGTACAACATGCCAAAAAAAAATCAGAAAATCGCCGAGGTTTTTTTGGGCATCAGGGCCTTGGTAATCTTGGAGTCCTTCTTGGTCTTCTTATCGCCTTTCTTCTTGTCCGTGTTCTTGTCTTTTTTCTTGGCTTCTTTCTTTTTGCCTTGGAAACACAACACATCACAACACCACGACGATGCGGGATCATCGTCAGCTTTTTTTTGGTGATGTAGATGGCACGAAGAAGAATCAAATGAATCAAATGACATTTCAAGATACCCTCTGGTTATTTAACATAGCTATGGAAAATTGCCCATTTACAGATGATTTTCCCATTAAAACCTCCATTTGTAAGGGATTTTCCATAGCTATGTTAAATAACCAAAGGGTATTTCGAAAAAATATCCGAAACCATCCGAAACCAACCATTCTTTTGGATCAGTTGCTCTCTGCTCTCTTTGGGTTCTTGGCCTTGGTCCTCTTGGAAGGTCTGCCGCGGCTGGATGTTTCGGCACGTTCGGGTTTCACCAACTTCCACTGGTGTCCAAAGAGCCCTCAGCGGTGACCCCGAGATTCCAGAGGGGTATGCAGAAACCTTAGACATCCTCAGACCGAAATGAAGGCCCTAGGGAATTGACCAAATGAATCCAAATGAGCTCAATCGCATCATTGTAAAAGTAATGTTCATGGTAAGCGCTATCAAATTTCGGATTTGAACCAACCAAACTGCGATTTCCGACCAACAAAATGGTGATGAGACAAAACCGTGGATTGAGGCCTGAGGCAATCAACATGTGGATTCAGCCAATATCCGAATTAAGATATCACCGACCAAAATGGAGATTCTCGAAACCAAAACATGCATGTTCGTTTTCACGAACAAAATGGAGCTCCAACTCTCCATAAGTTAATTAATGTCCTGATTCTATGTTGTGGAAAACAGGTTGAACAATATCTCTTCAGGTAGAAGGCCATGCAAACTGGGCCAGCGCAAAGAAAGAAACCTCACTGGCTGCGGTGGTACCATATATATGGAGCAAGATACGTTATAGTTCGCCACAGTTCGCCTATACCAACATCAGGAATATTCTGCCATATTCTGCCTATTTGAAGCATGGGCATCAAGTAAGAAAGGAAATGCAAATGAATGGATACACATGTGGTAGTACACGGCAAGTGTGTTTTTGGGTAGCTTTCTCACACCAATATGATCCAATATATCTATTGCTTCCGGTTTTTTTTATGCCAAGAGTCTTTTGATTTCATCACGGACCATCTTAAATTCTTCATCCGTTAGGAGAAGCTCCTTCTTGTGGATGTTCTTGAGACATGCTGCTGGCAGCTCGATGTTGCGACGTTTCGGTGCCATGGCTCACCAAAAATGATCGAAACTCGAACGCAGAAGATCGTGCTATGACTCAGGGACACCTGGACTTATGACTGAGGGATTTTTTTTTCAGACGTGTTTGTCATTTTTTGTTGGCATATTATGTCAGCGTAGGACACCGAGAGGTGTCAGCGCTCTGGTGCGCACGTTGAGCCGAGTTTGCCACAAGATGCTTGGTTTCATGGCAAAAAGGTGTATGATTGCGGATGATTTAGGAGAAAATCTGGAGCCTCTGGCAATTCGACACTTGCTCTGGCAAACGACTATGTGTTTAATAGATTCAAAACTATTCAAAAATAAATCATCTACAAATGGGACATGTCTAGTTCTCTCTCCATCGCCTTCTCAAGGAGTTCAGCAGAGCTGGCATGAAATCACCATGTCCATTGGTGAAATCCTATGAAAATCCACAATTTTTGCCTGTGAACTCCACATGGTTTGGGTAGCTCAGCTGGCGAAACCGAAACCGACCACGGTCCAGTCCCCGGTGTCCTTGAGAAACCATGGCAGGGATGCATAAATCCAGGTGCAGGCCAGTCGAGATTCAAATCCTTGGGCCTCGGCAATTGATGTGTTTTTCTTCAAAAAGAGTACCTTAGTGTAGACACATATTTACATATACCCATTCGGCGGCATATATATATATGTGTGTGTTTATATTATATACATATATATGTATATTTATATATATATTACATTCATCTATGTTTAAATATATATATATATATATTGTATTTATATATATATAGAGAAACCGGCATGAAGGTCCCCGGGTCGCCATTTGAAAGGATCCACCATGATTCAGTCGCTTTCCGGCCTCCAGTAGGTCGGTAGCAGCGACTTTGAATCCGTTGCAGGTTTGGTCATGGTGGTCATGGTCTCCTCCAGATGGATTGAGAAAACCATGGGATACCAATGGTATATTAGTGGTATATTATGACATATTAGTGGTATTGATATCCTATTAGACATAGATGACATAATAATTATAGACATAATGTTATGATAACAATAGATGGATACCATAAAAATAATTATTAGATCATATTGGTGGTATTGATACCCACTATTGTGGGATACCAACCAGGATATCCTCTGGTAAACGTTTACAGTTTGCGAACTTGAACATGGACCATTTATATATATAGTTGATTTAGCCATTAAAAAAATGGTGGTTTTCCATAGTTAGTTATGTTGGTTTACCAATGGATACCATGGATCAATTCATTTTAGTCACTGATTTTGGCATCTTTTGGCATCTTTCTCTCTCTCTCTCTCAATTGCAATTTTGAAACATGTCATGGCCTGTTGAATCGCCGAATTTTGATCCATGGGCGTTTGCCGGGCAGACGAATGCGCGCTTCCTACATTTGAGAAGAAAGAGCATGATGGTGTGTCCAAACAACAAGAAATATTATAACATACCCTCTGGTAAACTAACGTAACTAACTATGGAAAATCACCATTTTCAATGGGAAAATCCACTATAAATGGTAATTTTCAATAGCTATTTTGACATAACCAGAGGGTACCTCCTTTACCACAATTCTGCCCAGCTTTATTTGTCTTTGTTTCTTCCGTGTCTTGGATTTACCGGTCACCATCGGTGCCGGTCCTTCAAGGCATCCTGGCTGGCTACAACTTCGGTGATCAAGTGATGCCAGGCACATTGGGGAACTAAGACTTTGGTCATTGGAAATTGGAAATCCATGGGAAACGCGTTAAACAAAGCGATCTTCCATGGAAACGGGGTTGGTGAATTGCCTCTGCACTCGGCTACTCCAATGACTCCAATGTGAAGTTTCATGATTTTTATATTTTTCCCACTGAAAATGGCGCATTTACAGATGAGATATGATAATTTACCGATTGAAAATTATGCATAAATCCCCATGATTGCGAAAAAAAAAGCTGCGATGGTTGAATCCACCATGAAACCACGATAAAATGCCAGATTCATGTCGTCAAAAACCATCGTTTCAGTGGTTTACATATGTTGAAAAACCATCTTTGTCGATCTTTTGCATGTCCTGCCTCGGAGGTGTCCAGCACAGAAGCAGCTACATCCCATCGTGGCCTCCAAGGTTTTTATCTGTTCACGATCTGTTCGATGTTTTCAAAGTTGGTTGGCATGAAGTTGCATGACGGACAGTAACATCAGTAACTGTGCGAACTGCCCAGGGGTCTAAAGAGTCTAGGACCCTATAAGAACTTGAGATACTTCAAGGAATGTCACCGTTCTACCTTGTCTACCTTGTCTACCTTCCATCTCAAAGCATCATACAAAACATTAAAACCATCAACGTCACCAACGTCGTAATCAAACGGGGCAGTCCAGCTGGGAAATCGTTTGATTACCGAAGGGTAAATCCCATTACAGTAGATCTGATTACATCAATTAAAATCCATTGACTCCCTGTGCAATCCCATTAAAAAAAACACTGTGACTGGCTGAATCCCATGAAAAATCATCATGAAAAATTCCCTAAAACATATAACATATATCACATAAAATGATATAAACATTTTGGGATAGTTCCCCCACCAAGCCTCAGTGAGCTTGTTATAGCTTATCCATGTGGCAATCCAGATCTCTTTTTGGCCAAAAATGGCTTCAGAAGTGGACCCTGCCGCGGCCGCCGTGACCTGAATTGACAAGCGCCAGCGGCTTGCAGGCTTCCAGCTGACGATGCCCGGAGCAAATCTCTGCTGGCCTTACGAGAAGGCCATGGCAATGATTGGCAATGGAAATAAAAGGGAAAATCTCATCTCTATAATATATATATATATATGTATGTATGTATGTATTTATTTATTTATATATATATATATATTATATATAGGATATGTCAATTGCCATAATTTGATTACCAGGGGGTATATGGCCTTTGTCTTGTCTCAAATTTCTGGGAAACCCCCAAGTCCCAGTGAAATTGCAACTCGGGGAGCGTACTCTTTTTCGGACACGTTCATATGGTTTTCTTGTATGGGTTTTCCCCTTGAACCAACAGAACCATCTGTGGGACAGCACTTGGCACTTCACTGCTTTGCTTTCTTTTCTGCTAAGAATGCTAGGATATACCCTCTGGTAAATTAACATAGACCCTGGCAGATAGGGGTTGGAAGACTAGTTTCCATTAAAAAATGGTGATTTTCAGGGTCTATGTTTATTTACCAGAGGGTAAACAGTCAGCCAGAATCCCCTTCTCCAAATAGGTCAAAAATGAAACCACGACCCGTGTAATATGACATGACCAAGTTTGGACGAAGTCAACGCTTGACTTGTTTGAGATTTTGGGAGATTACCACAACCAATATTGGAACTGTGCTACAAAACAATGATCAGGACAAAATCATACAAAATCAACAAAGCAAGGAAGGTAAAAGAAGTTGCAGCGCTCACGTGCATCAAACACCAATTCGTAAACCAAAAGTGAGACATTTGCGTGTCCTATTTCAACTTCCTGTGTGTCCGTATCCCTTCATGGGCTGAAAAAAATTCTGCGCAACTCGCATGGGGAGGTCCGAAAGATGGACACTGCAGGGATGCATTTCTTCAATTCCCCGTAGGTTGTCCAAGGCCACCTGGTTGGTGGTATACCTACCCGTCTGAAAAATATAAAAGTCAGTTGGGATGATTACTGTATTCCCAATATATGGGAAAAAATGTTCCAAACCACCAACCAGAAAATCCTCTAAAATCACCAAGAACCTCCAACGGAAAATCATCTTCCAATGGCCATGTTTCGTCACGAGCAGCTCGTCGCCCCATTTTTTCCCGCCGAACTGGATCAACGGCACCTCCGATGTTCGAAGTTGTGACTTATATGACTTGTGTTGAGTCATATGTTTGCTAGGCATTTAGCAATTTTAGCATGCATTTCTGATGTGTCTTCAAATTTCTTCATATTTTCTTGGGCTTCTTGGAATGGGCAATGGAATATACGAAGCCACCCACCGTGCTGGTGATCAAGCCTAACCATCCAAGCAGTGTGAGTCTCACCCCAAACATCATCATGCCAGCCACGGATGAGAGCACCCCCTTCAATGTTCCAGCCACGGCGGTGGACAATGGATTGTTCACAGCTGTGCACCAGAAGGTGGCATAGTTCAAGACAGCTCCCAAGATGACATAGGGCATCAAGAACTGGAAGAAGTGTGGGACCTCCCCGGGTTTTTGTAGGAAAATCATCACTTCACTCAGTTCCATCATTGTGAGCGGCACAAACAAGACCGAGTTGTAGAAGGCTGTGTAGAAGACCAAATCCATGGACGACAAATGCCCCTGATCTTGGGCATTTCTCGCTAGAACCAGATATAAGGACTGACAGGCGGCGGCCATCAACGCGAGGCCGTAGCCCCCAAAATCGAAATCCAAATCCCCCAGCCCAGTGACCACGGTGCCGATGGAAATGAACAGCACCCCCCATGTTTCGCCGACATTGGGCCGGCTTCCTCGGATCAAGCCATCTTGAAGCAAGGCATAAACGGGTTGGAGGCGCTTCAGCACATTGTAGACTGGCAAACTGGTCCGTTTCATGGCCAGAAAGCTCAAATACATGTTTACAGCCTTGGTGATTGTCACCAAGGGCATGTGTCTCAAAATTTGTCCCGTGAAGGGCTGGTAGGCTCCTTTTTTGGATGACATGGCCAAACATAGCACGGTGGCCCAGCATTCGATCAGCAGCAGCAGTGAGGAGCCCGGGAAGTGCCAGGCCGAAGCCGCATATTTCGTCAGCGACGTCATGGCTAGCGAAGTGGCCACATAGGAGGCCGCGCTGATCATTCGCTCCATGGCTGATCGCGGGGCGCCCCCTTGGGGGATCAGATAGGATCAGGGATGGCTGCGGTTTCAGCTGCGGATGTGACTGGTGCGTTTTTCCATGGACCATTGACATCGCCGTGAAGCCTGAATTTGAGTGGAAGATGTGGAAGGTGGCTATGTTCCAATGCGTTTGCAACTTCCATGCCTCAAGTCTATCGGGATCCAGGTTTTGCGGAGGCAATGATCTTTTTGCATCAAATGGATGTTTCTCAAAATTGAGGTGCTGTGGTGTCCCTTTTCACCCACTAGTTTCCGCAACTGCATGGGATTAAATCAATTGGAGTCCAAGGCCCTCCAAGACCCCAGCTGGCAGCGAGGACAAGGACATCACCGTGTTCATGGTCTTCGACGCATCGTCCGAGAACCTCAACCGGAAATCTCTTCCAATTGTCGATAAGGATAAGGATCTTTTCAAGCTTCAAGCTGGTATTATTCATGCACCTGATTATATATATATTATATATATATATTCCATATATATATATATTATACATTCCATCTGGTATTCCATTTTATTCATGCATTTATTATTTATATAACCAAGTTTATATTCCAATTTTATCCATTGCAATCTGGCACTGGAAGAAAACAACTGGGCTTTCTGGCCGGAACTTGGCGGATTCCCTGATCTTCTCCTGTCATATGTTGGGGGTTTCCAATCATGGTTCCAACCATGGATATTGTTGGATGTTCTCTCATTATACAATGAATAAATGTGAATAAATACCGGAGAATATAATATATATATATATATAATTAAAAATACAAATAAAATATCATAAAATCAAATACATGCCCAGAATTGCCAAATCTCACACTTTGAGTGTCCAAACCCAACTTCTAAGGGGGCACCAATTTTGAAATTATGAAATAATGTGATTCTCGCTTTCTCCATGTTGCTGTAAGCAATCGCAACTGTGGCCCCCCCTACACTTGTGATTGTCAGCCTACACTTGCGATTGTCAGTTGGTTTGATGTCACTTGGCTTATACCCCAGTTACACACATTTACCAATCATTTACCACATGTTTTCCACTTGACGGCGATTTTTGCTATACAACATCATATAACAACAATATATGGGTGGTCAAACCAAGGCATTTTTGTGGTATGATCATCGAAGGCTAATCCTGGAACATCGATCCATTCTTCTTGGATTCCCATGGTTACCAACATCCATAAACCTACCATCTGGTTATGACTAACATAGCCATGGTATAGATGGCCCATAGAAATAGATGGTATATAGATGGTTTACCATTCTTAATAGCATGGGTGGATCTTTCCATGGCGAACTGTTAAATAACCAGAGGGTATACCAAATTATACCAATATCTTTTCACCATGGCAATCCATGGTACAATTGGTACAATCTAACAAAAACCTGGGGTTTAGCACAGAGTCATCCATTTTCAGTGCGAAAAATAATCCTCATGGACGCTCCCCACCTTGGCTTCTTGTCGCAACAGGAAGGAGGATCGGGAGACGTTCAACGCTTGCTTATACGCTTCATCGCGTGCGTTGAAGCCAGTCTCAGGAGCCACAGATGTCATGTCTGAGGATATCTGATTATCTAAGGACATCTGAGGATATCTGCTGATATCTGAGGGGCAAGTGCGACAATGTGCAACATCATCCTTTGGAACTTTGCAGGTGTGCGGCTTTAGGTTGATACATTTGATACTATAGTTGAACTGAGTCCTGAGACCTGGGGAATCCTGAAACGGGTCTGGCAAAAACATGAAACAACCACCCAAAAATCTTGGAGCTACTTTCGGAACAATCGAATATCATCCGCTTTAAGATCTTTAAGCTTTCAGCCATTGGTATTATTCCACGATAGAGCCACTGGAATCTTTTTTGCAAGAGGCCACAGTCAGGTGCGACTCCATTGCAGCACTCCAACCAAGCAACTACCATCTGGTTATTTAACAGTTCGCCATGGAAAAACACCATGCTATTAAGAACGGTAAACTTGTAAACCATCTATTTCTATGGGCCATCTATACCATGGCAAACCGTTAGTCATAAGAACAGGGTAACCCAATAAAATCCCATTAAATCATCATATTCAATGGGTAAATCCACTATGAATCCACCAAGCAACTAACTTTAGTTGAACCATCACAGTCATCCCAGTCCGATGATTTTTTTCTCAGGGATCGGATCTCACTCTCACAGCGAGTTCAGCCCCTGGCTGCTTCATCTTTACGACGCTTCGGGGTTCCAGCCTGCAGCCACTCCAATTGCCTGCTGTTTTTGAGATTCTTGATATGATATGATACTTGCAGGCCAATTGATTTATTGTTGATACAAAAGGTGCTGTTTCAACTATAGTTAATATGTGAGCTTGCATACGTGTTTTTCTTCTGTTTCCATTGTGATTTCACACGTTCCGGAAGCCTCAGGTTGTCAAACATGGCCGTGAAAAGGTCCCTTCAAGGCTCTGGTGTGAAAAGGGCAGCCATCTGGACAGCCATGGTAACACCAACCGTTGAAACCCTCATCTGCCTGATATCAAACCCTTTCATTGTCATACCGTCCTCCGATCAGTTCTTGATTGGTGCGAATGATTCAAACTACCACTAAGACCAGCACGCATTCAAACAAAATCTTGCTAAATCCAACTTCCTAAAAAAAAAAAAAAAACAAACGCCACTGCAGCATGGTGCCCCTGCAGCGCAGCCTTGGGATGTGGGAAGTGCTGCATTTGATTCACGCTTCCCAGCCTGGCTCACCAGATGTCAGATGTATCTCCCTCATCCCTGATCCGTCATTGAACACGGATGGGGCCTGCCACCTCGGAAGTTTGGATCATACGTGATGGTCACATCCTGCAAGGATGAATCAGGTGATTCATCACTGATGCGAAGCCAATCATCAAACTATGGTGATTGGCTTCACAGGATATCCAATAGTTCAACTAAGCCAAACTGTCCAGCAGTTAGAAAACTGAGATTCCGTGACTTCAATGGAGTGTTTGTGTTTTTTCTGTGTGTCCGAGGTGTTGCTTCAAGGGCGTGAGTTGCATCTCAAATCGTGGTTGAAGGAGGCTTCAATCCATTCCACAACCAGACATTTTTTACCATCCTCAAATAGGTGTTGCATGTCCTCAACCGATGACAAACAATAAATATCTCAAGAGTACCAAGCAACATCATATTCATTTCTTGGTTACATGCACCTATGTACCATATGCAGCATATTGGCCAATTTGATGTGTGTAATTATATAAATTATTGTGTCATGTATTCCGATGAAATTCGGAGAAAGATGCCGTCTGCTCCAGATTCCCACATCTCCCACCTTGCCCGTGCCGTTGGCCACGTAGTTGTTGTTGATCAGCCGCAAGCCGTACATCTTCAGCTCGCGTCACGGCAGTCAGGGCAGTCACGCTCGCGAGCTCAACACCCGAAGATCCCGAATCCCCTGTGACCCGCTGCGTTGAACCAAAAAGCCAAATGTTTCAAATGGCAATGCGAACTGTTTCAATCATGTCGGATATGCCGTAGATAATATGTGAGCGATCGGCAAAACCTCTATTATTGAAAAATGCGATCTCGGGTCAAAGTTATCGTTTTTGGGACTTCACTATATCGTTTTACAGTATATCCTGATTGCATCATCCGCATCCCCTCGCAAACTGCATGCGGAAAGCCTTTTTACGCCTCCACTTCGCGTCTTGGGCATCTTTGACTGCCCTGCGCTTTCTTTTCCAGCGCTTCAACTGTATGGTGGGTGTGGTGTGATACCCGCCAACGCAACTGCAAATCACAGTTGCACCATCCTT
>Ga0126342_10019463_pt1 | contig 11531 bp, 17 predicted proteins | sample Cyp1metagenome_FD_92528 | JGI IMG/M metagenome (GOLD analysis project Ga0126342, IMG submission 92528) | Coral microbial communities from Lord Howe Island, Old Settlement Bay, Australia - Cyphastrea 1 metagenome | ecosystem: Host-associated > Invertebrates > Cnidaria > Coral ... | reverse complement strand
CGCTGCTCCGATTGATGCCACCAAAACAATGAAACAGCAAGCCAGTCGAGAGATTGTCTCCTCGCCCCAAAAGAGAACGACTGATTTTTATACACATATTTTGCCATGCGGCGAAATAGCAGTTGCCCATCTCTTCGCAAAAATAATCTTCTCCGGGCCACTTTGTTCTGGGATCGTGCAAGTCGATCGTGACGTGTTCCAGAGACATTCCAGTCAAGAATGCCGCCCAGCCTTCTTCAGGTTGTCCACGACTTTTTTGCATCTCAGATGTGCACAAACTGATGACAACATGCACTTCTTTCGTGTCCCTCAAACATCGCAGAGCTGCCAGGCTGCCCAGAAAACAGGTTGCAGTCTCCGTGCGGTCGACAGGGTGCACACGAACCATGTCGTTGGGCCACTCCGAAGTGTCACCAAAATGATATAGTCGAAGCCATTCACCAGTCGATCAACTTCTGGCCAGTCACTTTCCGGCATTGCGGTGCTGCGACGAAGCTTGGCAGCCGCAGCGGTGCACCATTGCTGCATTTCCGTGTCATACGGATCCATAACTGTAGGTGATCGATCCAATAGCTTCTTCGCACGTTGCACCAAAGCCGTCGGATCAGCAGCGAGTTACCGGTCAGAAGCTACACTCGTTTCAAAGCCAACAATGACTGCAGCGCAACGAGTCAGCCGACCAGCACAACTCATGGGAACATAGGTCGAAACATATTTCTTTGAACGCAGCCTGGACCAAGGACTCCTTTTGCCGCGCATGAATCTGGTTACTCCGATGCCATGTAAAAGAAAGACAAAAGTCACCACACATTGTTTCAACTTTTGTCGTTGATGATTTAAGGCTTGTTCCCCTTAATGGGGGCTACTCAAGGTAATGGGGGGCACTGCTTTTGCAGTGGTATATATAAATAAGAATAAATAAATAAATATATATATATATATATATATATGTATATATATATATATCTGTGAGATGCCCTCAGCGGCGTGAGCAAGCGATGAATGCTGGAAGTTAGCACCGTCTTGTGAGGGAGGTGCCCTCAGCGGTCATGAATGCTTCAAGCTAAAGCAACGTCTTGTGAGGGAGGTGCCCTCAGCGGTGTCAACAATTGTGACGAAGGCTGCAAATTTGCAACGTCTTGTGAGGGAAATGCTTTTTGAGCGGCGTGAACAAGTGATGAATGCTGCAAGTTTGGCACTTGACCTATTCTCTCTACTTCTTTGGCTCAAGTTGAAAAAGTATTACGCTTCCAATGTTTTGGGGCGGATGTATTTTTGGCAATTCCTTTGCGGGGCACCGAACGAGAAGTCTGCAATGTTTTGACTTTGAAAGGTTTGAAAGGGAACGCGATTTTTTGAGTGAGAGATTTCTGTTTTGCAGCGGGATATTTTGTGTGATGGCTTGTGCAGTTATTATGGCTTTGCTAAAGACGATGTCGGCTGTCAAAGTGCCACTGAGTTTTTTTTGCCATCCAGCGTGGCTGTTTTGGGTCTGGCTTGAGTTTCCCAGCTTCTCCGTTCAAAAGCCGTGCCACGTTGCAATGCGAAAAGTTGCTGCCAAGATGGGAACCTTAGTCATGCATTTGGCGCACATGATGCTGTATATGTTGTAAAGATTTTGCCTTTGCAAAACTTTTTTTGAGACGATGCTGAGGGGTGGATTGGCCAACCTTTGGAATACCCACTGAGAAGTACATGTACACGATGGTTTATGAGAAACCTTGCGAAGGCGATGGCCCCACCGGATGGCAACGTGTTGAAGATTCGAAAGATGACCGGCTGGAAGTGTTGTTGCAGTGGTGTTTCGATTATTATGTTTCTCGAAGTGCTGACTCCCGTGTGATTTTTCAGGAAAGATTAGTTTTTTATGTCAAAGACCAGCAGGTGACTGACAAACCTGTGTGGGAGTTGGGTTTGAAATTGTTTGACGTAGACCAGCAGCAAGACTGCTCTGTGGTTTTTCGGCTTGCCTCTATTATTTAATTCATCTGGGACTCATGGTTCAGGAGACTTGAAAGCCGGTCGCAGGAGAAGGAAAACTACGCGATGTTGCCATGTGACAGTCATATTTGGTTTCTGAATTTTACAGCCATGGCTGCAATATTTTCTGAAGTTGCTGCTATGTAACCCCACCTATTCTGTTCTAGATTGCAAGGATCTATGAGGCTCAGGTTTTTCCCCAGCCTGCTGTACCAGCTTTGAAAGTGTGCAGTGCAGCACGTGCATCCAAACAATTTCCAAAGCATTGCTTTTTAAAATGATGGGTTTTACTGTGTTTTTCCCAATGTTTGTCACTCAGTGTGCTTCTGTCCATGGAATCACTGAGCAATGGTGCGGGGCCATCCTCTGCAGATGGACCTGTCCATACGCAGCCTGTTGTGAGTGTTGGGGATCTGGTTCTGGCGGCGTTGATGGCCGAACAGCAGGCGCCTTCTGAATCTCTAATTTTGATACAGCATGTATGTCGTGATATCTCCACCACTTTTGATTTTAAAGAAAATTGAAAAAACACCGCATTTGTTTGAAATCTCTTTAGCGCATGGCTTCAGGTGTCAGTCTGTCCTGAGAGTTCGCCTGCCGCTTCAAGCATTGCTACGCGTGACCGACCTATTGCTCAAGGTGCTTCTTCTGATGCGTGCTCCACTGACTTGTCGTGCCTCCTTCACACACCTCCGTGGAGATTAGTAGCATGGATAACGTTTATACTTTATAATGTTTTTTAGTTTTTGCATGTATGCGGTTTGTGGTGGGGAGGATGTCTTTTGATAAATTTAGATTTTTGTTTGCTGAGGAACAGCCTTTGCCATCGCCGCCAAAGAGTTCTGAGTCTTCAGCAGCTGCAAATCTGGTGAGTGCTCCACATTCACCTACTACCACACCAGATGCTCAGATTTGCAAAGTTTTTTTTTGTTATCTAAAATCTGAATGAAAACACAACTTTCAGCTTCAAGGTTTTAAAGTTGTTCTATGGTGCCTTATTCCAACCCAGGAGACGAATGGCGGAAGTCACCGTGAACGAGTTGCTCAGCCTACGGTTCCTGCAAACCATCATCATGTCGACTGGCAGCAGACAGAGTGGCGGCAGATGGACGATTGGTCTTGGACCGATCACAACAACAATGATTGGACACTGACAGGTGGTTTCACCGAGCATCCTAATTTCAATAATAGCAACCGTGCCAGGGACAGATCTATCCGTGGCTACAATCGTAGAAGGGCTGGCAGTGGACAGCGTGCTACAGCCTATCGCGGGTTTTTCCGCGCTTTGGGGCGGTTGCGAGAGTGGCAGTACTAGAGTTTGAAAAAATCATTGTCACAGCAGCGTCACCCATCATCCTGACATCCTGTTGACATCTTCACTTCCAACGTATTCTAACCTTCCAGCTGCCATCATGTTGCCTCTTATTTTTCTTACCCTGTTCCTCAAAGATTATTTCAGCCCACTTGCAATTATTATTGTCAATTTTAGATGACATGATTCCAAACTTTACAAGACTTAGTGTTTTCAGAATACGTTGCACCTCAATTCTCGGAGTCGGGTTTCAGCCACGCCTTGCGAGCCTATGCCGCTTGAATATTCTTTAGGCCAAGATGGCACTCAGCGGCCCAGAGTCGCTTTTTGGCACAAAATTCTAGTCCAGCGGCGGCCGTGCGATTTTTTTTTTTGGCGGCATGGCTCCACGGTGCCAGGTCCAGTACAAGAACATCACAGGAATTGTGAGGCAGTCGAATCATTTGCTGAAGAACTGCTCTCGCTACGTGAAAGCTGGTGATGCATGTGCTCAGAAAATTTTGCCGTGGCTGCGGCAGAAGCGCAGTGCTCTCTCACAGGAGATCATCCTTGGCTTTAGCCCGATGGTGTCCCACAAGTTCGTTGTCAGTCACTTTTTAGCCTGGGACAAACGCGAGGGCGTCGTCCTTGAGCGTTTCTTGGTTTGGCTGGACCCAGAACAAATTCTTTTCCTTTTTGCCCGGGCCGTCAAAATGAAAGAGGGAATGCCTTCATGTCTGGGCTCTGTTTTTCTTCGCACTTGGACACGCATTGCGCGTTATTTTGAGGGGCATGTTGCAGTCATTTTAATGCCAAAACATCATAAGAGCATCGCAACGCTGCGACTATAGATCAAGGACTCACATGTATTTTGGAAATTTAAATTTTGTTTTAAAGAGATGTACCTAAGGTAAGTCACAGCCGGGATTGAAGCTCCTCATGCAGAAGTTTCACGCTGTGGTGGCCCACGTCGATTTGACACAGAAGCCCCGCAGCAGCATCGAGATCACGATCGCTGGAGCAGATGGCATTTTCTTGGTGTCGCCATTTCTGATTCTTGCTGGCTGGCTTTAGTTTTTGGTCCTATGTTTTTTTCATTTTTGGCCAGGCCAGGCCCTTTGAAACCTACCAACAACACTCTGACTTAGACCTTTCTTTTTTGAACTTTACGCGGTTGAAGGTTTTAAGATTTAGAGGCCGGCCACGGTGCAACTCTTCCAACTCAGGATTCCCAAGGCAACACCTGCCATGGAGATGAAGCCTATGATGATCAACAAGTTGAAGGCCAGCAAGATGTTTACCGAAGTTTCCAGACTTGATGCTAATGATTTTTTCTTTACATTGGTGGGGCGCGGTGGGGCCCTTTTACCACCATAGCTTGCTGCAAGCAACGTTTCCCTGCCGCAATTGAGGTGGAAATTGCCGCCATGAAGTTCCAGTTCAAGGGCTGCACCTTCAAGAAGTTCCATGAGTCAATTGTTGCCCACGACCTCTTGAGTTTGAAGAAGGCCGTGTTGAAGAAGGTCATGCAGAGCGGCAAAAAGTTGCCATGATAGCCAGCATGCTAGGTGGCAGCCCGCCCTGTTGTGGGCATTTGCGGTTTTTGAACATGACATGTGGTCGTCTGAAAGATGGCTTAGATCAAGTGAGACGAAAGGTGTTGGGCAAAGATTGCGTTGCGCTTCAAGTGCAGGTCAGTTTCATTTTGAACTAAGCCCGCAGGGTTCATGTGATATGATTTGTGGGAGGCTATCAGAGTTGTCGCCCGCTGTTTATTTCGTGTTGCCAAGTCAGTGTGTTTGGCCCAGATGAAACAACAGCATGATGCTTGGTAGCTCCAAAGTTCTCCTTCCTTGTCCTAAGCCAGCCTATCGAAAACATAGGAAGCAATTGCCGCTTCTGACCACCCAAACTCTGCGGGCGAAGCACTGCTTTCTGAAACGGTCGGTGACTAGACAGGTAAAGGGCAAATTTAAAGTCTGTGTTGTTCTTGTTGTCAGCCTCCTAAACCTCTTACTAGGGAGATCTGGTTGACAAGCCATTGTTTTTTTTGATCTGGTTTGCAGTCACAATGGTAATTAGTGCCGTGATTTAGGCGAACTGCTATGCGCACTGGCTTTGTTACTACATCCGAAGAGAATTGCGGAAAAGAGGGGCTCCAATTGCAGAATCCGATGGCGATGGCGATGTGCCAGATTCCCTGACTGAGAGTTCAGATTCTGAGAGTTCAGATTGCTCAGTTGAGACTGTGCACAGCAGCTCTGGTCATGAAGATGCCCAGAGCCAGCAGCTTGGCTCCGAGGGTTCATTTGTTTTTTAGACTTGTTCTTCCTTAGCTCGATTCTGGCAGTGTGGGTTTGCTTGAAGGATTCTTCTGTGATAAAAGGATGCAGTGAACTTATTGTTGATTAATGTTCGTGTTGACAAATACCATGATGCCCTTTCAAGAGTTGGTGGAAAATCTGCTGCTGAGCCATTTTTGATTAAATTAATGAGCTTCCTGCGCATTTAGGTAGGATCTGGCGACGTGACTTTCTGACCCGATGTGACGGCAACCATCTACCAGTTGGATGATGAGTTAATAGAATTTCTAATTCTAATTCGAGAAAACTTCCTCTGCGCCTTGTTTAGGGCGCATTCTTTGCGTGTAGAAACGCGACGCTGCAGATCTGCCATGATGCGTGGGAAATCGCACAGTCAGGGACAGTCAGGGAGATATGTCATGGTTTCACGGGAATAGGAAAGCGCCCTAGATTGATTGGATGTCTTGGCAGGTCTTGGAGCTGCTTTGTGTTTGGCGCAGCCAGCTTTTTCTCCAAATGTAGCAGTAGCAACCATTAGCGGTGATGTAATCAATATGGAAGTTAAAACGAAGGACAAGGACTTGCAAGTTGCCAACTTTCCCATCGTCACAATGTTTCTAGCTGTTGTGATTCCCACCATAATCATAATGGTGATATTTACTGCATTCTGAGACTGAACTGACCTGGAATGTTTTGGGCTCTGGACTTTCCTCCAGAAGATGGCAGATTGAGGGGATGATCTTGGATGCCTCCTCCACTTGCCGTCTTGGATTACCTTTCTGATGATGAACCTCAGCAGATAGTTCCAGCTGTAGATGAGCTGTCAGATGATGGCGCAGAGCCTGCTCCTGCCCCAGGCGAACATGTTCAACTTCCGCCTCGGAAACGGAAATATTTGGAACAGGATCAGGTGACCGAGCATTTTCGTCGTTTGCGACTTGTGGTGCAATCAAACTGCAAGTGTTCCAGCCCTACATGCAGGAGTCCGTGGAAAAGCGATCAAGCTGCTTTGCAGGATCTCTTGCAGAAACGCTTGCAGATACACCAGCTTCCGAAGCTTGAAGCAGATCGGGAGGTTCTTGGTTTGCGCATAGATTTTCTCAGAATTTTGAAACCAGTTTTTGCCAGAATCTGTTTCCTTGTTGTGGGGTATAAAACCTTTCACCCCGATTTCCTTTGAAGGGGTCCTAGTCCAGGGCATCTTTCATCTCGAGGACCACTGAAAGAAAATTTGTTTAATGATTGAGTTCAATGGTCCGAAGAGCTCACTTCCTCAGCGGATTTGTCCATGGATTTCATCAAGTGACATGGTGGGATGTGACCCCCTTAACATTGCAGAAACATGATACTTGATGCTAGCTACAAACGCGGCCTTCATAGAGATATATTGTAGCCACCATCGGAAATCCACCGAAATAAATAATTTCATAGACAAAGAAACCAAAACCCAATCCTTGAAACGTTTCCATTTTGAATTTTGAACCACTATAATTCTGTAAGCGTCGAAACTAGAACTTTTCCTCGTTGGCATCCGTTCTATACCCAAAAACCGCGCGCGAACCCAACGAAAAGAACATGCTTTTCTCAAAGAAACCCCGCGAGTAGGAAACCCAAGCACAGCCAATCGGATGAGTAAGACTCAACGGCAATCCCTCTTTTGACGCAGATTCCAAGTCTTTTTCTGGTAGTGGTTTGATGGGCACCTCAGTTTGAAAGCTCTGAATGATGGTTTCATAGTCAAGTACATGTCCAAAATAAAATACAGCAGATTCTTCAATATATAGGTTTGAAGGGGCCGCAGGCTACTGCTTACACATGATGACTGTCGAAGGTGTTTGCATGTTATAATGTTGCCTCTTAATTTTATGCAATTTTATATCTCAAGACCAGAGATGCTGTCTCTTGTGGCCTAGGTATTCGATATGCTGAAGAGACAAGGGCCGCAAGAGCGACGGGCTTTACGCCTGTTGAACCACAGTGTTTGCCAGAGATCGTTTCGATTGCTGCTGGGGTTGGGCAAGCGGCGCTTTCAGCGTTTACGCAATGCTGTCATAAATGATGAGCAGGAGTGTCCAGTCGATCAGCGGTTCAGCCCCCGAGCGTACAGCCGGTTTCCAGATGATGGTGTGCGTCCAGCTATCGTTCAATTCTTGCGTACCTTGTACCACACGACTGCAGAGCCTCTACCAGAGGCTGTTTCCAGCCAGACAGGAAGTGGCAATCATCCTGGCCAGGATGAGGGTAGCCGTGTGAAACTGGGACCTCAGAATCTAGTGAGAAGACGTGGGAAAAGACCACGGCATTTCTGCAAATATGACTCAGCGGAAGAGCGAGGTCACATTTCCACGGCAAAGTTTCTTCCTCCTGGGACGATCTTGGACTACCTAGAGCTTTGCCGGACTGAAAATCCGTCATTGAAAATTGGCCGGAAGGTCTTTACACGCGTGCCTTGGCTGTATAGGGTAGGAAGGCAGCCAAATTTTGGTCGACATCCAGCATCCAGAACCGGTTTCCATGTAGCAATCTTTGTGTGATTTGGGGCTGACTTGACATGCCAAGGATGTGGGGATCTGATTAGACCAATAACATCATGGCTAGTGTCTGCTAAATTTGCCCCCCCCGGGAGGATTAAATGATCTGTTACCCAGCCAGTGGCTGCATGTTCAACTTTTCTTTGGAAAGAACACGCAGAATGAAATTTTAACTTAGTGTCTCTATTTTGTTGGGTTTCGTCACCTGAGGTGTGGGAAGAGAGTTTTAGAGATGTGTTATTCATCAGACAGCGGTCGCAGCACACCCGGTGCTCGATTTGCGTGCGCCATAAGCTGGTCCTCAAACGGCTGCGTCGAAACCTTCCAGCGCGCAAAGCGCAAATGGATACATACCGAGCACACCTTCGGAAGCAGTATGAGGATAGAGTCAGATATTGGAAGTCAAGATCTGATTCTCGTATGGCAGAGGCCACTTCAGAGGGGGTCATGCGCATTGCTGTCACAATAGATTCTATTGACCATTCGAAATTTGCATGGCCACGTGCGACTGCAATGGATGCCAAGGAATTTGGTCAATTCATTAGACCTACCCTGGGAGTTACAGCAGCAATAATACATGGATATGCTGTGCTGTTTTTTGTGTCGGAGCCACACATGGCACACGATAGCAGCTGGACATCTGAGATTATTGCTTGTTGCTTGAATTTCCTCAAGGATAAGTTTCCATTACTGGACATGCGAAACGTTCACCTGTCCTGCCACGGCGACAATTCGAGCAAAGAGCTCAAAAATAATTCTGTCATGCGCCTGCTATCAGGACTCGTGGCTGTGCGCCGACTGAAGGGGGCATCCTTAGGGACCCTTCAGTCGGGGCACAGCCACGAGGACATCGATCAGATGTTCTCGTCCCTGGCGACCCATATCCGAAACGAATCTGAGCTCCATTGCCCATCGGATTTTGTGCAGTCAATACAATCTTGGTTGGATCAGCCGCAAACCCGTCCATCAGAGAAGTTCAAGCGTTGCTTCAAGTTGGATCAAGTACGTGCTTGGATTCTCGGCATGTGGATGTCCCAACCGGTGGCTGCTAGCGGCTGCTGTTTTTCCAATATGTATCCAGTGAGCCAGGCAAACTTTTCTAGATGCACCTGGTATTTTTTTGAGATTCCCCACCTGGTATTTTTTTGAGATTCCCCACATGGTATCTGTGAGCCTGCCAAGCGCCCACATTCAGGAAAGCTCAGTTGCACCAACTGTTTGAGAATGGCCAGCTGCGGGGAGTGGGTGGCCCTGGAGCTCCGCACTGGTTTGAATTCAGCCGACTGGAGGATACTGGTACTTTGCCACAATTTGATGCCAGCAGATTCTTCTGGATTCTTCTGTTCACACATTGATTCAAAAATTAGGAAAGTCTGATCGTCCTGTTGTATTGAAGAAGAATGGCATGTTCTTTTATCGCCTTTTATCAGGGCATAAAAGCACATTCTTTTTGGAATCGTGTTGGGGTCATGTTGGGCCTATTTCATTAGAGCCTATGTTGGGTCTATATTGAATGTTCATCAGGGCACCCACGCCGGTACCCAGATGAACAATCGCTTTTGTTGCATATGTTGGGGTCATGTTGGGGCCATGTTGGGCCTATTTGAGTGATAATTTACGAAATTTCCTGTGCGGGCGGGCCCGCCCCAAAGGACCCCAGGAAGTGCAAAAAATAGGTGCCAAAACCCAGGAAATAACGCGATTTTCCTGGACTTGGGGGGGGTCTTTTGGCAAGGCCCAAACAAGAGGAAATTTGCAATTGCTAATTTTCCACTTGGGTCGGCCCACGAAAAAAAAAAATCAAAAAGTCGACTTTTTGGTGACGCCGTAGCGTCCTTTTGTGTTGGCCAAACAAAATGGAAAATTGCCATATTTGAGGCCTATGTTACATTTTTATTGAATGTTCATCGGGGCACCCATGCCAGTACCCAGATGAACATTATCTTTTTTGTGGCATAGGTTCGGGTCACGTTTTGGGCCATGTTGGGCCTATCAAGGCACGAGAGGGTCTGGGCCTGTCAAGGCACGAGAGGGGTCTCCAAGGGACTTGGGGGGGCCAAATTCTGAAGAAACCGTACCAGCAGGATAAAATTGGCACCTATGTTAGATCTTTATTGAGTGTTCACCTGCCGGTACCCAGATGAACATGCCTATGTTGGGTCTATGTTGAGCTATGTAAGGTTAAAGCGTGAAGTTGGTCCAAAAACAGTCAGGTGCCTCCTTGGAACCTTGATTTAAGGGCTTCAAGGAGCCAATGTTTTTGAGGCCGTGTTGACTTAGGCCTATGTTGGTGCTACATTGTGGGGCCATGTAGAGACTTATGTTGGGTCTGAGTTTATGTTACCACTGCTTCGACCCCACCGCTTGCACAGAATTGCTAAAACCTAACCGGCTCAATTGGATTTTGAAGCGGTCTGGAGGAAATTGTAGTTGGGAACCTTTAGACTTTGACGTTTCTGTACTTTGTACAATGCATTTATCCCAGGTATACCGCAGGACAGAATCCTGGACAAGTTTTGGCGAACGCGTGGTTATCGTGAGCGGAGAGACCGGGATGTTATTGTGAGGATACTTGCTTATCGGCGATGGTTGAGGCTGATAATTTTAAAGTTGGGTTTAGTTTGCTTCACAAAAAAGAGGACCCCCCTTATGTAACCTTATATGCCCAAAGTCTGAGAAATTTGCGATGTCATGGGACGCGTATCATTTTGTGACCATCTACTATTTTAGTGAGGATCAGGGCAAATTTGGGCAAATTTATGGCGGTACAGCGAAGGAAGTCAACAAAACGCTTACTCAGAATCTTGAGTTGCGCCATCTATGTCAAAAAAAATGGGGGATAGATGGCTCAACTCCCTTTAAAACAGGTCAGTTGAGCCATCTATGTCCCTAAAAACGACATATTTTGTGCAATCTTCTGCGCTGGTTTCTCCCCATATTTTTTTCGCAACATCGAATCAAGCTGCTTTTTTGGGATATAGATGGCTCAAGTCCCACTCATTCGCCAAAATCAGGCTGCGAATGCCCACATAGATGGCGCAACTCCCTCATATCACGCCCGGACATGACCCAAAAACAGTGGGGCTCTTTTGGGCGCTGATTTAGGGCGTAAAAGGACCCTTTTTTTTGGCCAAACATGGGCTCAACATAGGCTCAACATAGAAGGCTATGTTGGGCTACTTGGGGCTCTGCTGGCGGCTTTCAGGCCCAAAAAAAACCCCGAGGTCGGGTTTTTTTTTGGGTCGGTTTTGGGCTTATGTTGGGCCATTTGGAGGTTATGTTGGGCCTCTGTTGGGCCATTTGAGGGCTATGTTGGGCCTTTGTTGGGTCATTTGGGGTTCTGCTGGCGGCTTTCGGGCCGAAAAAAATACCCCCAACCGAAAATTTTTCGGTTGGGGGTAATTTTGGGTCGGTTTTGGGCTTATG
>Ga0126342_10019462_pt1 | contig 11531 bp, 10 predicted proteins | sample Cyp1metagenome_FD_92528 | JGI IMG/M metagenome (GOLD analysis project Ga0126342, IMG submission 92528) | Coral microbial communities from Lord Howe Island, Old Settlement Bay, Australia - Cyphastrea 1 metagenome | ecosystem: Host-associated > Invertebrates > Cnidaria > Coral ... | reverse complement strand
TGGTTCAAGAGCTATACTCTGTAGAGGGCCTAGAGGGTATATACGTATATACATATAGCTTCCGCATTTATTTGCAACATATATGGGCAATTTGTGTCACATATGCCCCAACAATTGTTTTTTTCACATATGTGCAAATGTCCGTAAGATCTGATTTTATGTAAATAAGATCTTGAATCTTGAATATTTGATATGTAATACATAAATGTAATGTATATGTAATGCATATGCAACTGCAAATGTGCACACAAATGTCTAAATGGATATATGTATATGACCATGTCCGCCTGTACTCTACAGAAACCTGGCCCACATAGCTCTTGAATCTAGTTAATTTATGATGAATGATACACCGGAAAAATGCTTGTCTGCTCTACCAGGACTATGAATAAGGTGATGATTTGGGAATTGAAGGTGGAGCGAGTGCTGCACGTGATCTTGCAAATGAGCTTCACCTAAAATGTCAAAGTCCATTTCTTTGACCATGAGCCATTTACTAGGTTCTGCAAAACCGCCTATGTTCAGGGATGCGACTTTGATGCGAGAGGGGTGATTACCAAACTTGATACGGTTAATCTTGTTGCGAGTCTTATGCGAAAAGAACCAGGCACACCGTGTAATGGCAATGCAACAAATGGACTCGGTCCGCTTCCGTGGTGAAAGTTTCAGGATGCCGATCTTTTTGTCGGCTCGTGTCCGATACTCAAACGCATTGCAGTGGAACTTTTTGGGCTGTGAAAGCAGCGAGAGGTGTGGCTGTTCTTTGCAGTCAAGAGCAACTTAGGCTTTGTATACTGTGTGACAGAGCCTCTCATCTTCAAATTGTCAACCCGAAAGCAATTGGTTATTTTTTGGAATCTTTACCTGCAGGCGTTTCCCCAGTGGGTCCATCTGCTTTCTGTTTCAGTGGCTGAGCTCGAGGACTAGCTGGCTGCATTTGTGTTGTAGATGAGGCTGCAATTCTTTTCATAAAGTCTTTTTGAACTGCTGATCTGTCCGTGGTTTTGGAAACTTTTGGTCTCTCTGACTTGGCTTCATTTGCAGCGGCTTCACGAGCTGCCGCATTGAGAGCTTTGAAACGCACAGTTCTGGGTTGATCTTCAAAAATGAAGTGAGCCTGTTCTGACTTGGCTTTGCTGGAACATGTGAATACGGCATGGTTATTGTCTTGATAAATCACTTCCTCAACTTCCCATTGCAAGGCTTGCAAAGTTTGGAAAACTCCAGCAATTCCCGTAGTGATCGGCAGGCCACTTAGTTTCCATCTTTGCAGGTCAAAATTCGTAGCCGGTCCATTTTCTTTGGCATATCTGACCAAGTCACCATGTGTGCGAAATCTGTAAGCCAGGAGTCCTTGTTGGCCTTTTTCAGCAAGGCCGACAATCGCATCAGTTTTTCCAACTGTGTCCGACCAAGGCATCTTTGAGTGAAGTGGTTTTATCCAAAATCAGCAATTCCAATTTGTCTTTGTCGGCAACTTCATGCATCTTTGTGAAGATACCATCGGTTCCGCTGATCTTCAATATTGCTTCGCAGAAGGTTTCGTGGCACAAGAATGTGTAGCTGCCATTGCGACTGATGATGTCCGAGAACGCTTCACGAGGGATGAACCTTTCCAGAAAGTCTGAAAGGATAGCTGCAGGGTTTTGCCCAGCTGGCCATCCATGATGAGTGGAACATTTGGCCACAATTTTCTTGACTGTGGTGGGGGAAAGCTGAGAGTATCGCCTGTTGGAAGCATGTGAACATGTTGCGAAAAACCCAACTGCACTAGGTATCTGTCGACGATCACTTGTTGTCTGTCCCCTTCATCTGTACAAATATCAAAGGTGCATCGGATCTTGCTACGTGGATAACCTCTCAAGTGCAAATCCTCAGGGCTTTGTGTGAGGACGACAGCACAGGGATGAGCTGTATACCCAACATTATTGAGTGTTTGCGGCAAAGCGTCACGAGGGCATATGGCAACACCGCCTGGTGCGGTAAGATGTTGCCAATGTTGAATTGGGGCGTCCCATTCTGCTTGCACAAGTCTAGGTTGAACTCGAAGCCTTGCGGCTGTGGGCATGGCATCTTTAATCTGCTGCTTGTATTCCAGTTCGGGATCTCTTTCTGGAACAAATTGGTTCTTCGAATTTCCTTTGCCTGACTTTCCTCCCTTTCCTCCTCCGTTTCCATGTTGGCTGTGCATCTTCTTATTTCTTTCTTTAGGAGAAAGGAATCAAGTCGTCTGGTGCCATAGGGAGGCCAACTGTACGAAGCAAGTCAACATAGTACGGCACATGCTCAAGAATCTTTTCTTCGCAGTACTTCTCTTTTTCCGACAAGCATATCTGCGGCCACCAATGAACTTTGCTTTTCGAAATTTGGCTTTACGACGGCCAGAGTGTCGATTGTGATTCAAGGAGATTGCGATTGCGCACATTTGATCAATGGCGTGTTGGCTCCACAGAGCCAATCGACTCACAACAAGGCTCAGTACGAGAAAATCAGAGATATGGAAATCGGCATGGCACATGAAAAACATTTCATTGATATGGAGGGCAAAAATTGCTAAGTTCATCGAAGCTATCATAGCTGCAAAAAGGAGATTGAAGATCAAATTCAGCCTTACTTCACACAAGAAATCAACTGTACGTGCTGCACACGAAACATGCGCCGTCACACCTCAGAGTACACAATCACCTCCGGTACGCATGTTGGTGTACTCATCTTTGGTGCCGGAGGCCTGCTGGATCCCAGAAGTAGTAGGGGCTTGTAGCAGCCACTGCACGTGCAGCGACAGGACTGCGGGTCATAGGAGGTTTAGCCGATACCAGCACGTGGTAAGGAAGACCCACCTGAGGCTGTAGCTGGTGAAACATGTTCTGCATTCGGAATTGTGTGAGGATCAAAAATGGCATTAGGTCGAGTTTTTCCGCGAATTCTTCGTCGCGGTTTGTGAGAAGCTTCTGCAATATCAGTTGGAATCAAATCATTTTGCTGTTCAATAGTATCTAGGGTCACTGCGTGGGAAGTGTCAAAATTTTTAACCCCATCTGGAGCTGGCGCACTGGCTTTGGAAGGTTGGCAAATTGATCTCGGAATGTTTGCGTGTCGCTTGGACCACCATGTGCGTTCACACTTTTTACAAAATATGAGGCCATATGTGCTTGGGTTACTTTCATCTCGTCCTGTGAGTCTATTCCATACAAAGTCGTGTCCTGCTTTGTTGAGGTCTTGTAGTTTCTTTGCTTCATGATCAAGTCGGCTGGTTGCTTGCTGCTTACGTGGTTTGGTCAACCATTGATCTGCTGGCAGGTTTTTGAATTTGCAAGGATTTTTTAGAATCTTGAGTCGAATATGTTTCATATAGGTCGTGTAAATTCCACATTTCACGCAAAACATGCCAGTTCCTTCTGGAATTGGTTGTAAAGTGTGTCCATTTTGTTCTGGCTGTGTTGTGCTACTGCTGCTACTGCTCGCAGCTTCTGCTGGAGTAATTGTTGAACTGTCAGGTGCGGATGGTGCATGTGTGATGACAACTTGATCTTCTGCATTATGCCAATCTTGGATGTGACGTTGCCAAATGTTGACTAAGGAGATCTGGATTTGGTGAAGGTTATTCTGGGTGATATTTACATTTTCAGGAACTAAGGTGGTGTATTGGAAACACATAGGAAATTCTTCGATTGGTTGAGATAGCGCTGCTAATGCTGGTGCACGCAAATCTTTGAATATCGGGCATTCCCAAGAGATGTGGTGGTTAGTGGGATTTCCACCACAAGTGCATTTAATGGTGCCTTTTTGCCGTCGATGGCGATGGTTAGCCTCAGGGCTCCCACTAGCAAAAGTCTTAAAATTTTCATTCTGGGACGAGGGTCTTCGCTAAGGTCAGGTGGTGCGCAACGTGCATTATCAATGTCATCTTGCAATCGATCTGCGTCTGCAGCCCAAAGTTTGAGCAACGATATGGACAAATCCTTTCGGATTCCAAACTGTGCTCCAGCAAAGTGTTGCGGTCTATCTCTGGCTAAATTTTTCCAAACGTATTTCCTCCAGCTTTGTCTGAATTCATGTGGATCTTGGGGAGAAAAAGGTTTATTTTGCAAAACCGATTGAACTGCTTCGCTGAAAGCTTCATGTTGCAGTAATTGAGACGCTCTTGCAGCTGGACCATCATGTTTAGGCAACGTTGCGTCGACCAGTTGCTTGAAAGCTTGAGGATCTTCTGAGGTTTTCAAAGCTCTCTGGAGCAGTCGAATTGCACTGCTGTGCAAACAAAATTCTGGATCTAGAGATGGAGGAGCGAGAATTGTGAAAATTGCTAATGGCGATGCACAATAATCATCAGTGTTTAAGAGGCAACGTGCAACATCAGCTCGAAGGGTCCTAATCTCAGGCTTTGTGAGAGCAAGTTTGTGAGTTCCATGCCCCCATGAGAGCTGAGTGGTTCTCTGCTGGAGAACTTTGACTTTTGCAAACCAACCAACAGGTAAATTTCGAACAGCTTGAGTGGTCTGGGACCACTTGCTGGCCCGCTGTTGTTCGAGTTCTGTCCAGCACTTTTTCTGAGAGATCTTAACCACTGCACCGGTAAGTCTAAAAGCATCCTTATGGTTGGGGATGGATGGAAGTAACTTTTCTAAACAGCTATGTCCGAAAGTGAATGTTTTACCTGCATTTATTTTTAAACCTGAGGCTTGTGCAAATTTTTGAATATGCTCATGCATCTTTTTGATGGAGTCTTTAAGGAGTTGTTCGTTAGGTTGCGCATCAATAGATGATAAGTCATAAGTCATCTGCATAGCTTCTTGGACGTAGACGCTCATTCTGGGTGATTGTTTCATGCCAACAAGCGGTTAAGCTAGTGAGGATTAACATGCTGAGGGGGCACCCTTGGATTATACCATTTGTGGGAATAAATGGTTGATCGTAGTGTCCATCAATTTTGAATAGCTTGTTGTGACCGTTATAGAAGTTGTTCAACGTTCGGCAAATTTTCTCGTCACAACCTCTAGCTCGTAAAATGTTAATAGCCAGTTGAAAGGGCACACGGTCAAAGGCTTTTTCAAAGTCGTAACTTAGACCTCCTGGCAGAAATGTTTCACGAATTGCTTTTTCAATATCTTGGCAAGTATGATGAGTGAGGACGTCGGCTGCTGGTGTGTTCTTTGCACCATATATGCCATCTGGAATCCATTGCGGTAACCACATGTCTGCGAGCTGAGAATGTCTTACTGAAGACCAAAGGCGATAAATCGTGGAAAGAACCGTAATAGGTCTGTGTTGCAAAGGTGTTGGATAGTCACCATCAACTTCTTTTGGGATAAAACTTACCATGCCGATTTTTAATGGGTCTGGCCAAGAAAGTCCGTTTTCGATTCCTTGTAAGAGTTCAGTCAAATAATGGAACATAGATGGACACCATCTCGCGAGGGTTTGTAGTTCTTGATAGGTCCATTTGTCCAATCCTGGAGTGGAAGTTTTGTTTTTGAGGACTTGTTGGATGAGATCATCAGGCTGGAGTGGTGGCAGTTCAACTGTGGCTCGTTTTAAAGATGGACCGAATTTGTCCATGAATTGGCGAAGGTTCGGTTCACCGTTTTTATGAGCCCAGAAAATCTTTGACCAAGCATCGCGAATTGCTTCCATTCTGGACTGGCAGTTGGCTGACGGACCGTTTTTTGTCATGGAAATGGCGAGAATGTTCTTTTTGTTTTTTGTCCGTAGCCATTTGGCAGCTTCATTTTCGTTAGATCTCATACGCTTTTTCCAATTGAGTAATCGTTGTGATGAATTTTGCTTGCAATGTTGCTGGTAAACATGTTGCAAAATTTTCTCGGCGCGTTTTGCGAGATCGAAGCTGACCAGTTGGTCAGCCAGGCTACGAAATTCTGTTTGGTATTCACTTGGTAAGATTGGAATAATGCTGGACATTTTCTGCCACGTTTTGTCTCGACGGTATCCGGCTTGAGCTTTTTGGGCTTTCCAAATCTGTCTATCTTTTAAAGTAGTTGCTTGACCGCCAATAACTTTGGGAAATTTCCTGATGTCATGAAATTTTATTTGTCCTCTGTGGATGTTGGTAGGCTGAACTTCATGTTTTTGACAGTTGGCACTTTGAAATAGCAACTTCTCGGCATGTTGAGACCAAATTTGGAATGCTTCTGTTGCGTTACCACTACGCAATTGAGTGCGAAAGGACGAAGGCAAAGTGTCTGGCAGTATATCACTGGTGCTTTTTGGTGGGTTTAATTCAGGCAACTCTGCAACTGATCTCTGTGTTCGGCGAACTTGGGATGCCTTAGGAATATCGAGGTCAATGCTAAGCATAGAATGGTTGGTGGAACATGAGGTACGAGTAACTTTGTAGTTTTGCACAAGATCGATGGCACTCTTATATGCAAAAATGAAATCGATGCGCGACCCCTTGCCTTGATGGCATGTTGCATTCCATCGAAAGCCTGCAGGCGCTGTGCAATTTGTGTCAACCAAGGGTCCTTTGGCTTTCCACGCTTGAAGCACTTTACTGTCTTCAAGTGTCACAAGTTCATGTCACCAAGAACTAATGCTACGACATCTCCTCTCTCACATAAATCTTGCTGGACAGCTTTTCAACAATCATGTGCGTATTTCTTTTTGTGTGCCTCCCATCTTGCACCGCTGGGTAGATAAAGATTGTAAATGAAAATACACTGGTTTCCATCTCCTAGCCAAATTTGTACACCTAGCAGTCTATTATCTTGAGCGAATTTATGGCAAGGGTGATCGGATGGCCACTGCAAGGGCTTGTAGGCCCAACAAATAGATTTTTTGATCAGAAATGAAACACCTGTGAAATGTTTGTCGTCGCATCCGGGACTGTTTACTAAATGATGATTTGGGAATTGGAGATGTAATGTAAGGAGTGCTGGACAATGTGCTGCAAGTGCGTTTCACACATCGCCAAAACGTCGACATCCAACATTTTGGTCGCCAGCCATTTGCTTGGTTCTGCGAATCCTCCTATGTTAAGTGTGGCAACTTTAATAGAAGGTTGGTGGTTACCGAATTTGATGTGGTTCATTTTATTACGTGTCCGAGAAGATATAAACCACATGTGCTCGAGAAAATTCACGGCTGGTACTGGAACTTTGCTTGGCGAAAAATGCACAAGTTTGACACAAACGAACTGAATGCACATCGTAACTCTGGCCAAGTGTTTTATCACAGCATTTGGGCGAATCCAAATCTGCAGCGGTGTCTGCCGAGTACACATTGCAACTACGGTTCCGAAAAAGGAAGAGACTTCGTCCCGTGTTAAGCCTTCTCCTTCTTGGTATCAGGAGTGGAGCCTGTGCCTTTCTCTGCTAGTCGTTTGTTCTGTTCAGCAGTTCTTGGCGATGCAGGTGCCACAGGAGTAGCTTGTTTAGGCAACACCTTGCTCAAAAAGGCTTGACGATCTTTGGCTCTGGAACCTTGTGCTCGAGTACTTGATGCTGAGGTTTCTTTGGACATGGTGTTGGCATCTTTCAACATCTGGCGAGCTTTCGCGTTTGTGGCCTTATATTTCAGTCGTCGAAGAATGCCATTGAACTGGCAGTGCATCGGTCCGAGGTCACCAACTGAATCGGCTAAAAATACCAGCTGGTTTTCTGCTTGATAAATGATGTCTACATTTTGTCCACTTGTGGGTCCCGCAAGTCCGGTTTGAACTGGAATTCCAGTCAGTTTCCATTTTCCCATGGTGGCAGTGGTGGCATCAATGCCATTGGTTTTGGCAAAGTTCTCCAAAAGTGCAAGTGATTTGAATCTGACACCGTATCTTCCTGCTACAGTAGTTCCTTTTTCCACCAAGGCGGTCTCCAGTGAGTGAGATTCGTCTAACCACAAAATTGGCATATCTGAATCGTCAATCTGCTCCTGCTTCTTCATTTTGTAAAACACTCCGCCCTGACCTGATGCTTTCAGGATAGTATCAGTGTAATCATGATGCAGAAGAAAAGATGCAGTCTTGCTTTCTCTGCAAGTAATCTCGGCGCCGGAAGACCTTTGAGGGCAAAATCTTGCGCTGGCTGTGATGTAAGTATAGCCGTTGGCGCAGTTGTAAAGCCAACTCGTTGAAAAACTCCTAACACCATGTCTCGAGGACAAAGAGCTATGCCACCGCGGTGATCCAAAAGCTGAGGACTAACTATCGGAGCATCCCACTCAGAGGGATCTAGCGTGCTCTGGGCACGAATGATCGCAGCTTGTGGCAATGCAGCTTTAATCTGTTCAAGTAAATCATGATCTTCATATTCTGCATCTGTTGTTTGAAATGCTTCTGGGAAAGTAGAGGGACTGCCTTTGGTAGAAGAGCGGCCTTTGCCCTTCTTTCCTTTGCCAGGTCCGTTGCCGTTCATGCAATGCATGTACTTGTTGCGTTTCTTTCCTGAAATTGCCCATCCAACATTGAAAGTCCAAAGAAACATCATCCAGAACAAGAATTTTGCAAAGTATTTCCAGTAACCTCGCAGTCTCTTCAGGTAAGATGATTTGCTTCGTTTGGGAGCATGAAAGGGCATCACGAGAGCATTGGGAATTTCGAAAAACAAAACAAAATGGAGGATCCATTGCAAGATCACAAACATGGAAGCCATGACTGGCATATACGGAGAAAGCCCACAGAGGCAAAAAATTTTTAGCCAAAAGGCTATGAAGGAAAAACAAATGAGCAAAACATGTTTCAACGACATTACGTTACAGCGGGTTGTGTCACATGAGACGTTTGTGTGCACTGCCTCATCCCCTATGCCGACGTCACCTCCGGAATGCACACAGTCGACATAGGCAAAGATGCCGGAGCCTGCTGGATCCCAGAAGTAGTAGGGGCTTGCCAAAGCGATCGAGCATGCCGCTCGATCCCTCCTTGCAGTGCAAGCTTCACCCCACACCTGTGCGCGGCACGGATGAGCTGGATGCACTGTCACGGCTTGATGTGTTTGGCTGATACTTTTGCTTACCCACAATTCTTTGTTGTGGGATTTGAGTTCCTTGTTGGGTTGGTATATTCGATGTGCTCAAATCTGGAAGAATTAGCATTTGTGAATCGAGTTTGCAATCACGCACCCATTGTGGAATGGGGAATTTTTGATCAGGTTTAACACACCTTGTGGAAGAATTATTATGGCGTTGCATCCACGCCCATTCTTTCCCACAAGTTTCACACCACAGACGTCCATAGTTGTTGGGTTGGTTTCGATTTTTCCCAAATTTTTGATTCAAGAAATACTTATGGCCGGCTTGATTCTGCTTGGTGTGCAAATCTTGCCATAGCTTCTCATATCTGACCTGGTTATTCATGGCCCCCGGTTTTTGCAACCATTGGGCTTGGGGTAGCTTAGGATGTTGACAAGGTTTGGGCAGGATTTTGAGGCGCTGGTGTTTTAAAAATTTTGTTGACTTACCACATTTTTGGCAAAATACTTACTGAGTTGGGATAAAAAGTCTTTGTTTTGATTCAGCAGAAACAAAACTTCGCTTGAAAAGGTTGAAGGCACTAAGCTGCAAAGCGAAAGCCGGGTCAACACTGGGCGGGGCTAAAAGTGCGAAGATAGCATTAGGTGCGGAATTATAATTGTATGCACTGAGCAATGCTCGTACCACAGTAGCTCTCATTGAATGCATGACATCTTTAGAAACTTGGAGCGTTTTCATGCCCCGAAACTGAGTTTGGACATCACACTTTGCAAGATTCGAACTTTGATTTGCCAACTTTGTGGCAAGTTCTGTATGCGTTGCACTACCTTGGTCCACCCAAGCATACGTTGTTGTTCCAATGGCGTCCACATGGGTTGATGAGAGATTTTGATGCTACACCCAACCAAGCGAAACGAAGTTTGATGGTCTTGAATTTGTGGAACGGTATGCTTGAAAGTATTGGTTCCGAAAGTGAAAGTTTTTCTGGTGTTAATTTGCATTCCTGCAACAGAAGTGAACTGTTGAGTACTTTGAAAAACACTACGAAGTCCCTCTTTGACAAATGCAGTGGATTGGCCAGAAACTACGGACGACATGTCATCTGCATAAGCTCTGGATACCGCAGCAGGTATTTGCGCATCATTATATTCCAACCAAGAGGTTACCAAGGAAGTTAAAATGAGCATCGAGAGCGGACACCCCTGAACAATTCCACAAGTAGGCTTAAAAGGTGGAGAATGGTGACCATCTAGACGGAAATATTTTTGATGGTGTGAATAGAAGTTCCGCAAGGTTTGTACTATATCAGGGTCACAACCTCTAGTTAAAAATAGGTCCAGGGCTAAACCAAAGGGAATCGTATCGAAACATTTTCGAAGATCGAAACCGAGACCGGCTACTACACCCCCTTGTGCATACGTTTCTGAGAGTTGTATACACGTCTGCAGGGCCAACTGGTCTGCAGAGGAGGAGCCTTTTCCTCCAAAAGAGTTGCGCTGCTGCCAAGTAGCAAACCAACTCTGGGTGAGCTGGAGATGCCGCGCTGACGCCCATAATCGATATATACATGAAAGAACCGTGATTGGCCTAAACTCATCAAGAAGAGGTGTCTCTTTATCGGGTTCTTCGGGTATGAAGGCTACAACACCTTTTGTTAAATGGGTTGGCCACTTATGACAACGTTCAATCATTTGGAGTAACCGGGCTAAATGATGAATGAGGGATGGGCACCAAGAAGCTGCTACTTGCAATTCTGGTGTAAGGATTTGATCCAGTCCGGGGGAACTGGCCTTCATTTGTTTAAGTGCTTTGACTAAAACATCTTCGGTCAGAATGCCACAATTTGCACGCGAAGCTCTAAGAGAAGGACCATAGATTTCCATGAAACGTCTGAAGGTTGGTTCACCGTTCTTATGTGTTGAATAAATATTTTTCCAAACTTCTTCAATGCTACTGAGGCGATCTGCGATGTTTGCGGTGGCTTTACCCTGTACTGCGGAGACCTGTACAGGTGCACTGGCTGCTTTTCGCCTTAAGTGTTGATAACTTGCGGAAAAATCCTTTCGCAGTGAACGTTTCCATTCAGTGATGCGCTGCTGACGATCTTCTCGATCATTCGCTTCCAAAGCGAGCTTCAGCGTGGCAGCAACTTGGTCAAAGTTGGAAGAATTGAGTGATTGTTCGAAACGTTCGACAAGATGAGGTGGCAGCCAAGGCATGACATGCCACAGGTTGTTGATTGTTCGGCCCCGACGTGTACCATGAGCAGCAACCGTGATTTCCTGTATCTGACAGTGAGCTTTCCACAGCTTTCTACCTTTGAGCGTGCTGGCTTGTTGATGGACAACCTTCGGATGCTTTCGTTGTTCATGAAAAATGATCTGACCGCGTTTTGCAGCGGCAGCGGTTGGTGCTGCAAAACCCTGATTTTTGGCAACTGTGTGACTTGAGTTTTCTTAGGAGACCGGGCAAAGGCCAAACAAACCAAACGGTTGGTATTATTATAGCCCATCCCATCTGGGGATGCACATGCATGGATGTTTGGAGCATCCTTTTGCAGGACATTTTGATGGAACATGTGGCCAAAATATGTTGCTGCGCCAAGATAT
>Ga0126342_10019461_pt1 | contig 11532 bp, 16 predicted proteins | sample Cyp1metagenome_FD_92528 | JGI IMG/M metagenome (GOLD analysis project Ga0126342, IMG submission 92528) | Coral microbial communities from Lord Howe Island, Old Settlement Bay, Australia - Cyphastrea 1 metagenome | ecosystem: Host-associated > Invertebrates > Cnidaria > Coral ... | reverse complement strand
GCGCATATAAATGTGCTCAATACTCATGCATGTACCTATGTAGGTATTAGGTCGAAACAAAAACAAGGGGGGGGGTCCCCCCCTTTCGCGTGAAAAATCACGTGATGTCCTTGAGCAGCCCCCCCAATACTTGCTAAAGCAAGAAGACTCCAGCTAGCTGACGCTAGCTTTCGTGACAACATGATAAAAACCTAGCTCTGTTCACTTCACCATTCCCCAGCTTTCGGAGTTTTTCGCCACGGCATGCCAGCGCCCCAAGGTGAGAACCGCCGGCTAGTTCCACGGTTAGCGGGTCCTCTTCACTCCATACATGGTCAGCACAACACAGAGCAGCATGATGGAATTCCAGGCGATGGCCAACTAGGGCGGCCGATCGGAATTGATCCCCAAGTTACTGCAAGTTTAGCAGGGAACATGATGACCCAAGCACTAGAACGATTGAAGCTACCCAAATCTTATGACTCAAAACGACTGGCCAAAAAAAATTGAAACTGAAACATTCTTCCCTGGACATGCGTAGGGGTTCGACGGCGCCCGGTTTTTGAGCGAATCCTTTTGGAGAAATCGGAATCAACAGAAAGAACAAATGATCAGTTGTTCAAAAGCCTCTGTCATCCCCAAAACTAGTGGTTGGCTGCGCATTCTTAGCGCTACTAAGCCAGTTCGTATCACTCCACTTCTGAGGATGACGACAAGTGGTGACCGGTGCTGCAACCCTGCCTCAACTAAAGGTTAAGAGACAAATGAGATAAGATATATATATATATATTTCTTGGTGTTCACTGGGAAAGACATGATTTTCCCAGACAATGATCTATATATTCATCGTGGATGTGCCGGATCTGTGTTTGTGGAGCATATGCTACGATACGATGCGAACTTTTTTTGGGAAAAGCAGGTGGACAGAAGGATGGGGAGAGAATATAGATAGCTGGTGAAGGGACAACTATTCCTAACCTCTTTAAAGGTCTATCAGACCAGCAAATGAAGCAAAATGAGATGCTGCAGAATGACACACCAGAATGCTTTAAAGGTATATATCTCTAAACATTGAATCCCTTTGTGCAATAGCAGATGTTGACAGTTACAGCCAGGCAACCAGCAGTCATCCAGCAACATTGTCAGGGCAGAACTGAAGCTTTACAACATCGTCAGTGGGTTTATCCAACAAAAACCCAATTATTATGGCTGAATCTGACATTTTTGGTAGGTTTATTACTGGGGTTCACTGAGATCTAACTTGGCTATGAATGGTAAATGCCCCTTGAAAATTGAAATTCCCATCAACTGTTGGTTTTTGTGGCTTAAATCTGGCGCCCTGGTGCCATGGCACCGGGTGCGTCATCAGCTCCCTGATCTCTTCTTGAGTGAACTTAGCGGGCTCCTTTTTTGGCCGGAAACATGGTGGATTTCGGTCAAAAAAATGGGAGTTGACCGGGATTTAATCGGCAAGAATGGGGATCGAACTCATAGAAAGTGGGATCTACATGAGTGAGGAAAGTTCAAATTTAGCCAGGAAAAAAAAAGGGAACATTTCAATGAAAATCACAAATCGACTGATACAAAAGAAATGCCATGTTTACCGAAATAGTTGGCTGCACACAGAAAAATCAGGAAGAGTGCAGAGTGCAAAGCATGCAAACAGTTGCAGACTTTGAACTACCAAGGATGGCAAAGAGATCTAGCCAAAAGAAGGTTAGCTGACACAATGTCCAGGAAGTTCTCGGATTCATGGTTGGTGCTTCAGGAATGAGGGAAACCAAAGATCACCACCAGGGATACCCCAACCTGACCACATCATGTGACGTAAAATCACCAGACTTTCTCGAGATACCTGGGTGATTGCCTTGTACAAATTGGGAGACCGGATTTCGAAAATGCTCGAAATGGTACAATCCGACTGGACTATGGACCCTCTTTGATCTCGTCACACAAAGAGATGAGGATTCCGAAAGCGAAGTTTGCCCCCAAATGGTCGCATGGACGAGGCCCAGGGGTAAGTGGCGAAAGCTAGCTTGGCAGGGAGCTTGGCATGAAAACACCCAGTATACTCGCAAATTCATCTGTATAAAGGGATATTAATATAAATTATGTCTAAGACAAAGTTTTCCATGTCTTGGTATAGAATGAACGGGAATCAATGTCACAAATGAAAACAACACGATTATGTATCATGCGCGTGAAAATTTTGCGGAAACTCCCACTCAGTAGCGTGGTGGTCACCAAACAGGAAGAAGATTCAAGGAGTGGACCTTTCAAGGCTTAGAAGTTGCAAGAGAAGAAGATGTTGGATGCGCGGCTAGGTAGGATGTCATGAGGACAAAAAGCGGAAGCATGCCAGTGCAATTGCTCCGGAAGGATCTTTGCAAACTCATCTGTGTAAAGGAATATTCTGTCCAAGACAGGCTTGCCACTGTGAGAACTGACTGGAAACTACATGTGTGAAGGTTCAAAATGAAAATGAAGCTAGCCATGAACATGCCAATGGTGAGCGAAGCTGCACCAGTGACTTGAAGCATGCGCTGTTCACGACGCCAACGATGCTCAGGATGCGGATGCTGCCGGTTTTGCCGCCGATGGCGACAGGGGTGTCCCCTGAGGGAATCCAGCCACGGCCAAACTGCTTGTGAACCAGCCAAGGGGGGGGCGGTAGTTAACTATGAAGTTTCATGGGATTGGAGGTTCCAGCTCCCCCGGATACCTCCTAGCTTCCGTGATCAGAGGGCAACACGCGCACCCACAGCAGCAATGTAATCATTAACCATGCCCTAAATTTGATGATTTGTTCGTAGAATCTATCCACAAAATGTCTGATTTACATTTACATAACATAAATCTATGGAAAATATTGGAAGATTGAGGATTTGTTCGTCAGATTTATATATAGATTTATACTATTTACAAGCGTTTGAAACTCAAGCGTTTTCTCACCACGAGACATCTCGAGATCTCCTGGGGCCCAATATCCGACAGCTCCATTACAGCGCAGATCCTGATGTTTCCCATCGCCGTTGCTGCGATCAATTGGGGTGGTGGTGATCAGTGGTGATCAGAAAATGTTGGGTTTGAGCGGCTACCTACAAGTTTTTGCTAAGTATACTAAGTATATACTAAGTATATACTAAGTATACCTTTCCCGATCAATGAATTTGATTGAAAACTCCTCGGTTCCCATCCAAAGAGGCCGCTTCAAATGTCAAACATCATAGCTGGCCTCAAGAGCACTGCCGCATTTTCCCACGCTGCAAACAAGGCACAGTACAATGGTGCCAACTCGCATGCTCCTGAAGTACATGGCATCCAGAATGGGTATCTTCCCCAACATCCGGAATTGTGAGTCCGTGGGCTTCTTCTTCTTACTTCTTATTTGTTGGCTGCTAGGTTTGCCAAAAAAGAACTTATCCATCCTCCGAAAATTTAGTCTGCTTGCTTTCCTGAAAGTTGGATCAAATGACCAGCTCATGTTTTTATCCCAACAATTGACGACTAAAATAAACAAGATCTAGTCGTGTTTCCTTTGTAAACATCGCAAAGGTTCACCAGTTCACCACTATCATTTCACCACAAAAACGTGATACTGAACGCACAGCCCCTCACAATGCGAAAATATCTGGGGTCTGGAGAGCCCTTTTCTATGACCAAATACGTGAGACGTTTCTGCAGTTTCAGCATGTTGCCCAAGGTGCTTGGTATAGTATTTCATGCCCAGCAGAGTTTGCCAGAACATGTTTCCCAACAAGTTGGCCCCGGTTTGGATGGGCATCACCTCAGGCTCACAATGAAAAACCGTCGGGACTTGGTGAGAAAATCCAAGTCCTGTGTGGGGAATACAAACGGCGAAATTGACGTGTGCGAAAATGTCATGTCCCAGAATGACAGTGCCTATTTCACCCATAAGTTAAAAGAAAAACGATTGCTTGCCACAAGAAAAATCCAAAATCCTCCAGTTTCTCTGGATCACTTCCCATTTTCATCATTTTTCATACATCAAATTCCCGCAGAAATCTGCATCCCAGATGCTGTGGCTACCGCTCCGCCCAGGGCGGTGGAAGCCAAGAACATGCCGATACCTCAACTGTTTTCGTCCTGGAAAAACCTCTCTGGGTCGATCTGAAAATAGGGATACCCATGGATACGTCAAATTATAGCAATGAAAAGAATGGGGAAAATGCGGTCTGAAAGCATTGTATTTGTTGGGGGGGGCGTATTTTCAGACAAAACCATTTTTACTCCATGAAATTTGGAATGATGTGATGAGATATTTGTTTTACATGGGGGAAATGATCTGAAAAGCTGAAAAGGTTCAATACCAGCAATTAAGATTCAATTCATATTTTTGTAAGGGGACGAATAGCCACTTGAGATTGAGATGCCGTTTGAGAACCAGTACAATTAAAGCCCAATGATTTAGCATCATTTTCCGACGCAAAATTGCCATGAATTCGGGTATACCCCATGCTGGGCAAACCCATATTGCAGCCCTAGGTTACTCCCGTGATTTCAGGGGATGCTGAGCATCCAATGGGCATTTACGCCATAGTTCTCACCACTCTCAACTCTTCAGTCCAAAGCAACACTTCATTGAATTGTATCCCCTGCATCTTTCAGCACAACGGAAATCTTCCAAAATGGCGCATTGTTTTCGTCTCGGAAATCCAAATCATTTTTGCATCCAACGCAATGATCCTTTCACTTCACAAATGACCAGCTTGGAATACATCCCCAGGAGAAGTAGCCAATATAGCAAACGGGTAGCCCCAAATCACCCATTTTAAGAGGACTCTCAAGTCCACACCATTCCTTTTTTTTGGGGTTACCCATTTATGGAAACCGCAAAACCCCGAGCCCGGTTTAATTTTGGCCAGCTACCAGTGAGGTTCAAGAAGAGACATGCCATGGAGAAACCAAAACTTTGACATTTGGACCACTCCTGGCCAGTACTGGTATCATATGGGGACGGGTGGAAAGTGGAAACCCTGAAACAATGGATGGTTACGCCCCTAAATGTTGTAATAATGGGGTGACCCATCTCTATCGATCCATCCATCCATCCATCCATCCATCCATCCATCCGCTCTAGTCTCTCATACTCCAGTGGTTCCTTTGGGGAATGGTTTCCAGAACTATGAACATCCCACCACTGGAATCCTTGAAAATTTGCTCCGAAATCGATGGCACCAAAGACCGTGTGAGGACTTGCGGACACAAATTTACATTTTTTTGAGAGACTCAATTTGGGCGAACGCAAAAAAAATACACAAATTCCATTTTGGATCGTTAAAACATGTTAAAACCAAAAACCAGTTTCCTAGTTTGTCCCCTGCAATCGGTCAAATGTGTTTTTATTGATTTTCCCTGTGCAAATCCAAAACTGAAGTGATGCCGCCCCAACCGCCGCCGACCCGGCGAGTCCTTCCCCTTGCGTTTCTGGTACTCGGACCAAGCCATCACATTGGCACCAGATGATGATAAGAATCCACCCACGCCGGCCAGCAATAGAAACAACACCAAACCAGGCCCACTGTCCTGTCACATCGAGCACCACTTCTGGAAACACCTGCAGTTATGCAATGAAACTGTTTCGAATCAGGTTGTATCGAATTTTAATCACTCTGGCCCTGGCATGATGATACGTTGCCCCACAACTCAAACACACATCATATTTGTATAATTTCACGTTGTTTTATGAAATAAGCTTCGGTGGTATCCCCAACAGCCGCTACGCATTATTTTTACAAATCCTTCTGAGGCGTGCTGCGAAGCCAAGCGCTGGAAACACCTCAGCTGGGTTTCCATGAGTTAAATGGCCGCAAATCCTGTAAACCTGCCCTGGCTCTGCACCAAAGCCTTTGCACCAAAGCCTCCCAGACCTTCTCCGGAACCTTCTCCAGAACCCTGTTGAACTTGACCTGGCCCTGCACCGAAGCCTCCCAGACCTTCCCCGGAACCTTCTCCGGAACCCTGTTGAACCTGACCTGGCTCTGCACCAAAGCCTCCCCGACCTTCTCCGGAACCTTCTCCGAAACCTTCTCCAAACCCTGTTGAATCTGACCTGGCTCTGCACCGAAGCCTCCTAGACCTTTTCCGGCCTTTTCCGGAACCTTCTCCGGAACCTTCTCCCAACCCTCTTGAACCTGACCTGGCTCTGCACCAAAGCCTCCCCGACCTTCTCTGGAACCTTTTCCGGAACCTTCTCCGGAACCCTGTTGAACCTGACTTGTTTTTTTTGCACCAAGGCTTCCTGGAACCTTCTTCGAAACCTTCTCCGGAACCTTCTCCCAACCCTGTTGAACCTGACCTGGTTCTGCACGAAAGCCTCCCAGACCTTCTCCAGAACCTTCTCCAGAACCCTGTTGGACGTGAGCTGGCTCTGCACCAAAGCCTCCCAACCTTCTCCGGAACCTTCGGAACTTTTTCCGGAAACTCGTTGAACCTGACCCGGCGCCTGCACCAGTGCACACCAGAGCTATTCTGGGCTGAAGACCCCATTAGCTCACATCGTTGGGGAAAAAGAAGCGAGTATACATGCAAAATATTATATATAATTACCATCATATTGTACGAGGCCGTGTTTGGTAGATTACTGTGGGAATGTTTTCATGTACCTGCATACTGCGTGGTTGTTGCTACCGCATTTCTGTGTTGCATGTCATTTTTTTGCCGACAAAACCCGAACCAAAACCCAATCCAGGCAAAAAAAATTGGAAACCATCCCATTGCACCACACAATCGATGGTGACATGTTTGGTTCAGATGTGAACACAGTCCTCTTGCACAAGAGTTTCTGCCACTTCCATGGCTCACAATGAATTTCCTGCAGTCAAAGTACCCAATGTTTTACACAAGCGGCTGTGCTTGGCGCGTGTTTTGGGTGCTGGCATCCTGATCGTGTCGCCAACCGTTGAAGCCCATGAACCCTTTTTGCTTGAAAACATCCCCATGCTTGAACCACGGCGCAACCATCATCCAAGAAGTGCAGATCTACATGAATCCCTGAAAGGGAAACGGCATGTGTGTTGGTGTGCTGGCGCATTTTGAACAAAATATGATTGCACCACGGTAAAAAATGATTCAACAATGTGAACTCCTGAGGCTCTTGTCAGAAGATGTTCGAGGTGATGAGCCTTTCGTTTTACTTGGTACTGTTATCAATACTTCAGCTGGGTCACCCCAAAATTTTGAACCTGTGGACGTTGTTGGGCGATGTGGCATGCGAAGTACAAATGACTGCGGGGACGCTTAACGGCAGCTTTCCGATCGCCAGGGGTATTTCCGATACACGGAGTAGGGTAAGTAAATGCGGGACCCCGCGCTGGAATTAGAATGTGTGGAAATTTAATCCGGCTACATGCAAAATATTGTCTGGCACAAGGTCGAACTCCGCCGCTCTTCGTTCGTCAGCTATCTCTTCAGAACTTTAAAGTTTACGTGGAAGGCCACAGCAGCTTCGATGTCTTTGGGGATCATTTTGCAAAAATTCGTTGGGTGACCAAATCTCACGGCTTGTGCAAGAAAACTGTGGCGTTCCCATGGCAACCCAAAGGCAACCTCAAGGCAACCTCAAGGCAACCTCGAAACATGTGTGACCGAAGGCAGACCGCCCACTTAATTCATGAGGTGTAGCACATGCAATTTGTCGCAAATATTTGGCGTGTTGCAGGACTGTGTCAAGCCCTCCTCCGGCCGTGAAGGCCTGAAAAGACTTCAACTGAACTTTGGACATAACCTGCAGAGGCCCATCAGCGGACTCCGCTACAAAGAAAACTGCACCTTGTGTCAGGTATGATGGGCGGCACCTTTGCACGTCTCGCTTGGTTTTTCAAACCACTGGTTGCCGTGAGTATCTTCGAAAGAATTGCGCAAAAAAAAGTCATGCCTTGCCTCTGCAACTGCCTGAGCACGCATTGAACAAGGGCCACGCACATTTTGCGTGGATATTCTGGTTGTGTGCTGGTCGCATAAACTCCCTTGTCCTTGTAGTCCAATGTTTTTCCCCAAGGCAAATGACTGGGCCATTCATCGCATTCCACATCCTGGAATGATATGGCTTCGAAGTTTGCCGCCAACCGTGTCCATTCGGGCCTCGCTCCTCCAAGCCATGCAATTCTGAAAATTTGTGAAGTTCCTTTCACTTGCACTGAGGAGCTGCAAAAAGGGCGTAGTTAGCCAAAACAATGATGAGGATGTGTTTTCCAGTGTCGCCAACACTCCTTTCACTGCGCAGTGTTTGAACAGAACGCATGCATGGTGATATAATGCGTTTGCTGTCTCCAATCGCAATCTTTCATCAGCTGTGGGCCCAGGTAGACCCATGGGGGAATTCATTCGATCGAAGTGGAGGAGCACTCAGCACAGCGTTGCAGTTCCAGAGAAAACTTCAATCATGAAACATTCATTGACGCACCTGCTGGCCCAACCAAATCTTGAAACTCATTTCATGAGCGCTTTGGGTGCACCTGCAAGCTATGAGCCTGCAAGCACCTTGGTTCAGCGCATAGATGCCAACCATGCTGACAGCGCTCGCGGTCCTTGACTCCACTGCTGCATCCCTTGGAGATATTAATATACCCAAAGCAGAATGGCTCTCCGGCCGGGCTCTTGCGCCATTTGTTTCTCAATTCCAAAGGCATGGGGGGCGTCTTGCCCTTGGACTTGTTCTTGCCTTTCCGTTTGGTGTTCTGGCTTTGCTGTTGCCCTGAAGCTTGAGCATGGTAAGGCCTAATCCGTGTTCGAAGGCCACTGGACTCCGGCTTCGCCAGGGGTGCAAGGAACAGTGCAATGGTCGGACCCGACCGGAACTCCAACAATGCTTGTCCCAGGAAAGGTGCCATTCTCACGTTGGCGTACTGGCACGTTGGCCAATTAGAACCTTAGCTTTTGTTCCAGGGCCGACCCACGATGCAGATGCTGTCAACCTCCATTGGCTTCCTTCTTTTCAACCGGAACCTTGGCCATCACGGCATCAAGCACACGCTCCGAAGGATCAAAACCAGGGGAAGAAGGGACGAAGCTGGCAACCACATCTTCTGACTAGTAACGTTGACCCCAGGCGGGTAAAAGCTGCCTTATCACACTGCATGACTTGGTGGAGACTTGGTCGTCAATTCTCTGCAGCTCTCCTCTCGGAGAAGATGGCCCGAAACCTGTCGTGAGTTTCTTCAATAACATCTGGAGCTTTCTGATGGCTCCAACCTGCCACTCTCGGGAGTACACGATGTCAGATCCATGAACTGCACTTGCATGATGGCTCAGTGTTGCACGGTGTTCCTTGCTAAAACCAGCCCTGGCAGCCCACAGGTATTAGAGTCTCCCTCATTGAATGGGACCTGATTTTCACGCCGTTGCTGCATCCGTCAAGTAGTTTGCGAAGCGATTGAGCGGCCCCGGATATGCTCATAGTCTGGCACTCCACCTTCTAGGCCTTGGGCGCCGGGAACAAAGGTCCAAAAGGGACACGCTCCCACTAAAACCTCCATACTTCTGTCTGCTGATTCCTTCAAAGCGGCAAGGCTCGCCACCAGGAAATCATCATAAAGGGTGAGTTTGTTGCGATGATGCCGAGCCCAAACAACACGATGCTATGCTGCGCAACATGCGGGCTAAACGTGGGAAGCTACTGTAAAATCTGTAAGCACACTGTGCGTAGTTCCAAACGGTAGGGTCTTGGATCTCTAAATTTGCACAGCTCCAACCTTTGCAAGTGTAAATGCAAAAATGCCCATACTTCAAGCGGTCCGACCTGAAGCAATCTGGCAACGGGCGCTCTTCAGACCGAACATTTTGGCTACGAGCTCAGCGGGCTTACCGTTTGCACCAATATCTTCAAATTATCTGTGAACCAGCGCAATGAACGTATCATGCCAGTCTAAATAAGAAAATATCGAGCAGCTACCATTTACTCCAGCCACTAAATAGTCATCGATCATGCACATCTTGCTAAACTGTTCGGCGAGGGCGTCGAGATATCGTGGCACCCCGTTCCAGGGAGTGGAACGGCCACGATCCATCTGCCCATCCACGGTCGATTTCTTCTACCGTCTCCTGCGCTACTGCGGAAACTGGTTCAGAATCACCTGAGCGTTTTATCATTGGCAAAACAAATGCATTCCTTCTGCTTGCGTCACGCTCCAGTCGCTCCATGTACTCAAGCATGGTGACTGAAAAACTGCTGCGGCTGCCACCTCGCCCGCCAGCGGTGATCCATGTTGTATCAACTCCAATACCTCCACGTTTGCCTACTTTTAGTTGCGCAGAATCTCCTGGGTGAGCAACAGGTAACGCTTGGTGGCCGTGGCTGCTGACTTGGCACGCGGTGTTTCCTTTTCCTCGCGGTCAAGTTCGGCCGCTCTCTTCCACCAAATTTTGACACCATTTCAACCTTTCGTCAGCTATCTCTTCAAAGGCAAAAGCTTACGTGAAAGGCTACGTCAACTTGGATGTCTGAGAAGATTCAGCCCAACGCCTATGTGGAGACATTTTCAACTGATCATGTCAAACTGCCGCCGACGCAAATTGACATTTGCTGTGTTTCACTTTACACCGCTCGATCTTCTACGAAGAGTTTCACCGCGCCGATTTCCACCAATTGATGTGTTTCACTTGCCCCGAAAACAATTGCACCAAAGTCATGCTGGGTCGATACATGCCCCACCCAACCGTAAAAATCGAAATCTCTAAAATGGTCGTTGGCCAGAACACACGAAAGATTCTAGGAGTTTTTTTTTCTTAAGCTATCTCTTTTCCCTCCATGCATGTTAGGGCCCACGTCGCGAAACACGTTAAGGATGACCCATACATTGGTGATATCACTATACCGACCCACCCGGTTATACGATAATGCGCGCTGAAGCTAATGTTGCAATGCATTTTTCCAGTTGTGCGTTGTGCAGTGACCGACAAAGTCACCACAATAGACCTACAGGTTGTGGAATATTTTGGCCTCTTTGTCTGTGGAGGCCTGACGTTATTTTTTTTATCAATCCGAAGATTAAAAAAAAACAAACGTTGGAAAAAAATATTGTTAAAAAAAATAATGTTCAATATATTTTGAATTATAAAAACAAAAAATTAACACATAATAAAACTGCGGCCATCCATAATTTGGTTTGAAACCTTTGCAACAGTTTCGGACTTTTACTCATTAAATCATATGAACCAGATTGAAACCGTTGCGGATTACTTGCTACTTAGCCAGCATGCCTAAACTATTTCAATTTACTTGAAACTATTCGAATCTTTTACGACACCGGAGTAATAAAGAGTAGGAAATGGTTTGTGACGGTTTCGTGCTATTACCCCGAAACATTCGTATGAAACGGATTGAGGCGATTTTAATGTGGTTTGCCCATGGTTTAACCAAATGAAAGTTCTTGCTCAATAAAACAAACATAAGCCAAACGGACATGCAAATAGAGGTGGGGCATCTTGGGGGCGCAGCTGTTTTCCGCCGGCCGCCGGACAGGTTTCTGGCTGATTCCGCCGTCCGCCGGCCGGTAGTTTTGGCTGATTCCGCCGGCCGCCGGATGGGGACGT
>Ga0126342_10019460_pt1 | contig 11532 bp, 9 predicted proteins | sample Cyp1metagenome_FD_92528 | JGI IMG/M metagenome (GOLD analysis project Ga0126342, IMG submission 92528) | Coral microbial communities from Lord Howe Island, Old Settlement Bay, Australia - Cyphastrea 1 metagenome | ecosystem: Host-associated > Invertebrates > Cnidaria > Coral ... | reverse complement strand
TCCAACCACCTTTCGGTCAATCAGTGGATTCGCTCTGCCATCCGTGATTCACAACAACCAACGTCTTCTATAGGTTTCCTATTCTGAAACTTCCGCCACCGCCTTGTGCGGTACTACTGGTATCGATATCCATCATATCATAATACCTAAGAATCTAATATCATATCTCATTTGTCCTGTCCATCGGCAAAAACCTATTTGGGCAAAGTTTCCTATCTCAATCTTGGTATCTTATCCCATCATCTCCTTGCAGCGACTTCACCAGATGATTAGTAAGCAGAAACACCCTAAAATTGGAGAACCTTTATGACTTGTGAAGTGTTTTTTTTAAATCTTGATGCGGATCTACCAGATTTCGGCATTTTTCACAGGGTTTCAATCTAGTTACATCCCTATTTTAGACATCAATGTCAGGTGTTTGGTTCCTTCAGCTTCCATTTTGACTCGAGATTTTCTTTTTTTGAGGCGTCATTTGAACCATGTAACCAAACCCATCATTCCACAACTGTTGATGACCATTCGATTTTCAACACAACCACATTTCTTGTTGGTAAGACTTTGAATATTGGTACTTAAATAACCATTCTTCACCACCAGTTTTTGATGATTCAATCCAAAATTTTTCATGAAAATTTTCAATCAGCTTATATATATATATTTTTCGGAATAAATCCTCATTTTCACAGCTTAAATTTTGGTTCATCCCTAGAGCTGAAGTGAGGTGCTCTTCTCCATTGAGCCTCCGGAAGCTGACTTCGCTGCATGCAAGGGCAAGGCCATGGGCCATGGCGGCCATTGATCAGGGGAAACCTGTTTCCTGTCATGGTAAAACCTGTCATTTATGAGATAACCAATGATAACCATGTTACTTTTCTTTTATATTGGATAAGAGGATTTGAGGTAAACTATTATGGTTCAGCCAGTTGATGGCTCGAAAACATGGTGCAGATGATTGGGTCCAAGAATGGGGGATACTACCCAGGTTGCCCAAGAGATAGAGATAGCTGGGGAAAGGGGGAAATCCCCCATTCATAGGGATCTATACAGCCACTATAGGGATTCCCATGGCATGGGATGAATGACCACCATTCATTCCATTTTTTGACCATGGCACATATGGTGAATGGAATGACTTCCATCTGACCCATGTGGTGCATGTTGCGCGAAGCCCCTGAAGATATTGGTTGCACACCCGCTGGTTCCCCATTGACCATGGACAATTCCTTAAAAGGTTACGTTGAAGGATTGATGGTATCTGGGTGTTGTTTGAATTGGAATTTTCAAGAAATTGTCCATACTGTATATCTAGATCAAGAGACGGAGACACAGACCGACAGACAGACATACAGGCATATATATATATATAATTATATATATATGTAATATGGTAATCTTTAAATTCCCCCAACAGAATCAATCGCACATCATCCCCGAAATAGTTTGGTGTTTAAGTAACCACCAGAACGATGTTTGTGAACGATGATCTTTCTACCATAAGCTCCAGATATCTTCGGATCTTTGCAACGTGAATGGGCATCTTTTTGGGGATGCACTTCAGAATGGATGATCTTCCAAGGAATTCTGCCGATTTGGGGATGATTATTGTCGATGATTTCGATCCCATTATATATATATACATATATATATACATATATATATATATATATATACTGGGATAATTATGCACATTTTTCAGAATTCTCCATGTCACTACAAGGAATGATGCAGATGCCTACTATTGGAATTATCCCTACTGGGGAGGATTTCATCAATTTCGATGGATAATTCATCACCGCCAAAGATGCCGCAGATTGTCATCTCGTGGGTGGGGCGCCTGTTAGACAAGGGCAAGGCCTGTGGGTTGTCGCTGGGTTGTCGGTGGATTCGGCAGTGACAACTGAAGAAAAACGGTGTCTTCACCAGCAAACATTGGCCATGCAACCAAGTTATTTAGTGCAAAGAAGTGGTTATTTAGGCAATAAAAATTAGGGAATTGAAATGAAGATGGGGAATCTAATCTAATAGAAAACAGACTTGCTATAATTGAACAACATTGGATAACATCGAGATTATACCTTTTGCAAATGAAGAGTGGTCAACAATGCAGGCAATGAGTAAGAGTGGGTATTTCCCGAATAAAGCTAGGGATTTAGTTGGAAAAACGTGATCTGCCCACGGGAAATGTTATGGTTTACCATGGTTTACCACCATCACCAACGTTGGGCAAATTATAGTCCCAAAAATTGCCCGTTTCCAGCGTAGGATTTTTTTTATAATTTCCCTCACGAGAATGACTGGCAAAGGGAAGCAGCCGGAGATGCCCTCCGGTGATCTACCCTGGCAATGGAAAGCCCCAAATTGTATATAACGATTTCTAATTGACTATCTCGTTCAGAATTGTAACTTTCTATTGCCGTGTTTGATTGCCAGAGGGTAAGTTGATACCAACACAACTTGGGTGATGCGCCCAACAAAATCCTAATTCTGCAGCAAAAAGGCTTATGGAGGTTTCCTAAAATGGGGTTACCCTAAATCATCCATGCTAATAGGATTCTCCATTATAAACCATCCATCTGTGGGCACCCCCATTTATGGAACCCCCCATATGTCTTCAAGAATTTAGTGCTTAAGCGCAGACTTCGGCGACCAGCCAAAGGATGTAGAACAGGGGTGTACTTCCGAAGAAACGGACTGGAATGGGGCCCCAATCCCAAGACACAAGAAACAAGAGCAAAGCCAAGGACCGTTCAACCAATGCCATTTGTTTTCTGCTGGAGTTGATGAAATTTGACAATTTTACACACCTGAAAGTTGAGGTTGGGGTTTCATAGTTTTTATAACATCATTGAACTGCTGGCTATTTTGTGTGCCATCTGAAATTTACATATTTCTGAACAAACAGAAGCTATGGATAGACGGATGATGATCACCCGTCTGTCCCAATTTCTACTTTGGTGCCAGGTCAAATCTCCGTCCTTCAATGGTTAACATCCCAGACATCTATTTTTGGTGCCATGATCGTTTTCCATATTAACCAGTTACTCACCAGTCACTAACAAATTGCAATCCCAGTATAATAAACAATTATATAATCCCACTTTACATCCCAGTTATATTCCACTTACCATCTATAAACAGTGGAATCCCATTTTTTGTGGAATATAACTGGGATGTTTTTTTCTGTGATAGGGGTCGTAGAACATATACCACTATAAGAATCCACCTAAACTATGACAACAAAAACAGTAGGTTATCCCAGTGATATCCCAGGTCCCATTAACAGCTTATCCGCTTATCCCATTTCCTCCATCTCCAAAAAGCCAGGCCGTCTGCGAGAAAGCCAAGAGCGCGGGTGTGATGCTCATCGACGTCACCGCAGTGCCGCGGATCACCATCGCGTGGCTCGGCACTGGTTGGAACTCCAGTGTCCCAAAAAGCTGGAAATCATGTGTCCAGATATGGAAAGATGAGACATTTGGTGCGGATCTTGAAGATTAAGCAATGAAGCAATTTCTGGTTGAAACTCCATCTTTGGTTGGTAAACATATGGGGATGGGTCAGAACCCTGGTACCTAGTGAACCCCAAAATAGCTGGTAAATGGATGTTCATCCCACTAAAAATGTATCTATAGGTATTGACCCATACCCATATGGCATTTTTATGCATTTTTGATCGTTGATTCCGCATTTTTCTTTGATTCAACCAATTGGATTTCGGCGTCAGCGGCTTCGATTCCATGATTTAGATGTACAAGGCCATGCCAGTCGGAAGAGACGATGCTGTCAGCTGAACATGGACTTTTTTGAAACTGTGGATATATATATATATGTATATACATAGATCATATATATATATATATCACATATATATATATATATCATATATATATAGTATATATATATATATATATATGAATATTACAGTCATAACTAAGAAAATTCTGGATGTATCAACAGAATATCGACATTTCTGATGAACATGAGGATTCAACAACCTCTAAACTACGAAAAGTTGACCCAGCAGAAACCCTTCGGATCTGAGGCAAAAGTTGGATGTTTTGAGTTCGCAGGCCAAGTGTGCAGGTGCCGGTCCTGTGGTCCTGTTGGTAACCCCATATTGTTTTGACCCTCTCGATACATGGATGTGGCCGAGCCATGGCCCCGGACGGCTGAGCGAAAATCATCTAGAACTGGAGGTGATCGGAAACAAATACTGTATCTATTCATGAAGGTTGTAACTGGGAATTTCCACTTCACCACGTTTGATGACACCACATTTTGGTTTTCTCAAAAAAGTCAGTTGCTGGCAAGGAAAGGTTCCGATTATATAGATGATGTACTCGGTGGAAAGTCTGCCCCCAGCATACCAGCTTGGAGTACTGGAGGGCAACCATGTTTACCCTCTGGTAACCGTTTACATAACTATGGAAAATCACCATGCTATTAATGGGAAAATCCACTACAACTGGCCATTTTCAATAGCTATGTTAAATTACCAGAGGGTATCAACCAACTATCATTTTCCAGGTTTCCCTCGAAAATGCCATGACAATGACAACATTTCCCTCGAAAAGGGTGGTGATGAAATCCCACCAATGTTGGGGCAGTTTGGGCCCCTAAACTGCCAGGAGGAACGGGAAAATGAGGTTCTCAAGCATTATTTCTTATTATTTCCCACCAAATTTTGAGTCACACCCATATTCATTGGTTAAACTGGTTAAATCATGTTAAATCCCTATTTTTCATACCCATCAAAAGCATATTTAATTGGTTAAACCACTTTTCTTCGAATAGGGAAATCATTCATATCATCCCGACAACTATAACACTCCCAGTAACAGTGATAGAAGAATAATAATCCCAATGTTTCTGTCCCATTCAACTATATAGAGTCCCCATGATAGCAATATGTTTATAAGTTGTTTATAAGAACTATGCTCATCTTCTCTATAAGACTCCCAATAACAATGGTTTAATAATGTTAATCCAAATTTTGTTTTCAAACAACGGAACGACAACTTGGCACAGACAAGAGCGAGTGATGCTTATATAATCCCAATAGCTGTATGTAACCAACGAAAAAAAACTATGCCAACAGCTCAATATCACATATCTATACACACACACAACTACTGTATGTATCTTCTTCTTCTGAACCGCCTCATGTTCAATGTCAAGAACATTGCGTAGCGCAGTACGGCTATTGGAGACTGACCCATGCACACGCCTACTATATAGGTTTGATATCATACTCGGACCAACTATAACTATACAATCCCAACAACAACAATATCCCCCAATAGCTGCAACACTCATAAAGCAACTATCCTAATAAGATCAATGATAATGAACCTAATAATATGAAAACTCATAGTCACAACAGCAACAAACCCAATCATTACCAGAGAAAATCGAACCAGGTGGACCATGGCTGCCGTAGCAAACTGTGAAAAAACACCGCAGGGTAAGCATCACGTTTGTCGATTGTTGGGATATCCCATTAAATCATGTGAGATATATCATTATGAGAACTATATTTATATCTGATGGGAAATCCCATATAGGATGTACTATCATTAATTCCTAAACAGGATGGTGCCCCCCAGTGATGTGAACGTTGGTTTACAAACCCCATGAATAGTATAGTTATATCTGCCATAAACCATAGTTATGAGAAGTAATAAACCAACTTAGCTAACTATGGGGCACCACCTTGATCCTTGGCACAGGCCATCGCGCCGTCATCGAAGCCTCCTACGCCTTTGGTCGCTTCCACACCGCTGAGATGACCGCGGCAGGTGCGAAGTCCTGGTGGAAGCAGCGATTTAGATGGGGATTTAGATGGGAAAAGACATAACTTGGAAAAGACATATATGGGATTTATATGGGATTTATATGGGATTTATATGGGATTTATATGGGATATATTGGGGTATTAAAATATATATATATATATGTATGTATGTTATATGTATGTTATATGTATATATATATATATATATATGTATATATGTCACACATTTTTTTTTTGGCTGCTGAGATCTTTCTCGTGCCGGCTCCATGCACAGTCCTATCAAAGTTAGACAGGCTGATAGTCTGGCATCATGGTTCCACCATTGATCATGGAACTGTGCCAAATGAATTCTGACATTACATGATCTGCCTGTTCAGCATCACCACTAATCCTGTGCCGATGTCACACATATATATATATTCCTATAGGAACAACATATGGAAAAAAAACCAGTCCTAACTATGATGTGGCCATCTGACGATCTCCAAAGAATTTCCCCATGAATTCTCCAATTGTCTGTTAAGATCCTGAAAAAAAATTGGATGGCTTTCCCGTGAATCCCTCATGAATCATGGCCAAGAAAAGCCACCCAAAATGATGGAAGTTTTCGGATCCCCATCAGATGGTGATCAACCATAGCTATGGAAGCCATGGATCAGTTCGATGTTTCAGCGAACTCAGTTACCAGAGGGTAGGTTTATAAAGCCCATGAAAACTACTGTAGTTCGTTATATCTACCATATAAACCAGATATTTTTTTTTCAGCCACTCGTTATTTTAGAAAAAACTGAAGGCTATCCAACGGGGGCCCCACATTGTTGATATTGGTTATTATATACCTATATATTCCTATGATAATCCCACTATATCCCCATTTATAGTCGATTTACCGATTAAAATGATGATTTTCCAGTTCGCAAACTGGAAACGTTTACCTATTCTCCTGAAGTTTTACCATAAAATAGGATTCTTTTTTCAGCCATCGGTCATCATCTCGGTCGTCATCTCGCGAGGCAAATATCCACCCTCCCAGACCTTCGTCTTGGGCTGCGGTGTGGCCGGTCTGGCAGCCATCGGAACCTCAAAGGCCATGGGTTCGGCTCCTCGGATCAGCGACTGAGGGATCGAGTTGAAGTTGATCTAGCAAGAAAAGATGAATTGAAATGATCCAGCTCAAGAACCCACATTTTGAGTTTACATAACCAGATTTTGGTGGTTTACCATGATATCATCTGAAGTTCGCCACCAACTCGCCGGGAAACTTTGGAGTCGACATTTCGGTGATTTTTCAGTTTGCGAACTGGAAGCCATGGCCCCCCCTTTTTTTCGCATGGGAACTTTCCATGGCAACTGGTACAATTGGAATTTGATGGTGATTCACCGACATTTTTAAACATGGTTTATATACCTATTGAATAATAATCCATTGGCTCTGTTCAGATATTCACCACCATTGGATATAGCTGGTTGGTTTACCTCTGGAAGATGATCAGCTCTACTGTATCTCTACTGAACCTTCCAACCCACGACTTTGACGGATGGGGGGGTTTCTTGACATGTGAAAGCACCAAGATCGCTTGGCTTTTCTCCCTGGATGATCTATTTGGTCCCCTGTTGATCATTTTTTCTCCAGCATTTTTGGTGGAGTTATACCCACTATTTCTCCATTTTCCCACCATGTTGCAATCATTTTTCCACCATTTTTCCAAAATTTTGCACTCATGTTCCATCATTTTCCACCATTTTTCCAGCATTTTCCAGTTCAAAAAAAGGCCCCCCATCTCTCAGGTGGTGCGCGCCTGGGATGTGCGCGACGTGTCGGATCAAGTGCATTCCATGGGAGCCAAGTGGGTCACGGTGGATTTCAAGGTGCCGGGGGCACCCCGTGGGGGGAAAGGGTGCAGACCTGGGATTGAGAGATGAAGCCTCTGGTAATGACCTTTACATATGGAAAATCCACCATTTTTTGATAGGTAAATCATCGTTAAATAAATGGGGATTTAACATGATTTTCATGGGATGCAAAACCACTATTTTGATGGTGATTTGATGGTGATTTACCCTCTGGTAATGACTAACATGTGGGAACATCCACCATTTTTTTAGATAGGTTCATCGAAGTCAATGGTTCATGGCTTCCATATCTATGTAAACGTTTACTGGAGGGATACCTTTGGGCATCAAAGGTGGCAACTGGAAATCCCCCAACAGGTTAGGTAGCGAAAATCAACGTGGCGTAAATGGCGGATTTTCCATCATGTTTGATTACAGGGGTATAAGGACTAGAAAAAATCCATGGGATTCTTTGGATTTGAGTGGAATTTTGAGCACCTCAAACTGGAAAACATATGATGGTGGTTTTATGGGATTATAATGGGCGAATGGATATGATATGAGTGGAACATGAATAGAATATTAACGGGATGTTTATGGGATCTTAATGGAATAATTAATGAAATATTAGTTTCTGCAATAGAATCTGGCAATCAAACATGGCTGGCTCGGAAATCCCCAAAAACTAGCCATGGGGGTTTCGATCAATGGAGGATTTTCCAGTGCCACCTTTGATGTTTTGTTTTTTCATGAAGTTTTAAGTACCAAAATTGGACAACAGATGGTGGTTTCGTGGGATTTCATGAGGATTTCACCCAAAAAGGGAATGAACCCTCTGGTAATGACTAACATAGCTATAGAAAATCACCATTCTATTAATAGGTAAACCATCTATTTCTATGGGCCATTTTCCATAGCAAACTGTTAGTTTACCAGAGGGTAGCTGTCAAAGTTCTCCATGGGTGTCCCAAAAAGGACATGATCAACATTTCTGGTGGATTTTATCTCCAGTTTTTCGATGTTCGGAACTGGAGGGGAACTGTTTTTTTTTGGTACTTAATGCTGGATATTCGGACATCCTGGTGGATTTCTATGGATGAATTCACATGTGTTTTTTAATGATAGGTCATGGACTATGCTTGTGCAGGTGATTTTTGGAGAGCCTTGGTATAGCTGGGTTGTTGGTTTTCGTTGGGTGTTTTCCAGGTTTGATCGGGTCCTGGAGGATTCTGGTGATCTCCGGGTTACCGCAGCTCTCCTGGGTTAGCCCATCGCAGGAGAGCGGTGAGGGTCAGGGTGGCTACGCCAAAGAAAGTTCCGATGCCTTCAAGAGGGTTCAGCAGGAGACCTTCAGGACCGAACATTTCATGGTGATTTCTTCATGATCAAATGGAAAATTGGTTATACTCTCCTACCTTTTGACGAAAACCCCCGTTTTGAGCAAATGCTCGGACGCAGTCTATGTTAAGACAGTTAAGACTTCCTTTTTTTTGTCTTAATGTTGCCAGGGTCTATTATGGAAAATTATCATAAATGGAAAAATTGTGATTTGATGGTTATAAATGATGGAACATTATGGAAAATTGGTGATTTAAATGGTGATTAAATGATGATTTCTTCAGAATCATGAAGACTAATCAACCATGGAAAATCACCATCAACCATGGAAAATTGGTGATTTAAATGATTAAGTTATATATTTATATAAATGAGAAATTATGGAAAATTGGTGATATAGATGATGATTAAATGGTGATTAAATGAGTCATTAAAGGAAATTGGTGATTTAAATTGTGATATAAATGAGTGATTTTCCATGGTTGATGGTGATTTGGTTGCGTATTTGAAATGGAAATTACAGATTTGAAGACTATTGGCTTGAACTATATCTCTGGGTCTTTTTGAGTGGTGCGTCATGAATTTTAAGCGGAGCCCCAAAAACCGGGTTCCGGAACCGGAGTGCTGGAACCTTGGAACCTTGGCACCTGGGTCAAACTTCTTGCCCCCTTTTCAGCCAGAAAAAATGGTGAGATGAAACGAGAAGCGACAATGAGCTTGTATGGGTCGAGTCGCTGTACACACAGAGGCGACCAGTTTTGCAACTGAATTTTCCATTTTGACCCAGCCGAATTTTCGTTGGTGAATTCCGATTCTTGTGACTTGCAGACTTGAAACACCGTATTTCTCTTTTGTTGGTTATACCCTCCGGCCAAAAAGCATGGCAGTGAAAGAGTATCCAATTTCAAGTCGCCAATCATTCGCATGTCCATATTTGGAGGCCGAAGTGTTACGACGCAAATTATGTTTACTTCCCTACTTCCTTGTTTCTGGCTTTAAAGTCAACCAAAAAACTCACACTTTTCTCACTAACTTTAGATTTGTTTGGTGAGCTGCTTCCACCGTTTTTGCATGTTTTTGCTATTTCCTTTTCTTTGTTTGAACCCATCTTTTTCCTGATTCAATATCATTAAGTCCACACTTTCAATGCTTAAACACCATAGTTTTTCCGTGGTTTCCCCAAAAACATCTGCTAACAAATCAGTTTTCTTTTCCAAAATCCAACCTTTCCCATGTTCTTCCCCCATTTTCCAGATTTTTCCCCGTTCTTCCCGGACATTTTCCACCCTTAAAACGCCACGTAAAATTCGCGGTGCAGGAAGGTCCTGGCCGAGGTGGATATTGCCATCAGCACCGCGGCCATCCCAGGTCGTCCATCGCCGCTGCTGATCACCAAGGAGGCCGTCAGTGGGATGAAACCCGGCAGCGCGCCCTGGCCCAATGGGAACCATGGGGAAAATGGGGGAAAACATGGGAGATTTTGAGATGGGAATTGCTGGATGGAGAGGTTTTTGAAGCTGACTTGAAATGGTGATTTTGAGAGGACAGTGATGGGAAAATTGCCATGACTTCAGGGGGAAAATGAATGGGAACATGGCCGATGGATGGGGAGATTTTGGAAAATCCTAGGGAAATTGGATGGGGAAAATGGATGGGAACATGGAATGGATTGAGGTTTTAAAGCATAAATTTGAGACTATATAATGGGACACATTGTATCATTTAGTTGGATGATGGAGGATGTTCCCAGCTCGGTTTCTTTCCATTTTTGAGGATTTTCCAGCCACGGTTGATTTGGAGGTATAGGATGTATAGGTCATGGATGATCATGGGAAAATGAGGTTTAAGGCATGAAATTCGAACTGCCCTACTACTGTAAACATGACCATTTACATGGGGAAAACATATGTTTTGAAAATTTTTGAAACATACTTGAAATCGGTTACCAATATGGGATGGGTTTGGTATCTGAAAATGGGGGAGTGGCCCATTTTTGTGGCGGTGTTGATAGAGAAAATTATGATTAGAATAGGGATCGTTTGGGAAGTTTTTTTTTTGGAGGATTCTAACCAACAACAAAGATAATTTAATCCACAAAAAATGATATGGACCTATATGTCGCAGGGAACCCTGACTTCTTTTGTAGGTTCCATAATTCCATCATTCCAGAATTGATCAAATCACCATTTCATGTTGGCGAACTTCCCATTTTTTCTCCCTTTTCCCTGGGGATTCCCCTTGCCATCTAGGTGATTGTGGACCTGGCAGCGCAGGGCGGAGGCAACTGCGAGTTGACCAAGCTGAACGAGATCGTGACGACGCCCAATGGTGTGACCATCATCGGCTACGCCGATATGCCGGCGCGTAGCTGGGTGACTGCTGGGATGGATACTGCTGATATTTAAGGCCCTTGGGGACCACGGCTATGTGGAAATATTCTATCCATCAACCGATTGGGCAATATGTATGATCTTACCCATATTGACCCATGTGGACTGTCCATTTCTGCCATGGATGCCTTCTTTCGTGGTCTGAAACTGGATTTGAAAGTCGTGAAGTTCGAAGAG
>Ga0126342_10019459_pt1 | contig 11532 bp, 11 predicted proteins | sample Cyp1metagenome_FD_92528 | JGI IMG/M metagenome (GOLD analysis project Ga0126342, IMG submission 92528) | Coral microbial communities from Lord Howe Island, Old Settlement Bay, Australia - Cyphastrea 1 metagenome | ecosystem: Host-associated > Invertebrates > Cnidaria > Coral ... | reverse complement strand
TTTGGTATGCCATGTTGAGTTGTCACAACAGCGTATGGATCTAGGGCCCCTGTACGTTCGATCAAAAGTGGCAACACACATCCAAGGTCAATGCTTGCTTCCACAATCCATGCTTGATTCACACTTCCCTATTTTTTTCTGGGGGTGTTTCAATGTGTTTCATATGAAAATAATGGACCCCAAAGTCTGATGGATCATCATGATCCCCATGATGTTCGCATGAAAAATCCCCAGACACACCCCTCTTCTTGGTTGAATTCACAGGGTGTTTATCAATTAAAGCCTCGGAATGGTTCCACACTAAAACTCTGACTCAATCCACCATATTCTTATTTTTTCATGGGTGTATTACTAAATCCATTATTGTATTAAAAAAAAAAACTGTGCTGATTCATTATTATTGCTTATTATCATGATCCCCATGAAAGTGGGATTAAATGGGCATTTAAAAAGTATACTAGCTATACCAATTGGCCATGACCCTGGCATGCCAAGGGGCCACAGTCCCCGGCGAAGCAAGGGACTTTCGCATTGGCCCCCATGATCCCCGCGTTCAAGGCGCAAGGGAAAGGTGCTGTCTCTTCCACTCCATAGATCTGAAGGGACTGAAAAGTGCGACTTTATCCCGGTAAAATTGGATTTGCCTAGAAAAATGGCTTCATTTTTGTGGGCCACGTTTGACCCAGATGGCTGTGATTTTCACCCATAAAATAGACCGGAGCATTCCGTGGTAATTATCCGAGTTCATCAGTTATGACTCTTAAAATCCAGATGGTGCTATTGATAGCCGGATGTGGCCAGTCAAATTCATTCCCAAAGCACCCTAAAAGCAGTAATCACTGAAACCACTCAGTTGCACATTAGCAAGTTTGGTGCAGAGACAGCATCCGCTGTTTCTCCCTGATCCCAAAAATATGAAAGGCCAGTAGGCCAGATAAGAAGGAAATGAAAGAACCACCTGGCCAGTGTGCATTCACCTTGCTGATCTGCAGCAGTTGCGTTAAAACAGGATGTACAAGCGGCAATGCGACGCAGCGACGCATGCTAGAAAAATCTTGTTCCCTGGGCGCTCGGAAAACTGTGGCCTTGCGCAAACTCCAGCCGGACTGAAAGACATGTCCTTGGCGAGCTGGATGTGTCACGAGCAGTTTCCCTTTCATCATGGCCGTGTGGCCACCATGGGGTCAGAATTTAAGACGACTGAAAAACTTGGTCATGTTTCTGGCAAACCCCTTCTGCCCCCCCACCCCTTGTCTGGGCCCCAGGCCGTAGGGCATCTTGAAAGTCCAGAAGAACGGCTTGATGTCCTTCTGCCTTACCAACCACTCAGAGATGAGCATGTCTTTCAGTGAGCAGCTGGTCAATAAACAATAAACCAAGTTGTAAATGACAGAATTTCTTTTGGAGGACGTTGCAACTATGATGAATAGGCATGGACTAAAGACTAAATGGGATGAACAAACAGTGATTTTGAAGGGGACCTTTATTCACCAGACCAAGCTCCTGAGGGTCGACCCGGAAAAGAGTCGAAAACAGGGGATACCGGAATTTATGGCCATGGTAATGAGAAATGATGTGCAGAACCATGGGATATTGGGGTAAATCACAATAATTCACCTGTGAGTTTCCCTTCCATTCACCATCACTTGCCCGGATCAATATTGTTATATAGTTATATCCTATCAAATCAGATGTCAAATCATACCTGCGGTTGCTTAAACCACCAAATATTCTTAGTTCTATACCAAAAAAAATTGTTAGTTCTATCCCATTGTGGCTGGTTTTTCAGCACCATTTGCTTCAACCCATCCATGGTGAATTGCCATGTCATAGAATTGGATGATGGGAAAATTTACAGGAAAGCCCTATATTTGATGGTAAAAACCTGTTTTTTTTTCGGTTAAGATTTTCCCTTAAACCAATGCATTGAGCCATGGTAAATTTTTCCCAACAGCTAAGTCAGCTAAGTGACTTCATAGTGGTGACCTGCGCTTCCATCCAGGGCCGGGTGATGGCCACGGGTTGGCACGCCAGCAATGCATCCGCATTGGTGCTGGCTGAGAACTCCTCAGGTTTTATGATCGTCCCTGAGGAAAAAAACAGCTCCAAAAAACACCCTACATGTACTAAATGTATGTAGAGATATACCTAATATTATATATATGTATTATTATTATTATTGTTGTTATTATTATTATTAGTAGTATTATTATTATTACTATTATTATTATATATATACACATATGTTATACAATAATATAAATATATTATATATATACACATCATATTACACATGAGCTGTGTATATCTATAAATATGATTAGATATGTGCATTTGTGGTGACCAAGAAAAAAGGCTCGAACGTGTCTCTGTCTGAGCCCAGCGGCCGTACTTGCCTTCAGTCCAGGAACCTTTTCCTCAGTCGAACCCCCCAGTGCCAAAATTGGATGAAGGGAAATTTTACGGTTGAAACATCGACAAATCCTGAGAAAAACACGGAAAGATCCTGTGAAATATCGCTTAAAGCGGCTCATTGAATAAAAAAAGGAGAAACTTAAGGGGTGCCGGTGCCTTCATTTTCAGAATGTCCATCCAACCATTCTGAAGAGGCGAACTTCCTACAAGCAATTCTGGCAACCATCCATGGATGGAAGAACTGTTTTGAAGCCCCACATCTGGGAATTTCATGTTGGGATTATGAGCAGATTTTCGGGTCCAGAGACGATCCTAACAGCGATAGTTTCCCCGTAGTACCCACACGTACAACCGCTGCTCAGGAACGTAGAAGGTCTTTGCAAAATCCTCAACGCCAGGTTGAAGCACCTGGGTAGACGTCAGGTCGGCGAGACATCACTAAGATCCAATCATCATGGTAACCAATGGTAACTATGCATTCTTGACAATGTTCTTCCCATCTTTCATGAAAAATGCCTAGCCATCTCCTGTTGCTGTCATGACAATATTGTCCTAGGGGCCAGTTTGGTATACCATTCATTATCATTTCCTGTACGCAGAATGGTTCTGCAAAATGGGGGTGAGTCTTCCAGCCTAGAATAGCTGGATGATGTTGGATAGTGGGTAAGTTCATGTAACATCCCCCGTTAAATAGGTTGGCTTGTATAATATATATATATATATATCATAATGATTCATCATAATACAAATAATAATAATTAATAATATATACAATATATATATATCATAATAATAATTCATCATAAATATAAATCACAACTACGATGCCTCTAATGCACCTCCAAGATCTTGTGAAGTGGTTCGTTGCAGGTCACTGCAGAGGACTCCGCCAAGACACCACCCTGGGGACGAAAATGCTGATGGAAAACGATGGTACCCTCTGGTAAACTAACATAGCTATGGAAAATCATTATTTTTAATGGGAAAACTCACTATAAATGGCCATTTTCAATAGCTATGTTAAATTACCAGAGGGTATATTGGTGGCTATCTAATGGGGAAAGTTTGGGAGGCATGTACTTTTGGACCATTTGTTGGACAAACGCAAATGGGAAAGAAGTGGGGGAAGTCCCGAAAACTGATACTTTTGTCCCGAAAACCCGTCTCTCACTATCCATTGTTAGCAGCTGGTTCCACCCACGGGCCACGTGGCCAGTTATTAGCTATGGGTAGACCGCAAACCGTCACTCAGGAGAGCTCCCGTTTAACCAGCATGTTCACATCTTCAATCGATTCATGATGATTTATAACGGATTTAAGAGCCAGACCCTACTTGGAAGTGTAGTTCTGAACGAAGTGGATATGAATTTCACCATAGTTATAGGGCAAATATATATATATATATGATATTATATATATATATGATATACTGTGTATATATATATGTGTGATATACTGTGTATATATATATGTTATATATGATATACTATATATATATGTTAAATAAATAAATAAATAAATAAATAAATATGTGTTATATATATATGATATATATATATAATATAACATCATATATATATATCCCAACTTACGGGGCTTAAAATACCATGGTTATTTCACCATGGATAGCCGTAACCTCTGCCCCCCACGATCCAAGGCCTTGGTTCCCCAGGCAGTATACCAGTGCATATCCGCCACTGCCTGCTCAATGAACAAACGAAAAACCCATGTGCCTCTGTGTGTGTGTGTACATATCTAATTGATATATATATATACATATATACATATATACAATTATATATACATCTAATACTGTATGTCTTTGTTTGGATGTGTTCGTCTGTCGTTTGTATGTGAAGGTTATGTAGGTACATGGATGGTATTCGTACACATACATATGCACATATGTATATATGTGCATGTGTGAAACAGGTGAAACGTAAATCTGAATATGCATATGTCTGTGCACGCACGTTGCACAAATACACATAAATCATAGATGAGTTGTCTACAAAGATAGGAACATGCTACTAGTACCTACGAAGATCTATATGTAGAAGCATTCATATACATATTACACATATGTATACATGTGTATATATATATGTATATATATGTGTGTGTGTGTGTGACATATGTTAATATGCATCTATACACAGTGGCAAATTTCTCCACGGTCAGGGCTCCCGGCCCAATTGTTTCGGTCGGTCACGCTCGTCTGCTGGATCCACCACGAAGGAAAGACCTTCCTGGAGAAAGGTGTAGCTGTTGTAACCACTACATACGACAGTGATGACTCAGCACTTAGAATATGATTTAAAAGATTTTACGTTTTAAAAATGTCTATGTGCAAACACTATCTCCCACTTAGAATATGGCCATATTCTATGTGTCTTATTGTGTCTTGCACTTAGAATAAGAAAAAAATGCACTTATAATATGATTTTATGTTTAAGATATTTTTAAGTCTTTATATAATATAAATCAATAGAAATCAATAGAAGTCAATAGAAAACAATAGAAATCAATGGAAATCAATAGAAATCAAAATAGAAATCAATGTAGAAATCAATATAGAAATCAATATAGAAATCAATATAGAAATCAATATAGAAATCAATATAGAAATCAATATAGAAATCAATATAGGAATCAATATAGATATCAATATAGATATCAATATAGAAATCAATATAGAAATCAATATAGAAATCAATATAGAAATCAATAGTTATTGTGTTCTTTATGTTTCATTGATTTTTGCAAGGTTTTTCATATCTTAAGTGCAAAAACCATTGTGTTGTCAATGTTTTGTTAAGATGTTCTCTTACCATATGATATGTGCAAAAATCACCCCATATTCTAAGTGGGAGAAGTTTGTCCATATTCTGTGTGTGTGTGGTTTTAAGTAAATTCTAAGTGCTGGGCCATCAGAGTATATAGAATTCATGTACATTTGTATATTTATGATTATTTTATTTACCAATCTATTTATTTAGGTACCTATTCCTTTATGTATTTGTTTACAATCTTTATAGATAGATTTGTCTAATAGATCAAATATGTATATATATATATATACACGCCACATATAGGTGTATATTATATATCATCAGTTCATGGCCCATTTGGGGAGCTGTTGATCGAGCGGCCAGAAGGAGTTGTCCGGAAAGGCGGTCCTCAAGTGAGGGGGCATGGGGAGCGACCCACGGACAAAAATGGGGTATCGAAGCACCAAATCACTGATATCACCAAACACTTTTACAACAGGGTCTTTGAACCAGCTACATAGGTCTTCTGCGAACTAGATTCATAAACGGTTCCTACATTGTTTCTGGAGTGTTTCATGATGACGTGCTAGTGATATTCGGATATTTGTTTGATATGTTCTGATGTCTCGGCATGTATTTTTGCACTTTGTCATTTGCCCAGATGACAGGCACAGCCAATGCCCATATGCCCCATCTGCCAATCTATGCTGGACAGCCCCATCCAGTGGCAACCAAGAAGCTCAATGATTTGCATGTAGAGTTTCTGCCCCTGGCCATGGGACCAATGAGGTGGGTCAATGTATCAAAACATCCATGGTCTCCTGTTTTTTTCCTCATGTTTTGGCAATTTTTCTTTGGCATCATAAATGCCAATGATCCATCATAAATGGACCCAGCCGTGCATCCACATCCACATCCGAGCCTTCGAAGGAAGCCTGGAGGGCCAGTCCCAAAGGGGTTCTGTCATGGGTCAGTTCCCCAATAAACCGGCTAGTACAAGATAGTATAGCAGCTAGCCCAATCCCCTATTGAAAACAACTTATTATCTTGACATGGATGGCGGCCAACTATATGATTAATCAATCAGGTCAAAAAGTCAGGTCAACAAATCCAGTAAACAAGAGCTCGATTTTCCTGGCTGTCTATGGATTTTCTGGTGCAAGCCCTAGGCCCTAGTTTTGAATGCTCCAGCGATGAAGGGCTCCACTCCGCGGATCCAAACCATGGAATCAGCCACCAATCACAGAATATGTTGGGAGAATTACGGCAGGAAAATAAACTCAGGTGCTATCCCCAACAGCTTGAAAGCTTCTGCATTTTTGCCATAAAAAGAGCTTATGCCGTTATGCCCTAAAAAACATCGGAACCCTTTGGAATTTCACAAAGCATCTGCACCAGAACCCTCCGGAACCTCACAAGGTATCTGCACCGGAACCCTCCGGAACCTCACCAAGCATCTTCTCCGCCAAATCACCTAGATCCTCCGGAACCTCATCAGGTAGCTGCACCGGAAACTTCCGGAACCTCACCAGGTACCTGCACCAAAACCCTCTAGAACCTAACCAAGTATCTGCACTGTAACCCTCCGGAACCTCACCGAGTACCTGCACCGGAAACTTCCGGAACCTCACAAGATATCTGCACCGGAACCCTCCGGAACCTCACGAGGTATCTGCACCCGAACCCTCCGGAACCTTGTCCGGAACCTGGTGTTGAAGCTGCACCGGATCGCAGCACCGGAGCTCATCTGGGCTAAAGACCCCATAGCAAAGTTTTGCTGTTGGGGAAAATCCGAATATTATTTCCTGGAAACAACAATCCAAAGCAGGCGGCTTAAAATAAGTGTCACTTGCGACACCTTGCCACCGAGGCACTGAGACTTTCTGAACATGTGGATGGTTTGGGATAGCCAGGCCAAGACCACGTCAATGGGGGCGAAGGATGGCTTCCTCAGTTTGTAAAAGCCCCCGGTCGCTGGTACCACTGTGGGTCGTGAATTCGCACCATTTAGAAGTACCAGCCAAGGTGATGCCCCATAAGTGGCTCTATAAAGTTTATAAAATCCCCTCAACTATGGGGATTAATTATGTTTATCATTTATGTGAGTTAACCTACAAGCCAACTTAGCTATGGATCACCACCTTGCCGGGCGTCCAAACTGCAATATATGATATGAGCAACCATCGTTGGGATGTGGCAACTGTATGTACGGAGGGAAAAAAAACAGCGGATCCCAATGTTGCTAATATCTATCACTATATATGTCCTCCGGTAATCAAACATGACAATAGGAAATCCCCAATATTGTTGTATCAAAGCGAATTTTGTGAGGCTATGTCACTAGTATTGCTGGTTAACTCCCATCTTTACCACATGGGTGTCTGAAAATAAGATACCATGAAATTCAATGATTAATCCATCATATCACAGTCCATCAAAAATCATATGTTCGATGGATCCTCAAGTTCATGAAATCCATCAAAAAAAAAACACACACACAGTGATTGATCATTACCCTCTGGTAATTTAACACAGCAACTGAAAATGACTCATTTATAGTTGATTTACCTATTCAAGATGGTGATTTTCCATAGCTTTTTGTATGTTTACCAGGGGGTAATCCCTCAACTGCCTTTATGGCTACCTCCATTTTCATCCCACCAAGCATCTGGAAACCAGCGAGGTGACCTGAAAAAACAGACAGCTTCGTTGGCACATCGCCACAGCAGCTTTCCCGATCAAAGTTGAAAAAAAAAAACAGGAGAAAAAACGAGGGAATCGGCTGTCTCGTCGCCCTGGAGCTTGAACACAAAGGGCAAATTGTCCACCCTGAAAGTCACTTAAAAACGCAAGGATTTGTTTCGTGTTTCATCATCAAAATGAACAAAATAATATTTTGCTGATGCGAAAATACATGTTTTTGATATGTTTTGATTACATCCGAAAAAAAAAGGGAATGTGTGTTGATGTGACACATCATAGCCAGCGTGGGTTAAAAGCCGCTTTTCTCACCTCTGCCACAAGCAGGCGGGAAGTTCTTGTGAGATCGAACTCACGTTCCCGTAGCATAGTCCATATGTTAGCGTAGCATCTAAGACATGTGCAAACATAGCAACAGATCAGTTACCGTAGCATGGAACATGTTAGCGTAGTATCATAACCATCACGCAGAGCACAAGAACGTTTTTAGCCACACCCCACCCCACCGCATGTTAGCGTAGCGTCACAACCATCACGCAGAGCGCAGGAACGGTAGCCCCAACCCAACCCACCCAGCCGTAACATGACCGAAGCATGTGTTGCACAACATCCAATTTGCACAGAAATGACAACCCTTCTGGCGCGGCGAGTTAGCCGATAGCCTAAAACTACCTATCCAAAGTTGGAGATGAGGAAGTCAAAGGGCAAATCTGGGCAAAAAAAAAAATAGGCTTCATAATCTACCATTTTGAGAAACCTCTAAAGAGTGTGTAAAGCCATGAATTGAAGGACTCGAACAAACATATGTCTCGAAACTTGTGTGCCAGGATTCAAACTTCCTTCGCCTGGTGATTCTTGAAAATTCCAGGAAAGCTTGGCTTTACCATCCCAACTGCAAATCCAAATTCGGTTCGGGGGAAATTCTACAGGAACCTCAGGAACCTCTACATGTTGGGGGCATAAGCATCCATATTTTCCTGTCGTTGTGTCCCTTCCAATGGGGGCGTGCCTGGCTCGTTCATGGGGCTAATGCCCTCCACGGCTGCAGCAGCATCCCCCGTCAAGGATTCTAACCTGGTCATCATGATTGGCAAATTCCTAGGTGGGTCTGTTCATCCCATCTCATTGAGATGTGTATATATCCAATGTAAAATCATATCATTTGAAATGATTTGGAGCATTTATAATCATTTATACACATACACTAATATGAGACTAATATGAGACAAATATGCATTTACAATTTAGAGCTGGATTGACTTCCTTAGTCCTCTCGATTTTGCAGCTTCATAGTCCACATTAGTCCACCAACGCCGAATCATCTCTGAACGCAGGCAGCCAAGGCAGCCAAGTGTCCACTCAATGGCCTTTGCCACGATCATCAAGCCAGCTTCCTGCAGAGTTGTTGTACCTTTCCCGACCTGCAGTGGGACCAGTGGGACATGATTTTCAAATCTGCACTGGGATGCACATCAATGTCTTTCTGCAACATCATCTCAAGAAATATATATATATATATATCAATATATTAATATATTATATACATATTAATATATGGTCTTCATAAAGCCATGGACTATAGCCAGATATCATTTGCCCTCATAAATATCTAGGCCCAGGCCCTTTTGCGGAGGTGGCAAATCCGTCGTGCCTTCACTCGCTCCAACCAAAAGCGGGGCTTCAGAGGCCAAATTCCGTTGTAGGTGTCTACGATTCAAACATCTGCCGGCTCCGAACTACAAACCAATCATTTCACGCCTTTGCTGTGGATACAACACGATACAACCAAGAGATTGGGGGTTCACAGTAGAAGTTTAGCCTAGCCATCTAAATGCACCGTGGGTCGTGTGGCAGCCCCACATCACCAACGGCAGACTCGGAATCTACATTTTGACTTGTGAAGACGGTTCATTCAGCATGCCATCCAGTATGATGAAAAATTTCATGTGATCCAATCTACCCTCGGATTTTTTTTGGCGTGCAATTTTTCATATTACCAGTTATTACCATCGTCAATATGTAAATAATTGAGAGGTGGTGATCCCGTACCCATCGTTTCGGCTGAATGATGGTCAGGGTGGTCTCAATTTCACAGGGATCCAACTGATCCAACTTGACTCATTCTGATGGGCTACCCCTAGCCATTATGGCCACTTTCATAGGGAAAACGATGATTGACCAGTGGACTTGGAGTGACTTGGAGCTTTCCCGAAACCCATATGAGTTGCTGGTTATATAGAAGTTATATATCCTATCTCACTTTGAAATGGTTGGTTCCCCCGTTCTTGTTCCTTTCCCATTAAAAATCACCATGTTTGTCAATGGAAGAGCTACTTCCAGGTCCAAGAGTCCATCAGAAGAGCCACCCGGAAAGGCATGGATGTCCTAAGCAGGACCAGGACCAACCACGGTAACCACGACGGTATACCGGGCGGGCCAGGGAAAGGCTCGGTAACCCTCAAACCAAGCAAAGATGAGCTAGATAAATGGATAAATGATATGAAATGATGTCAAATGATGTCAAATGATGTCAAATGATGTCCGATGATGTCAAATGATGTCCGTTGATGTTAGTGGATGAACGTTATTGGAATGTCGAATGATGTTGAAAGATGTTACAAGCTCATGGATTCACCAAAGCATGTTCGGGGGGATCTGACGGGCCCGCCCCGGTTGAGTGGTGGATCTTTAGGTTCCAGAACGCCAAGCAGCCAGCAAGAACTTCAGGCCGTGTTTGTGCCCCTGCCCATGGAAGCTGAAAGGGACATGGAGGGACATGGGGGACATCTGGGTACCCCACCGAATTGAACCTGCAACACAGCAAAGATTACCATATATTCTTGGCATGAGAGGCAAAAACTCATTTCGAGCCACTCGAAGCTTCCCCATGTTTCTTCTTCCAAGCTTGTTTCACATGGTGAAATGCCAACTGATCTTCTTGAGCTGACATGGTTCCTGGGGGGGCAAGAGCAACTAATTACTGTACGTACTTCCAATTATACATGTCCAATACATATGTACGCCGCGTAGGTGTCCAAATAGAATATGGAACTGTCCAAAAAACCTCACTCAAATGGAGATGTGTTTGAATATCTCAAAAATAATATCGTTTAAAAAATCGATCTACTTCAGGATGAATATATATATAATATTATATATATACACATATCAAATCATATCAAATCAATTCAAATCATATAAAGATGAACTGACAGACAGCCCGGGCCTCCGCATAGAGATCCTCCAGCAACTTCCGGGGGATGGTGACCAGCGAGGCATTCTCTGGGTAGTAGGGATCCGGGACCTGACATGGAGAGTTTGAGTCAACTGATTAGATGATTTGTGAACCTAAAAACCGTTAAGCCTTCAGTTTGGGTCAATAGGGATCTAAATTCATACTCAAAATCAGTTAATGTGATTCAATCAGAATTCGAAATGGGAATATGATCATCAAAAAATTCAAGGGTATCACCACCCAATTTATGGAGATTCAACGTTTAACCATCAAAAATTGTCAAAACCTATTTGGTTTTGTGCTTGACAAAACTTTTGGCATTCCTTTAAAACCTGTGGCCTGCACAGCCTTGGCATTCACGTATTCTGGTTTGGCTTCGGCCGTTGGCAGATTTGTGCATCTTCAGACCAG
>Ga0126342_10019458_pt1 | contig 11532 bp, 10 predicted proteins | sample Cyp1metagenome_FD_92528 | JGI IMG/M metagenome (GOLD analysis project Ga0126342, IMG submission 92528) | Coral microbial communities from Lord Howe Island, Old Settlement Bay, Australia - Cyphastrea 1 metagenome | ecosystem: Host-associated > Invertebrates > Cnidaria > Coral ... | reverse complement strand
TTCAAAAAATACATCTGCCTTCTGCTTTGAAGACTTGCATGCACATTCTCAAGGCTGCTTTAAACAACCTTCCGAAAACAATGCAAAACATGGGTTTTGGGGGGGGGTAGCATATATATATATGTGTGTGTGTGTTAACTGTTATATGTTCTTTTAACTGCTTCTCTTTTTGGCTGTTGCTTGTTTTTGGGTCCTGGGAAACTCCTTGATGTTTCCCCCAGTCCTTCGAGCCCACGAGGTCTGGAAATCGGAGCTCGGAGCCGCGCAGCCGCGGACGTCTCCGCCGGTGTCGTCGCGAGGGTGAAACGAGCGGCGCAACGCCAACGCGTAACGGGCAAGGGAAAAATAACGGGTGTTTCAATGGGGAAATAACATCACCATAGGAAAACCATAGGAAAATGGAGGTTTTAATGGGCAAATCATAGGAACACCATGGGAAAATGGAGGTTTACCCTCTGGTAATTAAACGTTTACATAACTATTGAAAATCACCACTTTATAGCTAGGTAAATCAACTATAACTGGGCCATCTATACCATAGCAAACTGTTAGTCATTACCCGAGGGTGTTTCAATGGGGGAATCATGGGGATGGGAATATGATTGGATATATGATATATGGTATTTATAAATACCCCATGGAAATGATATCAACTGGAATTTTCACAATAAAGTATTATATCTAATTCATGTCCCATGACAATTTTAGATAAGGTTGGTGTCATAAAATGAGGTATCATGGGGATATGATGGGAATATCATAGGATATAATACTTCGAGTTTTTTTGGTAGATTTGAGTATTAAACATGGGGATTTAGCCATTGATGAGGATATAAACGGGATATGGATGACATACTCTTTGGTAATGTAGTTTTTTGATGTTTTTTGATAGGTAAATCATCAAACTAAATGGGACCATTTTCAATATCAAACTGTTAGCGTAAAATTACCTAGGGTAAATGTTGCTCACCCAAATAGGTTCAAGTCTTCCAAAACAGCATCTTCGCGTACATAGCATTTGAGAAAATGGTTGTGTTTCAAAAACAAGGGATTTACCACCACAATATAGCCAAACCATATAATGGGGTTCCAAAGTTTGATACAAGTCCAGTTTTGGGGATTCAACCTGCAGGGCACATTGTGTGTTCCGTGACTCGCAGGCGAATGTGTACCAGAAGATCTTTGAAAACATCAGGGGCAAACTCTTTTCAGAGGGCTGAAAGAAGTATGAAAGTTTAGCCAACTGAATTTGTCGAAATCTATTCAGGGATACTTGAAGTTTTTGTCAAATCCAGGAGATGCCTCGTCTCTGTCAATTTGTTGCTTTTGAATACCCTCTGGTAAACTAACATAACTATGGGAAATCACCATTTTTAATGGGAAAACTCACTATAAATGGCCATTTTCAATAGCTATGTTAGTTTACCAGAGGGTATGAATCACGGTCTTCCTATCACCCCCTTTATTCTGGCAAGGTCAGGAACTTTTGGGAAGCACATGTTTAATGTGTTGAAACGTTTTGCCAGCGTTTTTTTCGTGTCTCTCTTTCTTGGCTGACAGCATACACCAGCAAACAAGATATCCTACGGCTTTGCAAGAAATCTTACAGCCTGGTGAGGAATTTGGTTGCAATTCAAAGTGGCTAAAGACCTTGGGCTCGAACCTATTAATTAGCCTCGACTGAAGATATCCTCGCCACTTCACGCTTCCATACGCTTCCCATGACTTTTGTTTGCAAAGATAAAACAGTCAAAGCATGCAGAATGTTGGGCTAATACATTGGCACATCGCCACATAGACTTACGCACCTTCACAGCCTGATTCAACTCGCCAAAACCGGACTTGCACGTGAGTCCCTGGGACCAGTTCCAGGCCTGGTACTGGGTGATCGGTGGGTGTTAGCCCCAGTGCAAATCATGGCGAGTCAGAAGTCATGGTGGGGGCCACTGATTTCTCAGGAGAGGGTTGGGCTTGGATCGTATGAATCTGAAACCACGTCCTGACTGATTACAAGTACCAACTGGGGCTCCTTCTAGATGCACCTTCAGTTTCCTTGCAGGTTTGCTTATTGGGCTTGCACAAGCAATCTACCATCTGGTTATTTAACATAGCCATGGAAAATCACCCTTTTTAATAGGTAAACCCAGGTAAACCATCTATAAATGGGCCATTTTCCATGGCTATGTTAAATAACCAGAGGGTATATATATTTTTTGGGGCTGCACTGTGCTACATACAGACAACCAGGATCAATGGCACCGTCTTCGGGATCATCTTCCGCTTTCGTTCAGGAAATTCGGAATTTCTGACAGCGAGCAATCCCAAAAACCCCGTTATTCACTAAAGACCCCTCAGAAACCATGGTTTTAGTCGGGGATTTATATGTCTTGTTGGACTATGTACTTGGATTTGTTTAAGGTGATTGTTTATTTTCCCCATGGGAAATCTACTACTTGGGGAATTTATAGGGTTTGTTTTATTTTTGGGGGGTCCTTAAGCAAATCCAAGTTTAGGGCGGTGTTTTATTAGGGGGATGGGATTAGTATAGAATATATATATATATGTATTGGCTAGATATTTAGTATTTAGTATTTAGTATGTTTGTATATATTAGTAGAATATATTAGTATGTAGTATTCTTTTCTCAAATGACTTTGCTACATGTAAGGATTCGAGATCTTGGAGACGCTGATCCCTGGCAGGCACCATGCAGGTCGGCTTGGTACGGATGCAGTGGGGAAAGCCAGTCTCCGGCGCGTCGTTCCGTGGGCTGGTCGCGGTCGGGTGCTCCATGGGTAGCTCCAAGAAAGGGAAAATGATGGGATACTCTCTGGTAATTTTCCATAGCTACGGAAAATCACCGTGTTGAATAGGTAAATCAAGAATCAACGAAGTAAATGGCCATGTTCAATAGCTATGTTAAGTTACCAGAGGGCAATATCAACAATTATGAACAACGATATTAATTAATAACAGTAATAGCAATAACAATGATAATCATAATATTCGAAATTAATGGGATAATATTAGCAACTGACTGTAATACTGGAAAGTAGTGGATATTTTTAATATATTTTAGGACATAAGAGAATATAGAAGCAAATCTCATAAATTAGGGTATGGAAATTCATGGAAATTCTGGATGTGCGAAACGCGGAAAAGTGGCAGACGTGGCAGATCCCCAACTTTGGGGATGGATTGTAGTCACCAGAACCCCCTAAGGTGGTAAGGTGGTGGCGCAGGTGGGTTGGCTCAACTGCCCCTATATTTATATATGTGCATACATGCAATTCGATCTAGTTTTTATGGGGGGTTGTACACAAACAAATACAACTGGGGGGAAGCCACTGCTCTATTTGGGATGAAGGTGTAAGAACCCATAACATGTGGGTTATAGAAACTGCAAGGCTGCCCAATTCTACTCGTTGTTTCACGAAGCCATCCAACTAGATATTATATATCATTATTATATGATTTTATTGTTGTTTATGTTTTCTTTTGTTGTTTAAAATTATTATTGCTGTTGTTTTATTATATGATAATTTTATTTACTGTTATTATTTATATATATACATATATATATATATGTGTCCACAATAAACCCATTTACTCCCTTTCCACTAATATTTTTCACACCCGAGAAACTACGGTTTAGTATGCGATTCACTCATATTTGGGACATTTTGGCACCATTTACTGTAGGGTGTTTCATGTTAGGTGGAAGGGATTCATAGAAAGTTTGTGTATCGTCAATTTTCCTATATATATTTATATATTATGCATATAAATGGTGATTAACTATAAATAACTACAATATATACATATAAATGGTGATTATACATACATATATATATATATATTATACATATAAATGGCGATTTCCCATATTTAAATGGCGATTAACTATATTAACTATATATATATATACCATGAACCCATTAAATTTAATCGATCTACATTTCACCAGCACTTTCCACTGAGGCCCGCGCCGGCGCCCAGGCCAGCACAGGTGCGATGTTTTGTGGGGGCGTTCTCAAACAATGGATGGATATAGATTTGGAAATTAAGATTTTTTTCTATAGATATAAATATAAATAGATATTTATAGCTAATTAATGGGAACATCATGAATTCTTGTTAATACATGTTCATATCATTTACGATATGTAGATGGTATAAGAACAATATCACTCATGACTGATTGGTATATATATATAGAGATAGTGATGGATAACATCTTAAACCATCCATCTATCAAAATCACCAACCGATAGAACTATTGCGTAAACAAAAAAACACAAAACATGTCATAAGGGTTTGAGATGCGGGTATTTAAGCATGAACAATGGTGATTTAACCAAAACAACTGGAGATTTTACCCTGAAAAATCAGGATAAAATCAAGGAAATTCATGGATTTTTTGGTTTGTCCTGTGGAGAGTGGATAATCTAACCATTATTATACAATTATTATGATACTTGATGTACTTACTAACTACTATGGTTTTAATATTGAAAATTATTTAATAATATAGCCACTATTATATCAGTACTATTTGAAGCATATAGTATGATATACTATATTCGATTCTATTTAAGAATATATGTATATAATCATATATATATATATAGTAGACACTACAGTATTATACACCATTGCTTTACACTATTACATTACTATAGTATCAGAATGTACTACCCTCTGGGAATTTAACATAGCTATTGAAAATGGCCCATGGATATAGTTGATTTACCGAACTTAAAGATTGTGATTTTCCACAGCTATGTTAGTCTACCAGAGGGTAAACCTCCATTTTCCTATGGTGTTCCTATGGGTTTCCCATTAAAACCTCCATTTTCCTATGGTTTTCCTATGGTTTTCCCATTAAAACATTCATTTTCCTATGGTGTTCCTATGGTTTCCCATTAAAACCTCCATTTTCCTATGATGTGCGTTTTCCCATTAAAACATCCATTTTCCTATGGTGTTCCTATGGTTTCCCATTAAAACCTCCATTTTCCTATGGTGTTCCTATGGTGTTCCTATGGTTTTCCCATTAAAACCTCCATTTTCCTATGGTGTTCCTATGGTTTCCCATTAAAACCTCCATTTTCCTATGGTGTTCCTATAGTTTTCCCATTAAAACCTCCATTTTCCTATGGTGTTTCTATGGTTTTCCCATTAAAACATCCATTTTCCTATGGTGTTCCTATGGTTTTCCCATTAAAACCTCAATTTTCCTATGGTGTTCCTTTGGTTTTCCCATTAAAACCTCCATTTTCCTATGGTGTTCCTATGGTTTCCCATTAAAACCTCCATTTTCCTATGGTGTTCCTATGGTTTTCCCATTAAAACCTCGATTTTCCTATGGTGTTCCTATGGTTTTCCCATTAAAACATCCATTTTCCTATGGTGTTCCTATGGTTTCCCATTAAAACCTCCATTTTCCTATGGTTTTCCTATGGTTTTCCCATTAAAACCTCCATTTTCCTATGGTGTTCCTATGGTTTTCCCATTAAAACATCCATTTTCCTATGGTGTTCCTATGGTTTTCCCATTAAAACCTCCATTTTCCTATGGTGTTCGTTTTCCCATTAAAACATCCATTTTCCTATGGTGTTCCTATGGTTTTCCCATTAAAACCTCCATTTTCCTATGGTGTGCGTTTTCCCATTAAAACCTCCATTTTCCTATGGTGTTCCTATGGTGTTCCCATTATTTTCCTATGGTTTTCCCATTAAAACCTCCATTTTCCTATGGTGTTCCTATGGTTTTCCCATTAAAACCTCCAATTTCCTATGGTTTTCCTATGGTTTTCCCATTAAAACATCCATTTTCCTATGGTGTTCCTATGGTTTTCCCATTAAAACGTAAATTTTCCTATGGTGTTCCTATGATTTTCCTATGGTTATGTTATTCCCCCATTGAAACACCCGTGATTTTTCCCGGATCGCAGGTGCCGCAGTCAGCGCCGCTGCACTGCCACGCGCCGGTGCCGTCGGTGCCGGCCACGGCGCACGTGACGCCCGTGTCGTCGCCGTGCCAAGCGACGGTGTCGCAGAGCGCCACTCGGATGGACTTGGAGGATGGCCACATCCCTTGGAAAACAGCAGGAAGTCATAGAAGAAACATGGATCATGGGAAAACATGGGAAATCGTAGGAAAACATGGGAACATTGTCGGAACACATGGGAAAAACATGGAAAAATCATGGGAAATCGTAGGAAAACATGGAAAAATTGTCGGAACACATGGGAAAATCATGGAAAAATCATGGAAATCGTAGGAAAACATGGAAAATCTTTGGGAAAATCGTGGGAAAACATGGAAAATCATGGGAAAATCGTGGGAAAACATGGAAAATCATGGAAACATGGTGGGAAAGTGGTGGGAAAACATGAAAAAAACATAGGACATCGTAAGAAAACATAGGAACATCATGGGAAAACATGGGAAATCATGGGACACACTGGAACAGATGGAAAACACACTGGAAATCGTAGGAAAATCATGGAACATCCTCCAAAATGAAGATGTTCCAAGTGAAAACAAAAGAAGATCATCAAACAAAAACTCGGAACATCAGCTAAACCAGCTAACCGCCAGATGGATTGTGGGGAAGGTGGTGATCATCCTACAAGAACAGTATGATCATCACATGGACATGTCATTGCAACAAAAAAAGTCAGGTTGAAGGAATGAGGATGCGATTCAGACACCCCAAAGTCGGTCAACACAAGTGGAGCTTTGAACCACATGTTTTGGACCTAGGATTTGACATCTAAGCGTTCAGAACGTGCCAGATGCAAAGGACTTACCCTCTGGTAATTTAACATAACTATGGAAAATCACCATTTTTGATGGGAAAACTCACTATAAATGGCCATTTTCAATAGCTATGTTAAATTACCAGAGGGTAAGTTAAATGAAGAGATGATTCATGATAATCATGAGAAGGACGGCATCACTGGCATACCTGGACAGATGCAGGGCTACAAACCATTTTGCACCAAGCATGTTACCCATTCAACCCATCACTATCACCTCGCCTTCTGATTCCCCCGGTCACCCAGGTGCGCAACGTGCAGGCTGTGAGTGGAATGGGAGGGTGAAGTGATAGAAACATATAGAAACATAGTTGGAGAGTCCCATAAGCCAAAAAAGAGTCCCAATCAAAATGGTCCTGGAAGCAGAGATGTTGGACTGGCCTGCAAGACTCTGGGAGTGTTCCACTGAACTCGGACCAAACTGATTGCGGGTGCTGTGACTAAAAGAAATCCTGAACCCATGGCTGTGGAAGAGGGCCAAATTTCTAACTGGCGTTGTAGTGATATGGGCAGCACTGAGGGGCATCCAAAATGGATGAGTCAATAAGAACAAGTCTTTCTTTTGCGAATCTACCTCCTCTGGATTATTTTGCCAATTACTTCTTTCCATTCTTGTGACTTAATATCCCCAGTTGCTCATGCTGTTGACCTGGTTGTGATTTATGTCTGCCAGAAAGGTCCTGGTTGGTTGCTAGTGGTTTTATGATTCTCTCAAAATGATCATTGTCAGTCTATATCTGCCCTTTGCATACATTTGCTTGAATTTGGCTCTTGCTATTTTTATTGCTCAACCAGCAACGGACATGAATGTTGCTGAGTTTCCACATTTTTTTGCGCTCCCAATATTCATACAAGAATATCTTGGTGTTATATAGTTATATCCCCAGGACATCCCTTTGAATTCATGAAGGCGTTTCTTAAAATGGGGGATCCCTAAAAATGGACGAGTGGAAAATTCTATTTAAATTTATGATTTGGGGGTACCCTCATGACTTAGGAAACCTCCATGAAACCCCCCCAAAAACCATTGGTTCGCTGCAGGGTCCACCTGGGACTGGCCTAAACATTGGCCCGCCTGCACCCAGTGTGCCGCAAATGTTGCGGCCAGCGGTTCGGGCGCCCCAGATGTCCATAGATGTCCCACAGCCCATTTCATGCGGAAAATGCGCTTAATCACCGTACATGATTTTGGCGGTATTCCATTTTCTTATTGCTGCTTAGTAGGGAATGGATGGGAATGGATGGGAATGGGGGAATGGGATGATTATGACTAGTGATTATGGATCATTCCCTCATTGCTAAGCACCAGTAAGTTTTTGAGACAAAACAATTGCAGACTTTTTGCTCTCAGATTGAAATCAAGAAACATTGGGCCCTGGGTTGACTTGGAAAAAGACATTTCGAAAGGGGCAATGTCATCTATGCCTAAGCCACAACGGGACTTGGAAATGCTTGGAATATACTGCAGGATGGGGCCCCCAAGATAGCGTTCAGTTGAGATATAAGTGGCTTGACTATGGTTTATGGTAGATATAACATGATATAACTATGGATAACTATACAACTATGGGAGTGACAAAAACCAACAAACATAACCGAGGGGCCCATCCTGTGTGAATTGTTGGTGAGCTGATGGAGGGTTGCGAGAGTTTGAAATCACAACACAGTCATGTCTTCAACATTGACAAGTTTACGATTGAAAACCCAGGGTAGCCTGAAACATGGGACTGTGAAAACAAAAGCAACAACAAAAACAAAAAGCCTTTCCGTATACCCTCTGGTTCTGACTAACATAGCCATGGTATAGATGGCCCATAGAAATAGATGGTTTACCTATTAAACATGGTGGATCTTTCCATGTCTATGTTAGTCATAACCATAGATGGTAGTCGTTCCATGGTTTTTTCGGGAACAAAAACATGGAACGTAGCTGCTGAGTAGCTTACCATCCCCCGGACCTTTCGGAAATCACAACAAGAATCCGCAGCTTTCTTCAGGGTGCGTGCGTTTTGCAGCTCCTGTCCAATAGGTTTCACAAGCCAAAAGCCGTTTTGTATGGTATCAACATGTATCAAGTATCCAGTATCCAAGATCGAGCCGGCTGATGGTTTAGTTTGGTTACTCAAATGAGGTTTGATGGCTAAGACCTCAGTGGTTTGTTGCGGATTGTTTCCTCCTGATTGTGAAAAATCCCCAGTTTGGTAGCTACATCCAGGCTTGTGCACATTCAATCCACATTATGATCATTATGTTGGCTAATCCACGTGTCATCAATGTCCATGTTTGATGATAAGTGCCCTCTGAAAATTTAACAGTCCGCCTCATGGAAAATCACCATTTGTTGATCGGTAAATCAGGTATAAATGAGCAACTGTCCATATCTATGTTACTTTACTGGAGGGTAAGTTGGGGTAAGTTCCGCTCTCTTTGCGGAAAAAATCCACCCACAATGTGGGTTGGTAAGTTCGCAATCCTGAGTTGACCACCTCCAAAAACGCTGGCTTTTTGACACAGCTAAATGAAGAACTTCTAACCCAACTCCCAAAAAACTAAAAAAAAAAACAATTAAATTGGTCACATCCAATTCTAAAATAGTGATAAATTTATATAAATTTTATGCACAACTATATTAATATATATATATAATGTTTTAATATATATATAATATATATTCATATATATATACATATATATATGTATAATTAGATTAATGTGGCAAATGGTCACTTTCCCATTTGTTTGGCTTTGATCCAAAAAATCTGGCAGGCGCAAGGCATCCCAGGCATCGCGCCGAATGGGTGGATCAATCACCCATCCTTCACGGCGGCACCAGGACGCAGCTGGAACTGCGGATGGACCAAGAATTACATTAGTGATGAAGCCATTGTTAAAAGCCATTGTTAATTACATGATCAATCATGGCTTCATTTAAATGTAGTGATTTAACCATTTTTCACCTTTTTATTCACCACTATTGCAGTGAACTTAACTATAACCATCATGAAGCCATTGTTTTCTTAACCATTAGTAACCATTAATATATTATGAATTTCACATCATATTTTTCCTTACCCATTGTTAACAAACCATAATTTAACCACTAACATATCTGGTTGGTGGTTTGGAACGTTTTTTTATTTGTCCATCTATTGGGACTGACTTTTATATTTTTCAGAGGGGTAGGTCAACCACCGACCAGATATGATTTGGAACTACTATGGAAGATTTGACTATGGAAGATGAGTGAATTCCCATAATCTCCCATAATTTGGATTTTTCACTGGGAATTCTGGGAGATTTGGGAAGATCGAAATCAGGGACTGACTGAGTGTAATGGATAATGACATGTGAGGATAGTGTGGATGGTCACGAAATCCTGCACATTGGATGGTTGAAAGCCTAGAAATAATGGGATAAACAAACCATCTCAACTGGTGCAGGAATTTGCAACCATCCACCGTATTTCAAGTAAGCTATTGTTGATACGTGTTAATAGATATTATAGTCTATTGTTGACCACTTATTTAATAGGTATTATTGTTGACCAACTTTTTAATAGGCATTATAAGCCCCAGAACGATGATAGTTTGATATTAATACGTAGTAATTGAATACTAATAATTAATGATACTTAATAAAATTCCAAGTATTAATATGCGTAGTAAGAAAAGAATTTGAAGGGGAAATAGTGTTTTTCCCTATCTTTTTTGTGGACATGTTGGTTTTGAAATAGTGTTTTTCCTATCTTTTTTGTGGACAACTAGATATATTTAGGACATGTTGGTTTTGAAATTGTGGAAAGCCATATTGAGGTTCGTGACTTGTGGGATACCCATAGCATCCATAGCTGGCTGGGTAGGGTTTTAAGCAACATATGGTGAAGTTGCCGTCAGAAAACTGGATCAATCTTGGAGGGATTTATAGGGATTCAATAGGGATGTAAACCAACAATTTCGTTAGTAGGGATGTAGCCCATTGATCATGAATATTAACGGGATATTGGCTGGCTCAACCAACTTGATGGATAATTTAATACAACTTAATCTGTTGCTTCAAATGGATAGGATAGAAGTGGGAAGATCTACTGATCAGCTAAAAGAGTGTGTTCCTTTTTTGCAAGGCATGTAAGATTGGCCACGGATGGGCCCACCATAATGGCTCATTGTTTTTGCTCATTTCTGACATCACATCATTAATCATTACATATCCATTTTGCCGGGATTGATAACTCAAGACTCATGACCTACACTGCTGACTCCACATCAAAAAACTGGTTGTTGGGGGGTTCCAGGCAGTTCCTAATCGTCATGTGCTGGCTTTACTGGTCTAAACCATCCACCGTCAATTGATTAGCTAATTCAAAGTTGATTTTATTCCAATCTTTAGTATTCCAAAGTTTGTTATTCAGATGTTCATTGCTTAGCAGTCTAGCAGTATGATGCACTATGATTGTATTTTCGAAATCAGATCCAATAATTGATTATATAAAATACAAGGCCCAAATCTAATTGGAAATATCATCAGGCCCAAATAATCAGATCCAATAATTGATTATATTACTAATTCCAACTCTTTGAAGGCCTGAAATCCCACCGCAGGATACATGGCCCCACCAGCCACCATGTTCGGATGCCAAGCTCTGTCCGGTCACGCTGCATTTCTTGACAGGTGGCCCCCTGGGGCCCCCTGGGGCCCCCTGGGGCCC
>Ga0126342_10019457_pt1 | contig 11532 bp, 7 predicted proteins | sample Cyp1metagenome_FD_92528 | JGI IMG/M metagenome (GOLD analysis project Ga0126342, IMG submission 92528) | Coral microbial communities from Lord Howe Island, Old Settlement Bay, Australia - Cyphastrea 1 metagenome | ecosystem: Host-associated > Invertebrates > Cnidaria > Coral ... | reverse complement strand
GCTCTCCAAGGAGCAGGCCGACTACATCGGCGTCGGGGTGGATGGTCCTTTCAAGCAGGACACCTACCGTTACTAAGATGCTAGGATTTTGCTAGTTGCACGGGGAATACGCCAGCTTTTCTCAAGTTTCCCTTTGTAGCAAAGATTGCCTTTGGCGGCAAAGTGTTTGGCCAGTTCATCCACGGATCCCAAGGGACCTTTAGCTACATAGGAAGTCAGCAGAGTGCGAACTTGTGTGAAATGACGGAGGAGAGCTTGCGGCTGCTTGCGGCACAGCGTATAGTGCGATACGGTCCCTACGGACGTAAAATGCATGAAACATGAACATGTCTCGCCCTGTTTTGCTCTCTGGTTCCTGCTTGGGGACTGTTGCAGGGGACCGCTGCCAGGCAGCTTCTGTGACTTCGACCAGATGACGGTATTGTGAGGGTGCTTTCAACATAGTTCATGATTGGTAGATTCCCCACCCTTCAATCCGAAGAAAACCCTTGGCAGAATTGATCAACCATCTGGAGGAATTGAGGAACTGGCAGCATTCAACTGAAATTGTGCTGATACTGAATTTCGGGGAACTGAGTTTATTGCATGCCAATGGACAACTAGTCGGCAAGTAGATTTAAGTAGATGCTTGTTGTATTGGTGCGTCACTCACTAGAGTTGGTGATGACCTGCAGACCTTTTACAGCCTTTTCCGCCTTAATGATTCTCAGCTCCCAGCCATTCTTGAAATCAAGAACCTGCTGCCAAAGAGACAGTGTCTTGCGAAGCGTGGAGCGTTGCTGTCATTTGTGAGGTGGTCATCATTGGAGCAAAAGTGCGAGACCATTCTATTCCATCCATCGGTTGATGATGGTTAATGAGTATATCATTGTATATCAATATCACATATCCGAGCGATGCAAAGAAATGAAGGCTTCCTTGCTGTTTGGAGTTGAAGCTGTAAGTTCCCTCCTCCTGGAGTAGAATAGCTTGCCAAAATGAAATTGGCTCTCATTTGACTGCATGGCATGTCTCTGCAGTTCGGTGTTTGAACATGTAATTTGATCTACCAATGGCCAATGGCAACAACCTTTAATTTAGCCATCTGAGGAATTAGTGATGCTGTCCGAGAGGGTCAGAGAAGGACATCCATCGCAGAGGTTGAGGCAACTTGGTGACCGTTTACAGGTACTGCATGAGTGAATCAAAGCAGTTGGTGAGACTTGTACGATACCTGTACTGTTTATATATGAATGTATATATATATATATATATGGGATATGAACAGATGTGTAGACTGTAGACTATCACATGTGTTCCTTTGATTTTTCCTTCTTGTGCACTCGGATGCACTTGGTGGTTTGTTCGGTCGTTCCTTCAGGCAGTGCATGTCGCCCACTCCGGTACCTTGGCTTCCATGGCTCGACAGTTCCTAGGATATCCCTGAAGGATGCCCGCAGCACTGGTCAGCACTGTCTCCTACAGTCCCAGGAAGTGCCAAGAGCGAGACAGGTGTCAAGAGCAGTGAGACAAAGCTGGGATCTCGGACTCTCTTGTCAGAAAAGGGAGCAACAAATTTCATAAATTCATGTGTTGGCTACGATGATCACGAACATGTGGGTGATGGAAAATGATTAAATGCTTACATGGAGCAAATTAGCTCCCCTTTTCACATTTTTCACATGCTCACCATAAAACCCAGCAGGATTGCTGCATGTGCCATTGCTTCAAATGAATGACATGTTTTTTGTCTCTGGAACATTCTGGAACTATTCAAGCAAAACTTACTCGCGCAGAAACAAGAGAGAGAGAGAGAGAGCTGAAAGCCCAGATTCCGAACATGCATCTTTTTTTGATTGATGAGTGGCCCTGATTTTGCGAAACATTACACACTGACATACACATAATATACGGACAATATCATCAATATACACGTAAGATCATTATAGTATGTCTGAATATATGTATATATGTATATATATATATGTATATATATATGTATATATATGTATATATATATATATATATGTATATATATATGTATGTATATATATATGTATGTATATATATATGTATATATATATATATGTATGTATATATATGTATATATATATGTATATATATATATCATATTGATATGTTTTACATTATAGACAAATATAAAAACACACATACACACATATAATAATTACATAATATGATATATGTATACAGTATCCATGTTTTATTTCGCAGACCGAGCTTCCTTGAGGTCTCTGACATCTGCGGAGGAATTTCGATTGTTCCCTACCATGAAGCTTGATAGGCTGAAGGACTATGGTCAGCGGCTGGGGATATAGTCGTTGCCTCGTTACTTGTAAGCCAGCTGAGAACACATGAGGCCTCGACTGTCAGTATTCGCTTGTACTAGCCAAAAAGACATGGCCAGCATCTGATGTCAGGCAATGCGCAGTCTATATGACTTTGTAGCAGAATAAGTTCCATTTTTGCTTTTTACATGATGTTATTCGGAGTCCATAGGGAGACTGGGTACTGAACCGCTTCTTTGCCTCACGAATTTCCAGAAATCCAGGTGTGCACTAGATGTCTTTACATGCATTTGAGAGACATGCAGTTGAGAAGTCTCTTTCAGCAGGTTGCTGAAATGAAACGGGTTTAGTGAGGCTGTGATTGCAAGGATGCAAGCAGCAAAGTTATGTCTTTGGTCGCAGAAGGAGCTGATGCGTTGTACGATGCAGCACTAGGAATGACGGATATTCTCTGGAATACAGACTGTTTTGCACATAAATGGAGTCTTTAGACTCAACATATTTCAAAATGATGAACCTACTAGAGAATCTGAAACAGGCAGGTGTGTTTTGGCATGTTTTAGCTATAATTATACCACATCAGATAGCCTTCTGTTGGGCTTTAGGTAGAGCAGGCTTAGAATACTCCTGCACTAGGATGTTACATCCTGAAAATCGAAGTGTTGTTTCCATGGATTGAAAGATTTCACGATGAGATCTGGAATGGAGAGGAGAGGATCTTCCGGGATCTTCCGTTTTTTTTTCTGTTTTGCTAATCCCCAAGGAGCTCGGGCAGCAGCTGAGTCGGTGGCGTCTGATACGCAGGATCTTGATTTGGCATAGAGGATTTCTGGGAGGCCGCCCTCGGCCCATGCATCACACATTGTAGAAAACTGCTGGGAAACACACTAATATGAAGAAATGGACCATGTGGACTAATGTGGACTAATGTGGACTAGGAATGCTTTTTCATTCTTTTCATTCTTTTTCTACCTTTTTTTGTTTCACGTGTCTCACAAAAGGTGATAGTTGTTTCACGGAGTCCAGATAGTCCACGTTTTTGTCACCAAGGCCCTCAGCAGTGCAAAAGCCGCCACAGAGTCAGACAAAAAAGGCCAAGTCCCTGAGTCGCGAGGGCCGAGTTCAGCAGTCGCTTGAACATTGAGTTACTTCAACTATCTTCAAGTTACTTCAAGTTTGTGTTTTTTTCGTATGTTTGAAGCAGAACTCTTTCAGAACTATTTTTGAGAATGGATGGCTTATAAAATTCGATATTGTCTATTGTAAGAAAAGGTATAATGGAGCACTAAGTCGCACCAAACCGAGTTCGGCATTGGATTGGTAGCAATCTGGGCGGCGGCCTATGGATCCTATGGCCTTAGATCCGGTCAGGTGCAAAAGGCTGCCCCTTCAGCCCTCTCCTTGTTGGGCCAGATGCGGCAGGCACTCTGCGACAGTCCGGTGATGCCGAAGTGTCTTGGGTACTGTAGAAGACAGAGCAGAGATCAGAATCACCAGTATGTTGATGCATGCCTTATGTATGGTTGAGATGAAAGAGATTTTGAAGCGATAGCAAAGGATCAAGGCTGATCAACGACAGATGTGAGCATGAATCGGGAAATGAATTGGGAGCTGACTTGATCTTCAAACGATGCTGTGTTTGGGAGGCAAAGATGTCAGTGTTGCAGAGGAGCAATATCTCTGGGATCGAATGCATTTCTGATCCCATGCTTCCAGTGCCATTCCATTGCCATTCCATTGACATGGGTCAGTGTCCTTACTCTGTCGCAGCATTCTTGTCCTCCTCTGATTTCACACGCCGGTGTTGCAAGGACCGACGCAAGCCATGCTACAAAGGCTGGTCAGGAAAGACAGAGGCCGATGCTTGACCCAACAATTCTCTTTTTTCTCACCTGAACGTTGCTTTTTCATTTTTAATTGCTCATATACATTTAATTACATTTATAAAATGTTATATATATATACACATCACTATATGTAGAAACGACCTCGTTTGTAAAGAAGAAGTTGCCAAAACATTTATTTAAATGGCAGCATTTGGCTCAGCTGCATCTGATGAGGGCTGGGAGCACCGTTGCTCCCGGGCACTGCGGTTGCAACCTGTGCCTTGTGGTTGGGAGAGTGCTCTCAATTTGCCATTGCGGCGATTTGGGGGCAGCTCCCGTGGCTTTTGCCACTGACAGACTTCGTGTTCTGTACAGTGAGCTGTTGGATATCTGCGCTCGGGGTCCTGTGCTACAGAACCTCGTTCAACCTCCACCTGTGGCAGCGGGTGGTGGTTTGAGGCCCCCAGCACCCCCGGTGAGGGTGCCTGCTGAGGGAGTACATTCTCCCGAGGATCCCGGCGCTGGAGGCGCTGCGGAAAAGAAAGAGACCCAGCCGGAGACAAACGAAGAGCGACGCGCTACACCTCTTGCCAAAGCAGCCCCTCCAGTCATCCCAGCTCCTGCCGTCTTAACGCCACCTCCGCCACTGAGCACTCCGGCGGCGCCACCTCTTGCCCCAAAAGGACCTGAAAAAGAAGAGCCCGAAGGATTGGTCTCGAAAGTCGGTGGAGCAGCCCCACCTAGGGAGTCACCTGCTCCCGTGAAGGCCCGGCCGGCCTAGAGGAGTCAGACGAGTACACGTACGAGACCATCGATCCGGAGGAAGGAGTTGAGAAGGAGCCTGAAGAGAGAGAGATCAGTGGTGGAGGAGACACCGCAGAAAGGGTCGCTGAAGACAAGAGGCTGCCAGCTGAGAGCAGCCGCAAAAGGGACAAATCGAGAAGCCGTCGCCGAGAGAGACGCAAGACCGAAGAAGGGCGAGAGGAGAATAGAGAGAAGAAGAGGAGATCAAGGTCGAGGAGAAGGGAGCGAAGAGCCTCCCGGGATCGTAGGGAGAGGTCACCCTCGGCGAGGGCAAGCCGAGGAGCAGAGAGACCTCGCTCTCCCGTGGGACCCCCCCCGTGGGCTGACAAGGGGGCGGGGAAGGGTGAGATCCGAAAGAAGTCAAAAGGAAAGGTCCGTGAACAGAGGTGGCAGGATATACAAACCTACGGTCCAAACAGGCGCCGTAAGAGGAGAAGAGAGCAAGGGCATACTCGGTGATGCCCCCCAAGAGGCCAGCAGCAGCTGCTGCGAAAGTTCGAAGTGCCCTTCGACGACCAGCAGCGGCGGAAGGCGAACGCAAAGGGGAGGAGTCAGTCCCTCCCGGGGAAAGATTCAAGAAAGGGGAGACAGTAGAGTTGGAGCAGCTCCCCATTGGCGCCCTGCACGTGGGTGATCTGTTGGTTTTTGAGGATTGCAGCTATTTTGGAGGACCGTGCAAGTGCGCGGGCCGCTTCCGAGAACTATGCCAAGCCGAAGGAGGAAGTCGCCTCAAGATTCACTTCACCGGGACGACTCACCCGGATCTATTAGCATATGCGACCGGGATCCCCGACAGAAGTGGAGAGGTCCATATATGCCCGTCAGGGTGTGTGGGAGAACCACATTCTCCCGGTTTGGTTCATTCGAAGCTGGTGAAGTTGATCCAGAAAGCCAAGGAGGGAAAAGTAGATTGGGAGCTCAACCTGGAGACAGAGACAGTGGACGAATTGGAAGGGCTGCGAAAGAAAAAAGCGGAATTAGAAGCCGCCCTAGCCGAGAAAGAGAAACAGGAGGAGAGGAGCAAGGGAGACAAGCGCTCCCGGTCAAAGAAAAGAAAGAGGCGGAGATCCAAGAGGCGGCGAGAGGAGGATTCAACCAGTGCCAGAGAGGGGAGAGAGAAGAAAGAGAAGTCACAAAAACCAAAGAGACGCTATGGGGGACGCACCGTCGCGCGGAAGGACCTCGAGGCAGTGTATGGGGGCACGGGGCTCGACCCCAGGAGCCGGGTGAGGCGTCGTGTCATGCGATATGCCCGGCGCAAGACTCGCAAGAAAGCCTCCAGTTCCTCGACCAGCGAAGAGACGTCCTCCAGCGGGAAGTCAAGGAGTTCGGAGGAGGCCATGGACATGTTGAAGGACATGAACAAGATCCGCAACCTCCACAGGCATGGCCCGGGGGTGCTCACTTCGATGGGGATCGCCAGAATGAAAGAGACGGTGATCGAGTTGGAAGGCATCTGGAAGGAAGAGGACAATTCCTTACCCCCCGTGGCCATGAAATATGTCCGCAGCACTCTGGTGAAGAGTATGAGTGGAGGCGCCCTCAAAGAGGCGATGACGTTGGGGACCGTCCTCGACTTGATGATGATGGGTCGCATCAGCGAAGCCGCAGATGTGGCAATGCAGCGTCTCAAGGCCATAGAGAAAGTGGCTCAGGGAAGCTCATGGAGTTCGACGGAGAAACTGGAGCTTGTGGGCTCCGCGAACCCACAGATCTCCACCAGAGGAGAGTTGACCGCAGCGGCCAAGGAAGCCAAGCTGGATCAACAGAGCAAGGGCCCAGTGTCACCCTACAAGGGAAAAGGGATGACACAAGAAGGAAAAGGCAAGAAAGGCAAAGGCGACGAAAAAGGAAAGGGCAAGAAAGGATCAGAGAGCGACCGAGCAGGAAAAGAGAAGAGAGAAAAGTGATGAAAGAGGCAAAAAAGATGGCTGTGAAGAGAGGGCTGGGAGATATAAGCTCCCGTTTCAAGAAGCAGAAGGAATGTGGAGCCGAAGAGGTGAGAGAGCTGGGTAGCGCGTTAGTGGGAGAACAAAATCTCCCGAAGGCATTTTGTCCTGCTTTGGAAGGAGCTGCCACTCATTCCGAGGCGAAAGCTGTACAGAATTCTGACCTCTTTCCGAGAGAGGAAAATGAAAGCGTTATTTTCAGTGCGAGTGGGGGTTTTTCAGAAGTGGTTGGGTGGCTGGATAGCAGGTTGGATTCTTTCTTTTTTGAGCGGTGTAGGGCCCAGCCCACGGGCAGGGTTTTTCCTTTGCCCATGTCTGACCTGATTTTAAAGGCCACTTTCCCTACTGATCCCCCTCGAACTTTGTCGTGTCTTAGGATGTTGGTCTTGTCTCTTAACTCCCTTAATGGGGAGGGTTTGTTCGCTGAGGAACGTGTTTCACCTTTTCAGAAGAAGGTCCTAGGGTTTTTGATGGAGAACTGTAGAAGGGTTTCAATCTGGACGATTGAGCAGGCACCTGCTGACTGGGCTTCTTTCTTCAGTACCAAATCTGTGGATTATAGAGGCGAAGAAATACTTATGGCCCAGCCAATTGAATGGGAGAACATCTCTCCCGCATTGCCGGATGAAGTAGGAGCAGTAGAATTGTCTCAAGTGGTGGAGCTGGGGAGCAAACACTATGTGGAGAGGTTCACTGATTATTTAGTGCCAGCTGATGATCAAGTGTATACCAAGCCTCCCAAGGTTCATGTCCCCGAGGGATCATGGGATAAAGTTTGCGAAGGTCTACTGCGCCTGGGAGTTTGTCAAGTCATCCCAGAATCACAGGTGCACCATGTCCAGGGAAAACCATTACTGAACGGACTCTTTGGAGTGAGCAAACATGAGTTCTGCCAAGGATATGAGGTGAGGAGGTTAATCATGAATTTGATACCCCTCAACCGGATTTGCAAGGACATCTCGGGAGACGTTGCTACATTGCCCTCTTGGGCCAACATGTCAGCCCTGCAACTTTCTCCTCATGAGGACTTGGTAGTGTCCTCTGAGGATGTGAGGTGTTTTTTCTATATATATTCCGGGTACCCCCATCTTGGCGTCCTTTTCTTGCCTTCAACAAGGCGGTTCCTACCCGGTTCTGCAATGGCAATGATGAAAAGCACTACTTATGTAGCTCGGTCTTGCCCATGGGGTTCAAAAATTCGGTGTCACTGGCTCAACAGGTGCACCGGGTGGTGGTACGGAGAAGCCTGACACGAGCACCTTGCACTCTGGGTGGTGAGTCGGAGATCCGAAAGGATAGACCTTTTCCCTCTTGTGGTCACTTGTATCGAGTATATCTCGATAACTTTGATGAGCTAAGAAAGGTTAACAAGGGCCTTGCGGAGGCAATCGAGGGGAAGGTCTCTCCACTATGTGTGGGGCTTCGAGAGGAATATCTCCAACAGTCTATTCCTCGTCATCCCAGGAAGAGTGTTCAGCAAGCCCGAGTAGCAGAGGTTCAAGGCGCCATAGTCGATGGGGTCGAGGGATTGGCATACCCTAAACCGGAAAAGGTTTTGAAGTATTGCCAATTGGCTTGCCAGCTGCTTCACCGAGGGCGCTGTACTCAGCGACAAGCCCAGGTGGTAGGAGGGGGCTTCGTCTACTTGGCGATGTTTAGGAGGCCTCTGTTGGGAAGCCTTAATGCCCTGTGGAAGTTTATTGTCTCCTTTGATGGCTTGCCCCCGGTCGTTCAACAAGGGATTCCTCTTAATGTCAAGGAAGAGCTCAGCCGCTTCATTGGGCTTAGCCCATTGGCCGTGGTCAACTTCCGTTCTTCTTTGTCACCTTGCGTCACGGCCAGTGATGCTTCAGAATATGGGGGAGGAGTTACTTTCTCCCGTGGCCTTACTGAGGCTGGCGGTTTTGCCGCTCAGTGTCATATTCGTGGAGACCTGGTGGAGCCCTTGGAAGTAGAAAGTGTTTTAACCATCGGTTTGTTTGATGGCATATCAGCTCTTCGCGTAGCAGTTGACTGCCTTGGTTGGAACATCCTCGGTCATGTCTCAGTAGAGTCCGACCCTTCGTGTCGGCGCGTGGTGGAAAGCCGTTTTCCTACCACTTCCTTTGTGAATGATATTCAGCTAGTGGATGAGGAGATGGTACGGACCTGGGCTTGCAGCTATAGCCAGACAACACTGGTCTTGATTGGGTCAGGGGCCCCGTGTCAGGGAGTTAGTGGGCTTAACTCCCGTAGAAAAGGTGCTCTCAGGGATGAAAGAAGCTGTCTGTTTCAGCATGTGCCCCGGATTCGCCAAATGGTCCGTAAAGCTTTTCCATGGGCTCGGGTAGCTAGCTTTTCAGAGAACGTCTACTCAATGGATGCTCAAGACCGGGCCATCATGACCGAAGCTTTTGAAGAAACTCCATGGCTGGTGGATGCCCAAGATGTCTCCCTTGCTCGACGGCCCCGGTTGTACTGGTTTGATTGGGAGCTGGTCACCCAAGAAGGTGTCACATTGGAGCACTCCCGAGAGCAAGGTAATGAGGCATTTCATCGGGCCAGGCTACGAGCCTTAGTGGATGAACGTAAATATTTGGAGCCAGGGTGGGAGAAAAATGGAAGAGATGCTCTCCCGACTTTTACCACATCGAGATGTCGACATTATGAAGGGCACCGTCCGGCTGGCAAAGACCAGTGTCCTCCCCATGAACTTCAGAGGTGGGCAGCTGATGCCTTCCGGTACCCGCCCTATCAGTACCGAGACTCCAATTGTCTTGTCAATGCCAAGGGAGATATCAGGGTGCCCAGTATCCAAGAGCGAGAGTGTATCATGGGCTTCCCAAAGGATTATACCTTGCAGGCCATGAAGAAGGCTCTACATGGGAGCCAAGATCATCTTTCCACTAGGCTCACGATGATCGGCAACTCGTGGAACGTCACGGTGGTGGCGTGGCTTCTGAATCATCTTGGGTACTTGCTTGGTTTCCATCCATTGCGAACGCCCCAGGATATGGTGGAGCGTACTGCTCCCGGGTGCTCTTTGGAGCTCCAAACCTTCCTCCAGCGGCCACCGATGGGACGTCTTCCCACAAGCGCGTCCGAAGCAGGGGATCTGCGCTTGGTCCAAAAGCTGACTACCCTGGTCAGCCTAAAGGGAGAGGATTTACTGTTGCAGGCAGGCTCAGAGGATTTGGTAAGGTACCACAGGCTACGAGCCAGTGTACGTGCGAGGCTTTGGAAATGGGCGGTTGCTGCAGCCTGGCGGTGGCAAGGTCAAAAGGAGCACATCAATGTGTTAGAGATGCGCGCAGTCCTGAACGCCATTCGGTGGCGTTTAGAACGGCGGGGGCAGATCAAAATAAAGTTTGTCCACATGGTTGACTCCATGGTGTGTCTCCACTCCTTGGCCCGCGGGCGATCTAGTAGTTTGAAACTACGCCGAACTTTACTGCGTGTGAATTCCCTGCTCCTTGCAACTGGTTCTCAAGTCGTGTGGAGTTATGTCCACACGGGACAGAACCCTGCGGATGGCCCTAGCCGCCATCCCAGGAGAAGGAAATGGAAAAATGCCCAAAAGGCATCTTGAGGGCAAAACTAAGGAGCAGCGGATTAAAGCACGCAGAGAATTGGGATCGCTAAAGAGCCTCACCGTCCAGCCCACTACCAGAGCCCGCTATGACAAAGCCTTGCAGCGTTTCTTCAAATTTTTGGAAGATGAAAACCTCACCTTGCCCAAGCAAAAAGCTCAGATGGATCCTCTCATTAGTGACTACGTAGAGTTTCTATGGTCTTCTGGAGAAGGACGTGCCTTAGCTGCTGACACAGTAGCAGGCTTACAGGACACCCAGCCACAATTGCGTGGTTATCTTCAAGGAACTTGGCGTTTATTAAGGACCTGGAATGCTTCAGAGATTCCTAATCGCGCCCCGCCTATGCCAATAGAAGTTCTGGATGCTATGGTAGGCCATGCCTTGTTCCATAACAGGCCTCTGTTCGCCCTTAGCTTACTCCTGGGGTTTTATGGGCTTCTGCGGACTGGCGAAATCCTGGGTTTGTCCAAGAAGCATTTGGCGGTTGCCTCCCGTGATACCGCAGTTTTGGTGTCTCTAGGACTCACCAAGGGAGGCAAACGACAGGGCGCAGCCGAAAGTGTCAAAGTCGCAGTTGAAGATGTAATTCGACGGTGTAAGCAGTGGCTTGATGCCCCTGTTAGCCCCCAAAATCTCACGGAAGCCCCTCACGTATGGAGGAAAACTTTCTCTGATACCCTAGAATCTTTAGGTTTCACCTCTTTGGAGCTTCGTCCGTATTCGCTCCGCCGGGGCGGAGCAACTTTTCAATTTCGTCAAGAGGGGTCTTTTGACCGGTTGATGGTGCATGGGCGCTGGCAAGCCTTACGCACCACAAGGCTTTACATAAATGAAGGAATGGCTATCCTTGCGGAACTAGCCATACCCTGGACAGGCCTTTCTCGTACTCTCCGCCGGCAATATTTAACCTCTCTGAAACATCCCTTGCCAATGCTTGAGCCTTTGCCTAAAGGCAGGGCAGGGGGCGTTGGAAGGCGAATCAGGAAGACTGCAAAAAAGGCTGAAAATCAGCCTAAAAAACCTCGTGGAGGAAAAAACGTTTTTCGCCAGGGGTAGGACCTATGTCATTTCCTGGGTTTGGCCGGGTGCATAG
>Ga0126342_10019456_pt1 | contig 11533 bp, 13 predicted proteins | sample Cyp1metagenome_FD_92528 | JGI IMG/M metagenome (GOLD analysis project Ga0126342, IMG submission 92528) | Coral microbial communities from Lord Howe Island, Old Settlement Bay, Australia - Cyphastrea 1 metagenome | ecosystem: Host-associated > Invertebrates > Cnidaria > Coral ... | reverse complement strand
CGCTAATATCCCACCCCACCCCACCCAACCCCTAAGCACTGACGTAGCAGCAGCGAAGCATCCACGTGTATACGCAAGTCACATCAACCTTAATATCCCACCCCACCCCACCCAACCCCTAACCACTGACGTAGCAGCAGCGAAGCATCCACGTGTGTACGCAAGGCACATGAACGTTGATATCCCACACCACCCCACCCAACCCCCATATTGAAAAAGTAGCACCACTACACGCGCGGTTTTCCACCCGCTAGCTCAAACATGGATCCGGCCATTGTAATTTCCCATTTAAAAAATATCAGCGGGTGATGATTGATATTCTTTCACGATATTAGATGGAGATGTGTTTTATGGGGTTAGTCAGCTACATACCCCAATCTATCCCCGGTATATCCCCCAGATCCTCAGGAGATGGAGATCGGCTTTGCCACATGGCAATGCGGTGGCTCTGTGGTGCACGAGCCGTGCGGCCAGCCCAGCGCCGGGCTGGGTGTCTGGGTGAACCTTGGATGGGTAGTGTAGTGTTTCAATTGTTTGCTGTAAATGGGCATATGTAATTATATATATACATAATTATATGTAATTATATGTAATTATGTGTATACATAGATTTTTTTCGCTGGAGAATGATTTGTGAATAAGTGAGTCCAGTTGCAGTGTACAAATCAAAAGATGAAAGATGCGGAAGTGGTTCTTTGGGTCTCATGTAACCATATGCTTTTCTTAAATCTACTACATCCCCAACATCCGCATGCATTTGCGAGCCGAGCCAGTTCAGGTGCAGCCAAGGAAAGACCATCCACTTCCGCCCCCACTTGTAGAAAAGCATGCTGCTATGTTACGTTGATCTATGTTTTGTCATTGAAGTTATTTATATACAAGTTGGGCAGACAACATTTACCTTATTTTACCCTTAAGAAATGAGCCATCAAGGAATAGACCTATTTGTTGGTTGCCCCTATGGTACCACTGGTAAAATGTGCTGCAAATAAGAGCACCGGTAAAATCATCATCACCAAAGATAACACGTTTGCAAAAACACTCCACAACGTGACGCCATGTCGCCATGGCAATGTCAAATGTCAGTTTGGACATCTTGAAGTCCTACAGTGCGCAGTTCGTCGTGTGACATTTCCATATTTTGCTGACGATTTCTTCGAACATGTACATGTTGGATCAAGAAAGTCATGGCCACAGTGACGGGTGACATCGCTTATCTTACAGAGAACTGGAAAATACTGACATGTACACTATTTTAGGCATGCCATGCCACGAATTACTAGGTGTGTATTGGTATATATCTGGATGGATAGATAGATAGATAGATAGATACATCCATGCATGCATGCATGCATGTGTATATATATACATCTATATACATAAATAAAAGAGCTCGTTTTACAGCAAAGTATACATCGCCAGGTCTTCATTTCACCAGGTACGGCCATAAATTCCTCAAGGCACTGGGCGCAGGCTTTGTCGCTGCTGAAAGACTTACAGGACAGCGACACAATCATGACATGGCGACTACCCCAGTTTTTGGGGATGTTAGAAAATATTTGATATATACACATACATACATAATATGGAATATTATGATATATTATGGTATATAGTCAGAATATATTAGGTATGAAACCAGACGGAATCAGCCACCCACTAGCAGAGTCAGACCACCCTGAGTCAATCACCCCCCACGTCGGAGTCAGTCACCCTCCACAGCCCCACTGGGGGCAAGGGGTGACTGGTTGGTTCATTTAGGGTTGGTTAGGGTTGGCTTAGGGTTTTTTAAGGGTTGGTGTGATTTTAGGGTTTATTTAGGGTTGACGACTTAGTGTTGGTTTGGGGGTTGTTTAGCCTTGTCCTTTAAGGGTTGGTTTAGGGTTAATGTTGGGTTTCGTCAGGATTTGTTTTAAGGTTGGTTTGTTTTTCTTCAGGTTTGGTTTAAGGTTTCTTTAGGGGGTTGGTTTAAGTTATATTTAGGCTAGGGTATATTCAGGTTTGGTTTAGGTTTTATTTCGGGTTGGTTTAGCGCTAATGTAGGGCTTCGTCGAGGTGGTTTACTTAGTGTTGGTGTGTTCCCCAAACAGTGTGTCCACATTGAGAGGTTCTTACGGTAAAAACATAGGGGGTACCTAATTTTGGGGACAAAACTGATTTGGTGCATGGATTTGGGGGTACCTTATGTGACATGGCGCCGTTTTAAACGGATTTCAATGGATCAGCGAGGATTTGCGCCTAGCAGATCTCATTGCCACCAGTGCAGCCATCAACTCAATAGGCGCGAGCGCAGGATGTTTGGTGCTTTTGAAGCAGCCAAAATAGTGGAAAAGTATGGGGATAAGCATGGGGATAAGCATGGGAAGATATGGGGAATACGCCCAGCAAGGAAAATATGCAGGTCTCAAATCGGATTAGCCAAGTCGATGTTTTTGTTCTCACTGGTTTCAAGAAGTAAGAAACACCTCCTGCTTCAGATTAGCCATGGAGGATGGGTTGCACCTCCTGTTGACCTGGTTTTGCAGAGCCCGATGCCATATTATTCTGGAAATAAGTTCCCCAAAATCCAATGGTTTATCACCATGTTCCGATACAAACGGCAATTTTGGGGTATATCTCATGTTGAATAGACCCAAATGTCATATGGTTATGCCCATTGCAATGAGGCATCATTGGTGTGCCCCAATAGGGATTATCTTATGACATCAGTACCAATATATGATCTCCTTTTTTGGTATATGATACTAAAATGATATCGTTATATATCACGTGGGTGCTGATGGGTATTTTTGTGTAAACGTTTACACAGATGTGGTGTTTAACCACCATGAATCATCTTAGCTACCTGGATATTCCCCCATTTGATCAGGACGCAGAAGTGCTTGGCGTTGTGCGACCGGACTGCTACTTGGCAGAGATAGAAAGATGGATGGACAGAGATGGTTGGATAAATGTACCCTCTTGTAAACTAACATAGCTATGGAAAATGGCCCATTCAGTTCAATGCTTTGCCCTTTTTAATGCGGGTGGTTTTCATAGCCAGCTTAGTTTTATTGCAGGCTATTGGATTGTAGAGATAACATGATCCAAAAGAGATTACAGAAATGAGATTGTGCTCCAAAATTGGATAGCTTAATGGAGTAGATTAGATGAGATGAAATCAGATACGATGAGATAAGATATAGCATTTTGTTAGAGATAAGTTGAGTTGGATAAGACGGATACAGATAGGGATAGTCATTTACCGGAGATGCTGTAGGTAGAGATAGATATAGAGTAGCATAGATAGTTTTAGATAGGTATGGATTCACAAAATAGATAGATAGACATGAATATGGAAACATATAGATAGAATAGATTAATAAGGATAGGTACCAAAAGATACAGGTAGATAATGATGGATTAATAGATGAGATAGTTACGTGAGAAATTGCACACATTTATACATCTACATCTGAGATATATAGGTATAGATTCCAAGAAACGGAAAGAGAGAAACCTCCTCTTTCAATTCTTCTCAAAGGGATGTCACTTATCTGTGTCTTTGGCTATTGCAATCTAAAACGGTTTTGCACTAGATATCATTACCACTATTTTAGGGTTTTACCATAGTGGTTGCAGCTTCCTCACGAAAAGCCAGAATGGGAACTAGCCAAACCCAAGGGCACGAAATTCAAAGGTAGGTGCTCTATGAATGTAACCGGGTTTGGGAACAAGGTATACTCTACAGAAATATGTATAAATATATATATATATATATTGTATCTATATATGATAAACAATATTAGATATATATATATATATATTTATATTTATACGATGATTCTATATATGTTATGATTCTATATTGGGATTCAATCTCTGCTTGGCCCAGGCTTCCGCGCAGCGCAGATGTCATCGCGTTCAACGCTGCGCTCAAAGCTCTTGCAACACGTTGGCGCCAGGCCTGGCTCAAAATTGATGCATCAATATCTGGAGGTGATAAAATTATCATGGTAAATGGTGCCCCAATATCTGGTTTTTAGCATCTATCATGGTAAAATCATCTATAAATCATATAAATCATCTATAAATGGATGCCTCCATGGTAAAATCATATAAATGGATGTTTTTTTTGGCGAAAAGAATCATCCTCCAAGTAGGGTTACCCAAAAAAAGACGGATGGTTACCCTTCGGTTTGACATGTATAGCCATGAAAAATGACCTATTTACTAGATGATTTATTGGCAATTTAGTGGTTTATCTCAAAATGTGATCTGAAATCCATAACTATGTTAACCTGGCTTATTTTGTCTGGTGTCTCAAGTTACCAGGCTGGAATCTGAGCTGGTCGTCCAACTGACTAATGCGTTACCGGTTTAACAGCTTGCTACCCATTTAATCATTTAGTTCGATGATGTATCAATGTATCATGATCTATCTACTGAAAATGATGATTTTCCACAGCAAATTCTTCAATTCCCAGAGGCTAGATGTTAGGAGAATCGTTTTCTATTTGACTCGGACAATGGGGATACAACAATCTTATTTGGATGCTTCAATGGATGGTTTGACCTCCGCGATCCCATTTTGGGGGTACAGTTTTCCCCCAAAATTGATGGTTGGTTGATTCAAAAATTGATAGATCCAAATCCATGAATCCATCAGGACATTAAACAACGACTTAACAACACTTACCCGGCCTGGTAAACGTTTACAGTTTGCGAACTGGAAAATGGCCCAGTCGAAATAGTGGATTTACCCATTAAAATTGTGATTGTTCATAGTGTCGTTAGTTTACCAGAGGGTAGTTCATCATGATGTATAAAGATAAGTCAAAACCCTTCAAAATCTGTATTGCTATATATGATCGGGGTAAACACTCCGCTATCCAGGTGTTGATCGGAAAAATTGCAATCTTTAAGGGAAGGTGAGATTTTTAGCATTGGATACATTGGATGTTAGGGGTGTCCCGGGTTTTGGACATGGACTTTCATTGCTCTTCACTACTTGCAGAAATATACATAAATCAGATGTGTTTCGTCCAAAATCGCCAGAGGTGATTTCCCTGCAGTGCAAAAACACCCCAGGTGATACAACTGAGCTGTGCCGGTAATCAAACATGGCTGACTAAGGAATCTCAATCGTTCATAGACAAAAAACTCAAACCAAATGAATATGTTTATGGCAGATAGTCCATCAGCTTAGAATGCCAGTCGGTAATCCTCATTCTTGCTTCTATCCGAACTTGTATCTTCAATCATATAAATATAATCAAATCTCTTCTATCTTCACCCATTTATGATCTTCCCATGCAAAACCGGGAATGTCCCAGGCGATGCAGTTGCTGCAGGAGCTGGAGAACAAACAATGGCGTTTTGATGAATGTATAAGATTAAGTTGGCCATGGTTCCATCGTTTATTGAGATGAAAATATCTATACATATGTATATATACGTATACATACATATATTGTGACAGTGAAAATGGCCAGCTTTGCAGTTCTACAGGCAAGCTGATGGGTTTCTTTCGAAGTTTGACGCTCACTGGAAGATTTTTCCTTCCATTCTGTGCTTGTTTAGTGCCAATAGAGCATTTGTTTGGAGAAGATCGCGAAGGGAGGGGCATGGACATGGAGCTACTGTTCAAAAAACACATAGAACAGGCGCGTTTGTCACATTTGCGGAAATGGTTTGGTCCAGAAATATCATATACCCCAAAGAGAAAAAGAAAAAAAAACAGCGGAAAATGATGGCCAGCGACTACAATTGGGGTGAAATTCCTGCATTTGGGGAAAGAACCCATTTGAAGCAGATTTGAGTTTGCCTGCAACTCGGGTACCCCAAAATCCTACGCACACTTGTTGAAGTCGCACCGACTCTAATATACGTTGCAATCAGGTGGGGGGAAGCTGCAGGGAGAGTCGCTCCAACTTGTGTTCACGTGCGAGCAGTCATAGAATTACATTTGCTGAAACGTCAATGTCCAAAAGAAGGTAACTAAAGAAAGACAGTGAAAGAAAGACGGTGCCAATTCAAAATGCAAGTAATGCGAGTTGTTGTTTCTATGGTGCAACTTTTGCAACTTTCTTTCTGGTGATTTACAGTGCAAAATCCATGGGGAGTTTCAATCATTCAACAAGTCAACAGAGTTTCATTGGGATTTTTTTTGGTGCGGGGAGTTCCGTGGAAAGCAACTGTCCTTAGTCACTACTTGCTGTGACTTAACCGCAGTGATCTGCTTATCTGCATGGTTTATCAATGTTTGTCATCATTATCGCAAAAACATAACTGTTTTAAGGTGGTATGCCTTCGTGTCAGACACACCCAAACATCAGATTGTTGGTCGTATATCCCCAAGAAATGGTCATTTACAGGTGATTTTCAAATGATCTCCCCATAAAAAAGAAAAAAAAAATCATCCTATGGATGTCCGATTCCTCATGGTGAAATCCCAATTGTTCAGGCTCCACTTCGCCGCGATGGGGCTTCAGGACATGGCGATATCATCGCTGCAGAGCGATATCATCTCGATGAACTCGATGGTCAATGCTTCACGGCGGAGAATGACCGACAAGAACGACCTCACCATGATGGTCAATAAGCATCAAGAAGCAGGGTTTGGTAAATGTCCCATGGCTTAGGGGATTTGCTTCACATCACTAAAACAAGTATCTGTTGGAGATGAAATATCCTCGATATAGTGATGTGAAACATTAGGACATTTACCAACCCCTGATAAGGGCAATCATCCAGTTTTGTTAAAATCATCCAATATTTGTTAAGGGGACATCAGGGAAATCATCTAATGGTGTTAAAATGTTCAGATTGGTGAACTGGCGTAATTTACCTTGATGTGAATGGGATTTTGCAGAGGGGATTAGTTGTATCAATCAGCTGGATGTGTGTAAACGATTGGCATTTTGATAGGGACATGATGATCCGCCAACAGGGATGTGCCTCAAAGCATATGCCCCAAAAACTCAAGCAAGATCATAACTTAGTGAAGTTCAGGGTCAGATATCTATAACTTTGGGTGGTTCGCAGATTGCACCGCCAGAAATTGAGGAGATGTCGAGACATGTGGAGACAATTTCATGCTGGATCCATTTTTGGTTGCTTTCAAACATTTGTATCTTCAAGGATCATTTGCACTGCTGATTTTCAGTTTTCCCAGTGCTCCAAAGCGAGGCTTGTGCAAAGGCCAGCTTATGGCAATGGGTCACGTTGCAGCTTCAAACAACCCAGGAGGGCTTGTGAAAATCCAGTGGTTTTGGAAGCTCATTTGGGGGGGTTCCTCAAATGAGAGGTACCCCAATAGCTGGATGGTTCTAGTGCAAAACCCATCTATAAATCGATGAGAACTGGGGTAGCCTCATGACTTTGGAAACCTCCATTTCCCCATTGGTTGCATTGCCATAAAATGGAAGTTTCCTAAGTCTGCTGGTCAAAGCCACTAGTGATCACAGCCCGGAGCTCACTGGGATCACCACTGGATCCAGCCATCTTGACACCAGGACAGGGTCACCTACTGCTGCTGCATCAGTGCGCTTGAAAAGGATTGTGAATGGCAGCGAGCGCAGCAGCTCTTCTGGGAGCTTCGACACACATTTTCCTGCGACCTCATAGCGTACAATGCCAGTGGCTGGATGCACTGGGGAGCTGAGAGTGGCTGGCTTTATAAACCACATTAAACCACTAAACATCAACAGAATTGAGGGGCACCACCGCGGGTGTCCATAATGCCAATGAATTATGTGATGCAGATGGTTAATGTGAAATAAAGTTGCCAGAAATTTAAAGCTTCGAAGCAGCTCCTTGTGGCCAAGGCTGGGTTAAAATCATGTTCGACTGGTGAACATCAAAGCGACTGTTACTGTAAATGGGAGAAAATAGGGTACCCCGAATTCACTTGTCCACCATCATTCTCCCCAGTATAAATGATGGTTCATGGTTAGTTATCCGGGTTATCCACGGTTTTCAGATAAACACAAAATGGATGTGCATCAAAAAAATCTTCGTTTTAATTCGTTTTATGGATTTGACCGATCTAGACATGCTCCAGTCTGGACTACGGCGCTACTGAAGTCTTGCGTTTCAGTATAGGTGCATCTGCAAATTTGTGGATACCCATTTGAAACAAGGAATTGCAAGTTCAATAATGCTTAATGGAAATATATACCAAAATATGATGATTAACCATGGAAAATCTGGTGGCTGTTTTCAGTCGTCCATGAAAATCCGAGGTATGAGTTCCTACGAAAAAGCAGGGAACTGGGACCTGAGTTTGCTGCTTTTCGATGATCTTAAGGAGAATCCGAGGGATGTGGAGGTACCACTCTTGAGTGGTCCCTTTGTTGTCATGGGACATATACTCCATGCATGATCCCAAAAATGTGCTTTTTGTTTTTACCCTCTGGTTATGACTAACAGTTCGCCATGGTTAAGCCATGGCCCATAGAAATAGATGGTTTACCGAACTTAAAAATGGGTAGATCTTTCCATGGCGAACTGTTAAATAACCAGATGGTATGTGTTTTTGTTGTTCAATAACTCTCCAGCTTCAACAGTCATTGTATAAAGGGATGAGCGACGAGCAAGTTCAACATCTTGTAGGGCTCAACCACCAGCAAGGTATGGCTATACCAATGCAGCTATACCACTCAACCCAAGATCTCCCTGTGCGTGAGGAACACAGGCTTTCTCCTGATGTCATCACCTTCAATGCTGCCATCAGTACCCTGAAGATTTGGAAAACTCATGGGTTTTCACTGATATATCTGGATAAATTTTCAAGATATCACTGAAGGATGGTGAACGTTTAGTAAGGGGGTCATGAAAAGTGGCTATCCCCTAAAGTTGCCTTTGTTCAGATTGATCCCACTGTATATCCCATTATTACCCTATTTTTTAACCTAGGTGGGGATAGGATACCCATCAGACCTATCAGTAAAATACGATTCTGGCTGAAAAATGATGGTAAATGATTGGTGAAAGGGTATTGGAACCGGTTTTTTTAACACAAAGATGAAACTACTGTTTGCTTTTGAAGCTCCGTTTTCCTTGGTTGTTTGCGGTGATGAGTTATTTCCCCCATGGGAAATCCACCAATTTTGGAATCTATAGGGAATATGTATGACTGGTTGGTGGTTTGGAACATGTTTTATTTTCCATTTCATATATGGGATAATCCTTCCCATTGACTTTCATATGTTTCAAGATGGTTGAAACCACCAACCAGATGAATATATCTTATTTTTTGGAGCAACTTGAGCAAATCCAAGGGTTTGGTGATTGGACTAACTTCAGTCGAGGGTGAATCCATGGATCAGTTTTCTGCCAAGCTTCCCAAGGTCAGAGGTAACCCACCTGAGACACTGGTAAGCACAGTATTTCTATATCTATGTAGAATACATATATATATATATATACCGTCTATATAATATGTATATACCGTGTATATAATATATATATATATATATATATTTGTTTATTTATTTAATACATTATACATGTATATATATATACCCCAAAAAAAGATGCAAAAGCTAAGTCCTACTAAAGTAGGGATACATTACTTTTCTATCTTTTTGGGTCTTACCATGTATTGTGTATACATTACAGACAGAGAGATGGAGACAGAACGATACGTAGGTGTTCATTGTCAGTGCGTCATCAGGTTCCAGGAAACACCTGAAATGTATCACAAATGCGGAAGTTGCATTTTTTCCCTGAGCTTTTCGGAGTTCAGCCAGAACCACAGCTGGTAACCAGAAGAATGGTGCGTAATGGCAAGATTTGGTGCGGAAAATGCTGTCGTCAAGCAGGAAATCTGGGGTGTTCCCAGAGTTTTAAGACAAACCCACACCATCTCCCCATTTTTGGGACCTGGGTGACCTTTCTGTAAGGCAGTCAGCAAGCTCAATGGCAATTTGCCAACCATCTCTTGGACTCACTTCGGCTTCAGCGTGCTTACCCAGAGGTGGGAGGGTTGTGGAGTCCTTGTTTTGTGTTGATGCTGAAGCCGGGATTGATACAAGGTGGTGCCCCCTAGCGATGTTAGTTGGTTTATAAACCTCATTAACTAGAAATATATGAAGCATAAATCCTAGCAAAATCGTAGTGAACTAAACCACCTTGGCTAACGAACTGGAGCACCTTGTAACCCGTTCATCAATACAGGACCCATTGGCAAACCATTGATCCATCCCAGTGCCATCAATTGGGGCATGAACATCCATTTCCCAGCTGGCCAGTTGGTTCACCAGGACCATGGGAATCTGACTCAAGTGACTCAAACCATTGACTCAAACCCGATTTTTTTGTGTCTCCAGAGTTTAGGGACATCACAAAAAATCACATTATCAATCCGGGCATGAAAGCATCTTCAAACTACACTCTGGTAAACCAACATAACTATGGAAAATCCAGCCATTTTATTGCTGGTTAAATCAACGAACTAAATTGCAATTTTCCAGTTCGCAAACTGTTAGTTTACCAGAGGCTACTCCGTCTCCCAAACTTGAGCAGTTTTTTCCGACCTGGTCGCCGACCTATCCAGATTTTGGGACCCCAGAATTCAACGGATCCAATACCCCATACCGGCCCATACCAAATTCTTTAGGGGTAATGTTCAGAAAGCAAAAGGAAACTGTGAAACTATCCCCAAATTTACGATAAATGTTTGGTAGAAACCAGCGAAAGATTGGTGGTTGACTATTGTTTTACTAGCATTTTTCGATAGGAGTTCAGGGGATGGGAGTAGTGCAGGTTGTGGCAAAAAAAAAAAAAACATTATTTCCTACCGGATGGGGCCCCCAGTCGAAATCGCGTTCAGTTGCCGAACATAAGTGGTTTAACAATGGTTTATGGTAGATATAACTATAGTATTCATGGGCTTTATAAACTAACAAACATAACTGAGGGGGGCCCATCCTGTTCAGTTTGAAGGAAATGTCGCACCCTGGGAACCCAACCCATAGCCATCTCCCTTTGATCGATCCATCGAAACCTCAGTATGGTTGGGTTTTCCCCAAAACAATTGGAGTATCCTCTGGTTATGACTAACATAGCCATGGAAAATTGGTGGCCCATAGAAATAGATGATTTTCCCAGCTAATTCTAAACCTCCATTTATTTTTGGGGATTTTCCATGGCGAACTGTTAATCATAACCAGATGGTATAAATGTGGGTGTGTCTGAAAATAGGCTATACCATATACCCATAAGCAATTTCATCGGGAAAGTGATGCTTTAAAGCATCAAAGTTAGGGGTACGGGGTACCCTGTAATTTCTCAGACAAACCCATTTGTTCGATCCCCATGGTCTCGCCAAATAATCATGTCTCCATATGTTTGTCTGAGAGTGATATAATCTCCATATAATCCCTGAGAGTGATATAGATCCCCATATCATCTCCATATCCAAGATGATACCAGTAGTACCGCACAAGGCGGTGGCGGAAGTTTCAAAAATAGGAAACCTATAGGAGAGATTGGTTGTTGTGAATCAGGGATGGCAGAGCGAAGCCACTGATGGACTGAAAGGTGTTTG
>Ga0126342_10019455_pt1 | contig 11533 bp, 11 predicted proteins | sample Cyp1metagenome_FD_92528 | JGI IMG/M metagenome (GOLD analysis project Ga0126342, IMG submission 92528) | Coral microbial communities from Lord Howe Island, Old Settlement Bay, Australia - Cyphastrea 1 metagenome | ecosystem: Host-associated > Invertebrates > Cnidaria > Coral ... | reverse complement strand
TGATCAACGAAGAACAAACCCTTCCGCGATTGCTCACTGTGGTACCGCGGTTGCTACGCGATTGGCTGAGCGATTGAGGGCTGTCCGGGAAAAGGTATTTTGGACAACCCCCATATATATGCTTCATTTGCAATCGCAAGCCCGGGTATGTAGACACATGCGGAAAAAACCGACATTCTTATAGACTCATGTTGCACAGAGTCTGTATTCAGTATTCAGGATTCAGTATTGCATGTCTCTATCCATCTATGTATTGATCTATATGCGGTGTAGTCTAGAGTCTAGAACACATATTCATGCCCGTGAACCGAACTTGCCTGTAGTCCTCCGAGAAGGATCCCAACTGCCTTTGACACAGGCCCGATGCGCGCAATCCTTCGAGAGAGAAAAGCAAAGGACACAAGCTCAGCTCGGCTCAGCTCGGCTTGATGCCATAGATTCAAGGAATGATTAAAAAAAAATAAATAAAAACAGATTAAAACTTGACTCGTCAAGGAGTGAATTTGAAATTTGCCGCTGTGCCACTCAGAGCCTTGCAGCCCAGGTCGTGATCGAGACCGGGATCGTGACCGTGGGCGTGACCGTCGCCGCAAAGATACGCAAGAACCTTTTGGACTTGTCAACTGTGCGTGACTTGTGCTTGGCAAAAAACTCTGAGAGAAGCAATCAAGTTTAGTCAAGTTCAATTCTCAAGTAATTTCCAATGGAAGAAGTCTCTAAAAAGACTTGAAAGGCTGCGAAGCCACCGGTCACCGAGGTCGAGCAGCAAGGCCAGCAGAAGCCGATCGCGAAGTCGGAGCCGGCGTCGTCGGTGAAGCCGGTTGTGCAGCTATGAATGCTAGGAATGTAGAAAACAGAAAACAACATGTAACATTTTTTAAAATCAAAGTGGCACAAGTGGCACAAGTGGCACTTACCTGAAATGCCGACCAGTGTCCAGTGAAAGAGATCCTGGAGCTGCAGGGACCACCGAAGCAGCTGTCAAATTGTTCAAATTTTCAATCCTTCTGGGGTTTGCTTGCGGAAAGCGAGTATCAACATGAATAGAGGACGAACAACTAAGCAAACCCACACCACAGTCCAGGAGTGTGTGATAAAAAGAATGGCTGTTTCATTGCCTGACCAGCCGTGGCTAGCTATTGCCAACCCAGACATTGTGAACCACTTCGAGCAAAAAGAGCTGTATATCCCTAGCTAGCTTGGGTTGGGAGTGCTACAGTATATGCATAGTATATGCACATAGATAGTTATACAGAATTCTATATATTGTTTTCAAATGCGGCATGAGCTTGACTTGGTCAACATGATCTATCTTCCTCATACATAGTAACATAGTATTGTGCTTTCTTGGCTATTGCGGAACCCAACCCAATCTTGTTTTTTTGCAATGTGATACTGGTGCAATGCTATAGCATGCTGCGTGATGTGCTGTGATGTAGTGTAATGATCACTATTGTGTCACTCAGACTGGGTTTTGACATGTGGCGTACAGATGCATTGAAGTGTAAAAAGAGGTATACATGCATTCATTAATGAATGCGATATGATGTCATGTAATCACTATGATGTCATCTAGTTCTAGTTGGACATATGCATGATGCCACAATAACGAACGGTCATGCATGGTATTCTGCCGTACGAGAGATATTTTGTGGTCCTTTGCCTTTCGCTTTGACACAGTGTTTTTACTGAGGTTCAGCAGCGCTGCTAGGAATGACGTTATTTTGAAATTTGTTTTTTTTTGACCCAGCCGTCAATCGTCTCACAGATAGCATTGGCTTCAAAAAGAAGCATTTGTGGAGATTACAATTTGTTTCACATTCGCATGCCAGATTAGCAACGGCGGAAAAGTAGATGTATTTTTTTGTGGAGCCAGTTCTTTTGAAACCAAACCTCAGAAACTGGAACACGAAATCAAGATGTGTGCTACATGACATCACATTACACTATTTTACGGTACCTCACGTTGCATTGAATTCTACCAAACTTCATTACAGTAGAGTCCGAGGTAGCATTGGCGCTCACAAGATTGAATCATTCTCAAAATGACACAATGCCTGTTGGTACTCATGCATCGCCGTCGATAGTCTACTGACCATCCCAGGTATGTGTGTCCTTTGGTACTTCATGGTTGGTTCTATTGATCGTGTTCTTCACGTTCTTCACTTTTTGTTGGTTCTTTGGTGTTCTTTGGTGGTCTTTGTGCTTGAAAGCCAGCATCCTGCATGATCCCCTGCGCAGGCCGCGAAATATGGTGAGATGCCATACTGCTATGCCTCTATGGACAGGCCATTGGAGTACTTGCAGATCTGAGTAAACTGTAGGCTAGTCACAACTAGTCACAACTAGTCACAACTAGTCACAACTAGTTACAACTAGTCACAACTAGTCACAGCCTGGTATTTGCAACACATCTAGTGCCTTCCTGGTTCAGCTTCTTTACTCTCCTCCATGATACTCACGTGTTTGCCTCAATTCCACCATTCAAATTTGACTTCGGCGCTTGCTTTGTAAGATTATTAACATTGAAGTTTTCTTGTTGAAAATTATATAGCCTTTCCATGCCTTTCCCCAATGCATCGAAAGCCATACATCCTGTTGGGGCCGCGAACCTTTTGGATTTTCTGGAGCTGAATCTGCAGTTTTGGAAAAGTCAATCATAAAGTCCAGTGTAATCACTTCGAAACTCTCACAATCATTACGATCTCTCAGACTGAGAATGGTCTACGTTGGTAGTGTCTGCACACGTCTGCACTGTGTACGCACTCTTTGCACATGGGGTGCACATACAGATCTTCTACAGACCTTCTACAGACCTTGGACACTGCCAGGAAGCCGCTGATGCCATACAATCCAAACGCATTTAGGTCTCGATTGGCTGCCAGAGTCTTGGAAAATTTGGGAGAAGTCGTCAACGGTGCCGAAAACGCGGAATGAAGAGAGACCAAGAAAGTCTAAGAAAAGCTTCTTGTGTCGTTCGTGCCAAAGTCTTGTCAAGTGAAGACATTTGAGAAAGCCAGTCACACTCAGCGTGATCCGCGTAAGGAAACAAAAACTCACTGTAGCAAGTTTTGAACCCCCCACCTTTGTGTTGGAGGGCCAGTGGAATTATGCAGTCCAGCAAAAAAAAAGTGTCAATTCAATAGACTGTCAATAGACTGTCAATAGATGTCAATAGTTTCTAGAGTTGAAATGTGTTGAGTCTTTGAGTGACTTTCCTATTTTGCCCCCTTGCCGAAAATCCGAAAGCAAACAGGTCGTCAGAGGTGACAATAGCAAAGCACGACAGTCTTGATATACATAGAGTCCAGGTGGCACTCCTCTACTGTCTCATTTGTGTGTCTTGAGGTATTACATTCATACAACAAGCTAAGTAAACACATCAGACAACAGCCGATGTGAAAGGCATATGATACAATCATCAAACAAGGTATGCTTTTTGAGAAAGAAGCCCGGAGCGTCTATTCTGAAGATGGCTACAGTATCTGTTGCAGAACAAAACCAGGTCGAGGCTTTGCACATATTGTGCACGGAATGCTCGAACTCTTGTGATCTGGAGTACTCATGACTTTAGACTGATAAGTTATCACAGGAAATTGTACTCATATGTGTGAACCAATGAGTAGTCCGACAGCAAAGGTATTTCAGTCAGGAAGTCAAGAAGGTTCAGAAGGTTCTGCATTCTGTTTTGTGACTTAGTGGCAAAAGATGCCAAAAGTATGTACTCCGTCTTTTGTACTGGATCTGCACCCTACACAAGCTTGCTGGCTATGTTTCCTGTCCTCGTCCTGGCCCGGGACAAATGTGTGAAGTCTTTGTATTTGCAAAAAAAGATGCACTCGACAAATCATGTCTCCCACTAAATTTGCATGCTGTGAGTTTCAGATGGCAAGACATGTTTGCCATGTGCATGGCACCCAGAGCACTCTTGCAGCTCCACAACGAACGTTTCGCGCAAGAGACTTTCTAAGAAAAGAACTCAAGAACTCAAGAGCCTCGGAGATTTAACCGCAAACATCCGATGGAAACGAATGTCAAATAACAATGGATGCAAATGGGAGAAAGTTGCAGGGTCTTGTCGCGGTTGTGCTCTGTGCCGTCAGCGAAGCAGCTCCAAACTACAAAAGAGCGCCGGGTCGACATCAAAATGTTGGGCATTGAGCGACGCAATTTCGGATCCAACGGAGTAAACGATCTGAGAGTCATCTCTCTGACCAGGGATGGGATTTAGGACGATTTAGGTATTTTAGGTGCAACACCATGCAACATGGTGCAACAAAATCAGACTGTCCGTTTGTGTTTACGCGTAATTATATACAATTGTTGACGTAATTTAATGCTGACTGTATGGTGATGCGTGTGAGTCTTTGTGTGCTGTACATTTGTCCAGGTGAGTCTGAGCGTAGGTGTAGGCATTTGTGGGGCCTGTGAGCACTGTGAGCTGGAGTTTTGGATAGTTTTGGTTGGTGTGCCAACGGTGCTGAAAGAACTTTTTGGTCCGCTTCGGGCACAAGGGCCCATCACATTAAGCTGCAAGCAACACGCAGCTGGCAGAGTCAATGGAGCCCGCGAACTGGAGCACAGGTTGTCTGACAGCGTTCAGGAAGGACAGATTTGAAAGATTTTGATGCAACTACGGGAAAAGCACTCAGCACCAGCAGTCCAGGATGGTTGTGACGTGCAGCTTTCTGGATGCATGTGTGTATTTAGAAACCTTTGTATAACTGTATAACTGTACTCTAATTCTATGGTGGTGTGGGCGCCATTGTTTGTTCTGGATGTAATCAATAAAAGCTAAAGGCTGATATTTTGCATGTTCTTGAGGTAGGGATATTAGTGCTGGTTCTTGCAATGCAAAGGTTTCACAATCAAATCAATACAATCAACCCATGCCTGCCTAGACTAGATGTTTACAGCACAGACGAATACTTACCGTAGACCAATACTACTTGGACAAACATAGGGCGCATAGTTAAACGTGTTAAACTGCAGCTTTTTGTTCCCTTTTATTGAAGAGTTCTCGGTGTTGCTGTTGGTCGCTTCAGCTTTGTCCTGCAGAAAGGAACAAAAGGTTCAATAGCCACTTGCCTTGTGAACTGTGGAATACTAGGGTCCACTGTCCTAAGGTAGATGATGCGCCAGTTCCATACAAGAATGCTTCGACGATTGATTTCAACGATGGCATCCACACTTGCCACAAACGCAGGCTCTGTCGGCTCTGTGATATGTTTTTAAGACTTGATCCATCCAATCAAAGAGTCTCTCTTGCGCGGAGTGTGTGGCATTGTGTGGCCCATGGCCCCGCTAGGTTTCAAACTACTAATATGACTTTCCACACTGGTGAGCCTTGCGACCCTAGGCCGGTCAGCCTTGTTTGCAAGTTGGAGGAAAAAGCAAAGCATGGAACAGTACAAGGAATTTGTTTCTGCAGAAAAAGTTTGGGTTTACTTTTTTTGAACAGGAGACTTAATTTTGACCGCGAACGACCTCACGCCAAGACTAGCTGCAAACAAGTTCCATGCCTGTGCCAGGAGCAACCAGGGCGTCATTGCGGACAACACTCGTTTCCGTCGCTTCATGCAGGCACACCATGCAAAAAATAGCAGCAACATGGTGAATCGACAGGATCAACAATTACGGAGAAGTACGAAACACTGCAAGCTCTGCAAGCACTCTGAGGCTAAATAATGTCAAAGCTGGCGCCTTATAGCGAGGCAATTCGCCGAGGTTGCTGAAGGTCTTCTGTCAGTTCGAGTGCTTTGTGCCTTTGTGCTATGAGTAATTACGGCAACTGTTTGTGAAATCTGAGGTAGGGAGCTGTACCATGCATGTGCGAACTAGATCATTTTGTCTGGCTTCTGATCCCGCTGCAGGGTTCTGGAACCGATTCCGTGTGCTTTTTACAAATCTGATCTGAAGGAAGGAGCTTGCGGTGGAAAGATCTGAAAAGTGAATGGAAATGGTATGAAATGGTAACTCTGCAGTAACTTGAAAAGACTTACTGTTTCTTACTGTAATCTTTGTGAAAAGCACACCAGTAGCAGGGCTGTTGAGATTGCCTCAGCAGCAGTGGAGCGCGGCAAAAAAAATGTGCTGTGCGACACCAGCCAGGGCTGAAAAACTGATGCCCTGTCCCTACGCCAAGATCTGCCATGGCACGGTTTCTGCCGACAAAAGACTCAGAGTGAGAAGCAGAATGGGAATCAAACATGGCCAAACGTGGCCAAACATGATCAGCCGTCATTTGTTTTGACTGGATACAGTACAGTCCTGGACACAGTATATTCAGCCAAGTTCAGCCAAGTTGCTACTTCGCCGTAGGCAGTCCTTGGTTTGTGCCTTTGGCGCCTTATGCACTGTGCCATAAGCTGATGCACGTAGTCATGCAAAGATGCAGCATGAGCAGAGGAAAGCAAAAGAGTTTGTGAGCATTGCGTTGCACGATGTTGCCCATAACGATTTATGCATCACGCATTCATAACAATGCAATTCATACATGCATATTGATGAGGTAGAGAAAGACATAGACATAGACAAAGATAAAGACAGTGACATAGAGATAAATTACTTAAACAGAATGAGATAGAAATGAATGTAGATATGAATATATGTATAACGATGCGTTCAGGCATCAATCCAAATTGCTTCGTTCCCAAGCTGTCTCATCTCGACCTGTATCAGCTTGCAGCTTCAAGGTGGCTGCCCATAGTTCGTCGAGGACAGGCATATGTGCAAGCAACAAGCATAGCTGATAGTGCAGGGCCTGTAGGATCTGTAGGGCAAACCGCAATCTACAGCCAACATGAACTGATTTTGCTGACTGCAGCGCATCCAATGTTTTCATTGTAAACACTCAGCGCAAAACAGTCACGTTAGGCGGACTCCCTTGCAACATAAATAAGCAATACATACATATATATGTATATATATATATATATGTATATATATATATATATATGTATATATATATACACATAATGTGAGCTTGCAAGACAAAGGGACCGAAGTGAATGTAATCTGTGGAACCAAGGGAATCATGTGCACTCCACAAAAAGAGAGAATGTGACACAATATGACACTGCCTTCGGCTTTGGTCCTGCAGTGCCAATGGCCCTGCCTCCCCCAGGGCCCTCGTTGCATTCGGGACTCTTCCGGCAGAGAGCCATTGCAGAGGTGCAAGACCCATCGATGACCTTGTGCCACAGTTGACCACACGTGTGCAAGACATGATCTTGTCCAACTAATGTACAGATATGCATAGTCACTGGCATAGCCCGTCTCAATCAGTGCCATGAGTTTTGAATTGCCTGCCTGGTTGTGCTGATGACTTCCAGTTGAGTTCCCAGGTTCAGCAATGTGTGCAGCAACTACGCCAGGGCCTAGACCGGCCCAGAGTCTTGGAGGTCTGAGGAGATACACTTGAAGACACTTTTGAAGACTTTTTAAAGTGTTCGGTTCTGTGCAACGAGCAGAAAGTCTGACAGAAAGTCTGACAGAAAGTCTGAAAGGTTCTGGACCGTTTGGCAGACTTTGTGATCGACAGCGTAGTCCTTCAGCAGACTGGGATTGTCCAGGAGCTGAAGAAACTTTCGAGCCTTGGCCGAAAGGACAACGTTTTCACAACGTGTTCCGGCTGTGAACACAATGTGTTCCACGTGTTGCAGGTGGAAGAGATTCCTTTGTAGGTTTGTCACAGCTGGAGACAGCCGGAGCCGTTCAATTTTGTAGGTCATGTAAAAGTCACGATGAAAGGGCATGTTTGTAAAGTCCAGCAACTTCGCAAGCTAGTTCGGTTCAAGCAGATAGACAGCCATAGACATAGAGCCACTCCTGTGGTGTTGAATTGTGCCAGGCCAGGTATTGAAGAGAGCTTTTCTTCCGGCCTTTTTCCCCTCAAGCCCATCACGGCTTCAAAGACTGCAAAATCAAATCTCCTGCAGACTCTAGCAACCTCCTTTAACTCTATTTGAAATCCTGATATCCTCAATTAGTTTGACATATTTTCTTGCAAGTTTCTCAAGCGGAGGGTAGCAGTGCCTCTGTTGCTGTGACAGGTCCATGCAGAAGGACGCCGACGCCAAGGCAGTTGCCGTCCCACCCAAGGATGCCAAGCCAGTTGCCAAGAAGCCACGCCTCGATTGCATCGACGGCTGCCGATTTGCGCTCGTCTTCCCCATTGTCGTGGCGCACTTTGCCAGGTTTGAACCTCAAAGGTGTCATAAGTTGCCATCAGTTGTCAAAGACGGACAAAGACAAAGACCGGGTATAGTTATATATTATATATTACATTATATATATATATATTACATTGGATTACGATATTACTTTCATTTCCATTCATACAGTTCCGTGCTCGTCACGCGAGCAACGCTTCAGAGGTGACAAAATGCGCTGAGGTTCAGCACCAGCAATTTGACGGCTCTGAAGCTTCTGACCCAGGAGAATGTCTTGGTTGGTGGCTTCTTCGTGATCTCAGGATATGTCTCCGCCTACACGACGACAAAACTTGGAGCTTTAGGAGTTGAAGAGAAGAAAGTGGCGAATCCAGAGCTTTTCTTCTGGCAGAGAGTCATGGCATATTACCCATTGCATTTCCTGTCGTCCGCCATTTTTGCGCCGATGTTCATTTGGGTGGAGAGGAACTTCAAGGCTTCTTGGAATATGATCGCGTTCCGAGCCTTTTTGAATTTCAGCATGCTGCAGGCTTGGTTCCCAAAGGAGGCTGAGATTTGGAATCAGCCCACCTGGTTCCTGTCAGCGTTGACATTCTCCAATTTGACCATGCCCACTTTGGTGTTGCCAAACGTGGCCAATTTGTCCAAGAAGGGCTTACAGAAACTTCTTGCAGCTTTGTGGGGAGTCTCCTTGTTGCAGAAGGTCAGCTACTCGGAGACTGCTCGCTTCCACAGCAGCAAGGAGCATCCAGTGGATGGCAAGGTCATGATGCCATTGATTTGGAATCTGACACGTTTCCACCCAATTTGGGCACTCTTTGAGATGACCACCGGCATTATTGCAGCTCGTCATGTCATGCTGGACACAGAAGAGGAGAAGAAGACGCAGCCCATGAATCCAATTTGGCTTTTCTTGGCAGCATATTCTTCGCTGGGACTACGACTTACGAAGTTTGACTTCAATGATGCCATCATCCGTGGCGTGCTCTTTGTGCCACTCTTCACTGAGTTCCTGACAGCTATGCATCGAGATGCATTGACATCCAGTCCGTCGGCAATCACCAAGTTCTTCGGCTGCAAGATCATGGCCACCCTGGGATCCCTTGTCTCTTGGCAGCGGCAGCAGATTCCGTCTCGATTGCAGTGGTAGCAGCTGGTAGCATTTGTCACGAATTGCAACAGTCGAGTGCAAGCTCTGAAATGTTAGTGGATTCAAAGTGTAATGCATGTTGATGCACTGTTTGTAGACACAAATTGAGCACGTCTCGGTATATAGTGTATGACAAAGAGATGCATCTACATATGTATAATATTAGTGTATCTATAGTTTGTATAAATTATCACATTTTATTTCTGCAATGTTTTGCCTCTTGCAGCTGTTGGTCCGTATCCGGCGAACTTCCAAACGTCCAACGAGGCCTTCCCGATGTTCATCGTGCACGGTCCCGTTGGCCAGGTCTTCTACAAGAAAGCAATTGCAAAGAAGCTGTGGGGGAAACCGATGCCACACAGTTTCTTCCCTTTCTACCTTGCAATCTGCTTGGTCATCAGCCATTTTACCAACGAGTACTTTGTGAAGAACAAGAAGGTTGGTGCCATTTCAGGCAAAGTTGCCCAATTCTTGGCGAATTGGACCGAAGGTATGCTGCGAGATCGATAGATTTTGATGCGCAGAGGAACAACCGGCGCCTCACAAAGTCCAGGAGCCGCGTTTGTGCTCGCGCTTTGGCCAAGCTGCCAAGCTCAGCTCGAGCAGCCTGAGCAGCTCGAGTTTGCATTCCTGTTTCAATCCGAAAAAAAGAGATTCGACTCGACCGAGATCCATCAATGAATGAGTATTTGATCATTAACTCTAATTATTAGAGTTAATGATTAGAGAGTATTCACAAGATTTGATCAGTTATGTACAGATCTTGAGTGAATTTGTGGTGCTGAAGGCTTGCAGCAAAGTAAGTCAAGTCTTTGACTTTTGCATCGATTTCTTGCGTCTTGCATCCGAGGAGTTGGGGAGATACTGAAATTTCCTCAGTGGTCAAGGACTTGAGGTCGCAGTGGAAGGATACTTCACAGAATTTAGGGATGAGCACCCACCCTTCCTTTTTGCTAATGATTAGATGATTACACTGCTGTCCGGTTCGTAAAGAAGAGTCATCCATCATGCTTTAGGAAGACTTCTTGCTGCGAGATCAGGCGTGACCGGAGGGAGCCTTTGTTTGTGGGCTTCCATGTCAGAATTAGGGCAAGTGCAGTCAGTCCAGTGTGGCCAAGTGCGGCACATGGGCATCATAAGATTCATAAGGCTTCAGAGCGCATGATCCCAATCCGAAGATTCCGAAGCTGAACAAAAGAGTATCGCTGCTCAACACTGTTTAGCTGTTTGACGATGTCTAGGTGGTTAAAGGCTTCTGCGAAAGAGGAGGGCTCGACAGGAAGCAAGGCCGTGACATGGAAGAGGACGGTTTTTGCTGGTTGCAACCGAACGACTGATGCCCTATTTCAGCAACCAAAATGTGCCGTGATTGGCCCCATGCTGCGCATGCCGTGCATCCAATGCAGGGCCTCTTCAACTCCTGCTGTCCACTGGGCTTCATGGATGGTGAGGAGAAGAAGAATTATACCAGGCACTACAAGAGGCGACCAGTGTGAAAGTTGGACTATGACTGACGAATTGACGCACCATTGCCAGCTGGGTCTTTACGTCTGTGGCTCCTGATGCTTCTTTAATCCTCCTTATTGAACAAATACTTTATAGATTATATACATTCATTTTAATTCATCTTACATCTCTTTACATCTCTTTACATCTCTTATTCTACTCTGTTCCCCCAGGATTAAACTCCGCTTCAGCAACTACGGCTCAGCAACTACGGCTCAGCAACTACGCTTCAGCAACCACGCCTCAGCAACTACGGACCAGCAACTACGCTTCAGCAACCACGACTCAGCAACCACGGCTCAGCAACCACGGCTCAGCAACCAAGCTAGGTTCTCGCTTCAGCAACCACGCTTCAGCAACCAAAATCTACTCTCGCTTCAGCAACCAAACCTCAGCAACCAAAACTCACCCCCTCTGGCAAGCACATACAAAGTCACATCTTACACGTCATATCAAAATCCCACCCCTCTGGCAAGTACATGCAAAGTCACATCTCACACGTCATATGAAAATCCCACCCCCTCTGGCAAGTACATGCACAGTCTCATCTTACACGTCAAATCAAAATCCCACCCCCTCTGGCAAGCACATACAAAGTCACATCTTACACGTCATATCAAAATCCCACCCCCTCTGGCAAGCACATACAAAGTCACATCTTACGGTTCATATGAAAATCCCACCCCCTCTGGCAAGTACATGC
>Ga0126342_10019454_pt1 | contig 11533 bp, 9 predicted proteins | sample Cyp1metagenome_FD_92528 | JGI IMG/M metagenome (GOLD analysis project Ga0126342, IMG submission 92528) | Coral microbial communities from Lord Howe Island, Old Settlement Bay, Australia - Cyphastrea 1 metagenome | ecosystem: Host-associated > Invertebrates > Cnidaria > Coral ... | reverse complement strand
CCCAAAAACACAAAGGGCGTATTTTAAACAAAGGGCCGTATTTTGCACATGGCCATTTTGCAGATGCCGAAACATGGCCTTTCCTCCAAAAGAGGCACCAGACCGGTAGAGGGTATATATATATGGACTGGACTATACTGTTATATAATATATATATATATAGCTAGCTTGCTACAAATATATATATATATGGGATGACCACAATTTGAAACTTATCGAAGGAAATGGCAACACCACCTCAGCATAGCACAACATGGCCATATTCGATCATCACTCCGCATTGGCGAATCATTCATATTGCACGCACTCACAGTCACGATACTTTCAATCAGTCACGCACTTCAATCATTTCATAATCCACACACTTGATGAGCAATTCTTGAACGAAAAACATGCTTTTTGGCCGAGCGGCTACAAGGATTGCCGCAGCAGTCTGCAATGGTGTGTCCATCGGAGCCCTCTCTCTGAAGAGAGCCTTGCGGACAGAAGATCTGAGGGCAACCTGAAGACATGTCGCGGAACATTCAACGGCAAGAGACGCGGCAGCGACACGACATGGAGCAACAACAGGTGCAAGTGAGAAGGCTGGTGGTCCCTCAAGTTCCGCCGCACAGAAAATCAAAAAAGTGGTTTCTCAATCCCCAAAACCGTGACTTGGATGATTTGGGGCTACCCCCATGACTTAGGAAACCTCCAAATGAAACTTAAGATCAGCCACTCGCATGAAGTCGAATTTTGTACATCTCCGCCCATGGGTTCTTGCCGTAGGTGCGCGCCAAAAACATCGCCTCTTGGTTCTTTTCATCCCAGACCTCAGGCTTTGCCATGAAAGTTTGCCAAGCGCAACTCTGTGGATCTTAAGGACCTGCAAACCGAGCTATATAGAGTAGCTATGATACATCTGCAATGGATTAACTGGTTGGTGGTTTTAACCATCTTGAAGAATAATATTAGTCAATGGAAAGGATTATCCATATAAAATGGAAAATAAAAACGTTTGAAACCACCAACCAGATCTGCAATGGATTAAAGTTTCAATAACATGGTGATACAATCAATCCTGCTGGTAAGTCCGGAAATCAGCAAACCTCGGGAGCACCCAGCATTTTGGGACGTGTCAGCCATCACTGTGGCTACTATTTACACATCTGCCTGATCTTCCGGTTGTATGGAAAAACGCTTCTGTCTCCAGGATTTTTGGTTGGAGCTTTGGAACATGGAGTTGTCCTTCAGCAATGAATCATACCAATCGGACATGCCCATTTTATTCTGGAAACTCATCAATGTCGATCCAATGTCTATGAAGGAATGTATAGGAATGTCCATTGCCCGGTCAAAAAGCAGAGAACACACAGATACATTTCATCATAAATTTTCTTCGCGTGATCTTCGCTTCGGAATGAGAAAATGCCGCACGATCCAAGATATCCCAAGATATCCTATAAGGTATAATGTGGTACAATTGTAATTGTCAGTTTTATCTTTTTGGGATGTTGGATGATATTTTTCTTTTTATCTATATATATATATATATTTCATACCTATTTACATCTATTGGCACATTTGTTTAGCTTGTAAAGTGTGTCAACCAAGAGACAAACCTCCCGTCGGAGAGTTTCGCTTCCCATTGCTCCACAGGAGTGATCACGCTGGGGGCGCGAAAGTTGGCTGTAGAAGGGCCTCACGGCGACTGGGAGTAACTCTACAGGATGGGGCCCCCAAGATAGCGTTCAGTTGCCTTGTAAGTGACTGAATTCCATGGTTTATGGTAGATATAACTATAGTTTATGGAGGTTATTATAATGGTTTATAAACCAACTTATAACTTTGGGGCCCCATCCTCTAGGGATTCATTATCCACACTGGTCTATGGCCTTTTTTTTAAGGCCGAATTGTTGCGAAATTTAGGGAATATCCCCAGCATCTATAGCTGCCAAAAAAATGCCAAACCAACGTACCTCCAACTTGTGATTCAATGGGTGAGGTATAACTGTGGATGGGCCAGCGAAATCCTGCACCACCAATTGCGGATGGTTGAAACCCAGTGGGATAAACCACAGTATCAACTGGTGCAGGGTCAAGTCATTCGGAAAATCGAATCGAAACGGACAAAAATCATGACGTGTATTCCTAGGTTTGATTCTCAGGTTTGGTTAGATGCTTAATAGTTAAATATGGTCAAACTGAAAAAACATGTGTTGGATCATTTTTTACTTTCAGGTAGTCAAACTTGACAACAGGAAGCCAGTCAGATGGAGGTTTTAATTGGACAATCATCCAAACATGATGGATTTTCAAGCACGCCATGGCAGGGTCAGCACCCACAAATGGCTGGTCCCTGCTAGCATTAAACCATCCCTTTTGGAGGTAAATGTTCTTGACCCATACCCAAAAGTTGCGTCAGGACAGTGTGACATTGGAAAGTGCCTTGATCACCTATCATTGATCTTGAACCTCGATTACAATATACAATATATATATATATACAAATAGTTAGAATTATTAAAATTGCAATGGGTATATACCAAATAATATCTGCATGACATTCATGGTTCCCTGCAAAATGGAGTGAACAAAATGGAGGAAAAGAGGGGTAACAAGACTAGTGGTACTGAGGCTCCAAGCTTCAACTCGCCCTATAGAAATCGAAGACCTTACCGGTAATCTTCACTGTTTAGTGCTAAGGACGGAAAGCAACAAACTGTTGGAAACCACAAACCACTGTAAGCTGGACATCTGAAGTCAGGAACGCTGTGTTTGCAACCCTGCAAAAGGATGCAACATGTCAATTCTTGATGAATATGGCATATCCTCATATTTAACCCTATGAACATGGCAAAATAATGCAAAATATGCGAGTGTGAAACTACACTTCCAGGGTTTCCGCAGTTGACTAACTGTGGACATACCACAAGCTCTCCATTGCCAGAAACACAGTGTGAGGGTCTCTGACATCTCCAGGACTCACCAAACCCATATCCAGTGGAAGATGGTCCAATTGAACACGTTTTTTGGGAGAGTTCCCTGTTCAACGTGTGAATTTCCGCATGACCGTGCTGTCATTTCATGGCAAAAGTTGATTTCCAACTGAATATTGTCGTTTCCTTTGCCATCAAAATGGCAACAGAAACAGATCCAGCATATATATATGATCCATGGCGTCCCGTTCGGAACTGATCTAGATTCATGGTGGAAAACTTCCATAGATTTTCCATAGCTATATATCTTTACCTTAGTTTTATGCACTAAGCCAGATTGCTATCGCACCCATTTTTTCGGTCGAGAGACTGAAGATCCAGGAGTTAATTCCATTCAGAAACAAAATCTCCTGCGGCATCAATTCTTTTCATGTTGAGAGATCGCTCCCAATGGCAGACTATACTACATAGAAATTCTAAAACACATATTTACGACAGTAAGCAAACACAATTTACAGTATAATCCACTATAATTTTGTTGAAAACAAGATGTTGACCGTTGAATTTGTTCTTTTCCCTTTTGCAAACGACCGATGGACTAAACACCCCATCGTTGAACCATAGCCTTTCATCCGGACCCCAAGGAGGACAAGTAGGAAACATATGGAACAGATTGGAGCAGGGCTGGGATTTGTTGCAGTTCAAAACATCAACTGATATTGGCAGTCTTATCAGTTGATATATGTTGAAATTCCTATCGGTTTGTTGAGATTCCTATTGGTTGATGTATGTTGATATCCCCAGTATCTAAAACAAAACTTTTGTTCGTTAATAATTCTCCACTTTCTAGGTTTGACCCCCCATGTTATGTCTGAAGGGAACAATTCCTACAGTTCATCATCATTTTCCGGAGTTTCCCTATGCATAGCTTGTTAGTATCCCCCGCCATATTACTTTTGAAAGGTCAACCTAATGTTGATGATCAAATCCATTTTTTTGATGATTGAACACTTCTGTTTGATGCTTTAAATCATCTCAAATCTCCATCCATGGCTCCGTTTTCTTTGATGCTTGAATCCTTATGTTGGTGAAATCCTCGATGATGTCTGACACATAAAATCCATACCATCCTCCCTCCTTGGCCTTACAGCTTGGCATTTCCCCAAGTGATCTCCTGGTTTTTGGCATGCCAGACCAAGGCTGCGGGCTGGACAGTGCTGGCCAACTTGCCCATCTGGAACTCGCGCCAGCGTTGCTGCTTGGTCAAGTAACACCACAGCCTTACGGAAGAAACATGGAAACATGTGGGTAAAACAATGTCATTTGCACCATCCCCCAGTCATCACCATTTTTATAGGTGGTATGTTTAAACATTTACCATTCCCAGTCACGGGTGGTTTACTATTGTTTTACCCACCTTATTTTTGACCATCAAATAGGGCCCTTCCGAAGTAGATGTTTCCCTTCATCCAGTTCTAGGATTATACCAACCAACAAGAAAACTCCGTGGATGACAAATATCTGAATTCAGATGGTAATATCAAAGGTATCTGGATTGAGTATAATAATGGATTATGAAAAAAAAGTATTAACCAAGATGTTTACTCTTGGATTCCAACAACTAGTCATGCCCCGTGGATGGTAATTATATATATATATAGAGTTTGTTTTTTTTCTGGGTGATAAAACATGATAAAACCACTAACTTCATATGGGGATATCGTGGGAATGGATAAAACCACTAAACCAAACCGAAGAGTTTGGAGATTATGTTTCCAATCCTAACCATTTTAAATTTGGAAGGGTACTACATTATATACCACTAAACTTGGCATGTCACTTTGGACAGCTATAATATGGGGATATAGCCTGATAAAGCATTTTATAGTATGGTATAAAAGTGATAAAAGTGACTGACTATGCGATATAATATAATTTGGGTTTGGCCGAAAGTTTAAGAGAAAACACAAACAAATTCATGGTACTCATCATCTTGCCCAGCATCGTCATTTTGAGGCATGCCCCCTTTTCAAACAGACCCATATAGGCAATTCTTAGCATGTGGCCTTGGCCAAAAATTGTGGATTTAAGCAGCAAACCTGCACAGGTTTACCCCCGAAAAGGATCAAAAAGGTAGATATGTCCAATGCGGAATAGATTACCCTCTGGTAAACTAACATAGCTATTGAAAATGGCCATAGAAATAGTGGATTTACCCATTAATAGCATGGTGATTTTCCATAGTAAACTGTTAGTTTACCAGAGGGTATGTCCAAACCGCATCATTTCCAGGTTTCCAACTTGTCCATCTTTTGGGTAGTGCTATGTCCGTATAAAATCAACCATGATATGGGTAACACTGTAACACCACAACCACTGAGTCAAGCAGTTTTTAGGGGAGCTCACCACAGCCCCAAAAATAGGGTTTGCATCTGATTTACGCGCAAAGAATCATGATTTATCGAATAATGGATATGGTTTGGTCCATGAATTCGTGATTTACAACCAATTTAAGCCATGTCTATGGGGAAACTGATGACAAACCATGGGTGTTTCGGCATCGCCAGGTATCTTGATGGTCATCTCAGGGACCCGACAGGGTCATGAACCAGGGGTTGGACATGATGGTTTTCTGGTTGCTGGGCGATGCTGGAAGCCCTTTGTTTTGGTGGGCCCATAACATCCCATAACCCACCAACATCCATGTTTTAAACTTGCCAACAGTGAACTTGTTGACCACTTTGGGGGCGCAGTTCCAGTTAAAGAGTGTTTATACAACCATAGTCAAACAGTCAAACTTGATATATCCATGTATATCGCAATCCCAACTTAAGCGGTGGTTATATTTCCCTCATCTTCCAGTGAGCTGTGAGATAGGTCACCACTTCCAGACACCTCAAAGACAACTGGAAGGGTGGCGTCAGGTTACTTCATCCGTCTTGTAGCGATCTGGTTGGTATTTTTTTGGTAACCTATCTCCAAAATATTGATTAGTCACTCAACCCATCATCCCGAACTTCTATGGTTGAAAAACAATGAATATATATATAACCATTCTTATATTTATATCTACACAACCTATAATAACTAATTATATAGTTAACATGTTAATATGCATTATATTATATAATCTAAAAAAACTTATAGTGTCCGTGTAACATCAACCACCGGCCGGAGCGAAACAAACTTATCGACTTCGAGGCACTGCAAAGAACCGCTCCGTTTGAACAGGGTCCAAACAGCTGCTCGTTGGGGATCCCACACCAACCTCCGCTGGATCATAACCAACAGAAATGGGAAGTTACCATCTGGTTATTTAACATAGCCATGGAAAATCACCATTTTTCATAGGTAAACCATCTATATCTATGGGCCATGGCTTCCATGGCTATGTTAAATAACCAGAGGGTAACCTCAGGTATATTGATTCATACGTTGTTGCTTCGAATATGTATGAACCATGTTCACAATGACGTGGAAAACCACAAGAAGTTACTTCAGGCTTTAACCAGAACTTGGATGCACAATGAGGATTCCGGGATCAACACCTGTCCCTTGGTAATCCCAAGGACCTACAAAAGTGATGAAAATTCGCATGAACCAATCCACGAAAGTGTATGGCACCCTCGGCATTTTGCTTGGGTGATCATTTTGAGCAAATTACCCGGCAGAAATGCTTAGTATGGGTGCTGGCACCAGAGCCATGAGGTTATCTGCAGCTTGAGGTATCATGGTATCAAGGATCCTTCGACATTTATTCTGAGGGTGAATCAAATACAACCAACTTAACTTGGACATAACATAACCAACTATAGAGTCTATAGAGACCACCTTTATGAAATGGCTGCCATAAACGATATCCAAGTCTATGCAGGGTCTATTGTGATGTCATGTCGTGTTTATGATGCTACAATGGTATGGTTCTGCTTCATTGCTGCTTTTCTCTTGAACACATTAACTCTATGGATCAAAGTTTGAATTCTGGCCCCCCAATCATGGAAGTGGATGCAACTGAGAAACACACTCAGAATCATCGGAACATGTGTATTCATCGTTATGCATATAGTACATCAAGCACTGCTGAAGCAAGGAGATTTTACTACTAAGACACAGTCAAATTGATCAGCATCCATCTAGAATTGCCAATATTTCCTATGTTCACTCAGTACCTCAGCAATACAATCGCCTAGACCTGTTAGCTGTGGTCTTAAACATGGAACTGAGAGACGCAGATCGTTTTACAACCCTCTTTCAAGTCACATGAAGCCTCCTTTTTGTTCGAGATTCGGAACATCATCTTCCAAACTTACCCTCTGGTAATTTAACGTAGCTATTGAAAATGACAATTAATAGTGGATTTTCCCATTTAAAATGGTGATTTTCAATAGCTATGTTAGTCATTACCAGAGGGTATCATGGATGTCTACTCCACTTTTCATGGTGGGATGCAGCCAATGCCAATGCCACCTCAAGCCATCGCCAGTTTTGATGGGGATTCCAACCATCCCCAGTGCGCCAAGGGGCTGAGAATCGGGTCCGTAGAAGGTGCGGTGTGTGCTTAGCATGGTCCATGAGATCGAGTTGTCAGTGTTCAACTGCCCTGGCACGTTTCAGCATACACTGGGGAAGCTGGTAGTCTCTGGGTTATAGATTTTATAACATTGATATTTGTCTTAAGTCCTAAAAAGAGAAAAGTGTGTAACATATTGTAAAATCCAATTCTATAGTGATAAGTGACTTTTGCATCTCTTTGATTTCTCTTGGGGGAATATTTCTGGACTGTCAACCCTGGATGAATGTTAACCCGGCCGTTGATCTGGGGAACAGGGACCATGGATCCGGGGGTGACATGACATTGTTACCTAGTTGATCAGGTTGCAAATAACGTAATTTTACTCTATTGAATTGGTTGATTTCAAGGCGCGGTTTGTCAAGCCTCCAGCTCACCCTGAAAGGGGGCTGAAGCTTTTCCACATCCGTTGGTGCCATAGGCCAGGCTCTACGCCAAAATTGTGTCGTCATCATGTGGCCCACTTGAAAAAAAACTATGAGGCTAACTCAACTGGATACACCATCCATGTTGTTCATCGCCACGAAGCTTCCACGTCGTCGCGCCGGCCGGATGGCACCTTCCCACAAATCATTCAGACTTGGCAAATCGTCATTGTTGTGATTTCCATCACCTCCAAGACCAGCGAAAATCCACATGCGCCGGCCTGACCAAAATCGGCGATGGATGGCCCAGATGGCCCAAACCGATTTGACGACTTCCAAAGCAACAAGTCGCATGGAAAACCATGGAAAGTCATGCTGCTAAAGTCTCCAAGAATTCAAAATACCCTGTGGTAGTTTTTGGCAAAGCATGGAAAATCCCTAATTATTAGGAACATGTGAAATAATTCTCAGGCAAGCATCCGCCAGCTTTTGTAGGAATATTGTAGCAAATAATCAGCAAAATACATGGATCCTTGTTATTGTCAGGTTTAACTACTGGAGAGTGTCTGAACCAAAATCACTTAATTGTTTCTTTCAGCCACAACAACACATAGGTCAAAAATAGGACACAAGCAAAGGTCATGCTGGAAGACAATCAATAGGACTCTGAGCAACAAGGAGAGATCCACCGCTTCATCCCAGCCGTTGCATGGTACAGCCTGTACCCAACTAGTATCATGTAACCCCCCTCAATTCAATAGGAAACCTGGATGGTGTGGTGCCAGTTAGATTATTGAAACCTACTAGAGATGTTTTTTCTTTTGCTGGGTGCTCTCAGTGCTCTCGCAGATTGCTGCTGGTCGCTGCAATATATGCGTATGTTGAAAATGGCTAGGGTAGACCCCGACCCCCATAATGGCTATGCAATAGAGAAAAAATAATTAATCACTACAAATAGATTTATATAGGTGTACCCTATTTTGATTAGGCTGCTCAGACCTTACATCCCCAGTTTTTGAGACAGGAGACAGCACGCCGGAGTTTTGGATAGATCCGCCCTGGTACAATAGAGACTTGAATGTCGCCCACACTTTGGGGTTTGCTGCGATTGAATTCCGGATGGCCTGCTGAAGAAACTCGTGTCTGAGGTTTCAGCCCATCCCAAGAATATGGTTCAATGTTGATTATCTTCCCAAGTATGTTGATTATCTTCCCAAGTAGGGACGCAAAATCATGAAATATTGAAGCAAACAACCAGTTGTAACATGTTGTAACAGCAATAGTGCAGTTGGTTCTACCAACATGTTTTCCTGGTTTAAGCTCTGGAACGTCATTCAGATTCCGCCAATGAATCATAAAACCTTATCAAAATTCAACCCACCCCAACATCCTGAAACATGTCTCAAACATTTATTCACCCAACAAATCATCAAAACTTCACCAGAAACAGTTGCCGTCCCGGCCTTACCCTCTGGTATTTTAACATATCGAAAATGCCACATGTATAGTTCGTTGATTTGGGTATGAAAAAATGGTGATTTTCTAGCTGCAAACTGTAAACGAAAAAAACAGTATCCATATCCACTTATATGCTTAGGCGCCCCGCCACGCAGCACGCAGAACGCTGCGTTCGGCATGCGTGTTCGGCATGCGTGTTCGGCACGCGGGCCGGCACGCAAGCATGTTTATGATAATTTAAGATGGGCAACATATATTGTATGCATGTAGGGGCTTAAACAATATCCGCAGAAGATGTGGTTGCAACTGGAAAACTACTAAGAATCCAGAATTCCTGATGTTCTTTGGGGGTGGTTTTTAAACACATGTAGGCAAATATGCTAAAATAGGTCCGCCCCCACTACCTCTTACCATTCCTGTCGGGGCAAGAAACATTTTCGGAATATCATACTAATTACAGTACTTGTCTTTGTAACGTAACCGAATGCCAATCAGAATCCCTGATGTTTTTTGGTGTTGCAAGGGATTTGGGCAAACGTGCTAAAATAGGCCCGTCCCTGCTACCTAATTGGGATGTGACACACAGCTTCAACACACTTCATATTTTCCTTTCCATTTGTTCAATCTGTTTTCGTCGTCTGGGGACGGTGCCAGATGCAATTTGCCAGCCACAACAAATGCATTTAGGGTGGTTCCGGGTGTAATTTGGCGACTTGGTTTTCAGTTTCTTTGGAACAAACACGGCTGATCTTGACCTTCCATGCACAACGTGCAGTGGTGGCACAGCACTGTGAACATGCGGGCTTGTAAAGACATAGAGGCAAGCCGCTCATGTCGAGGTCTCGTCGCAGCGATTAGGCCAGATGCAATTTGCCAGCCGCAAAAAATGCATTTAGGGTGGTTCTGGGTGTAATTTGGCGTATCCCCCAAAGACTTGGTTTTCAGTTTCTTTGGAACAAACACGGCTGATCTTGACCTTCCATGCGCAACGTGCGTGGTGGCACAGCACTGTGAACATGCGGGCTCGTAAAGACATAGTTAGAGGCAAGCCGCTCGTGTCGAGGTCTCGTCGCAGCGATTGCAAAGAGGGTGCCAGATGCAATTTGCCAGCCAGAAAAAATGCATTTAGGGTGGTTCCGGCTGTAATTTGGCGTATCCCCCAAAGACTTGGTTTTCAGTTTCTTTGGAACAAGCACGTCTGATCTTGACCTTCCATGCGCAACGTGCATTAGTGGTACAGCACTGGGAACAGTCTCGGGCTCGTAAAGACATAGTTCTATAGAGGGAAACCACTCACGCCGGGGCCTCATCGCAGAGACTACAAAGACGGTGCCAGATGCAATTTGCCAGCACCAAAACATGCATTCAGGGTGGTTCCGCCTGTAATTTGGCAAAATGTATCTAGACCTGTGCGTCGGCATGCGCGGGCGGTAGGCACGGCACGCATGCGCCCAGGCATCTAAGCTTATATGCCATTCTAATGCTATGATTATCATCTTCCCGTGATTTTCCCGCTATCTTCAGCTCCGTCCTTGCTGATCCCAGGTCGCTCCGTGTCTCATGCGTGCCGGAGGCCGGCTCCCTCCGGCGGCCACTGGGATCTCAAACCACTTGCTGTTGTTGGTGTCCAAGCTCCAGACCTTCACCAGCAGCTATCGATAATATGTGTGTATATATATATAGACATTTATCTTATTATATAGTTGATTTTGCGTATATAAAGTTTTGTACATGTAAACATATGCATATAATGATATGTGTATTATGTATATATGAATAAAAACCACATTGCTTTGCATCTACTTTATAGATATTCATGAGTATACATACACAAGTATATAACTTTGAAGCAAACAATCGTGTTGCAACCATTTCACAAACGTCAGACACCAACCCAACATCAGAACCATGAAGTCCGACCACAGAAATGGGGTTGGAATACGTCGGCCAATTGAACATAGAGCCAAGGCCAGGGGAAAACATCAATCGACATCACAAACAAACCTGGAAATATACGAAGAAAACCCAATGGACATTGCTTCCAGGAAAACAAACACCTTATGTGCGATAGTCAACTTGCATGGCAAAAATGCAAAAAGAACTAGACGACGGTTGGCCCGAGAGCGAAAAAGATGTTTTTCAAGCAGCTCTGAGGATGGTAGTCGTAAAAGATAGTCGGTGAATAGTTGGTGAATTTTATATGAGCTATGGAAGGGTATGGT
>Ga0126342_10019453_pt1 | contig 11533 bp, 8 predicted proteins | sample Cyp1metagenome_FD_92528 | JGI IMG/M metagenome (GOLD analysis project Ga0126342, IMG submission 92528) | Coral microbial communities from Lord Howe Island, Old Settlement Bay, Australia - Cyphastrea 1 metagenome | ecosystem: Host-associated > Invertebrates > Cnidaria > Coral ... | reverse complement strand
TGGATACTCCGTTGCCCCTGTGTTGGATTTGTCGGAGAGTGCTCACTATGACCTGACTTCCTTGCGCTTGATGGAATGGATGATATACATGTTGGAAGAAGGGCGTTTCCGCTCATTCTTGGTGGCTCCTCCTTGCACTTCCTTCTCACCAGCGGGTCACCCTGCAGTCAGATCCTACGCCTTGCCTTCGGGTTTTGATCGACTTCCCCCTGAGACTCTCCTTGGCAACACTTTGGCTTTTAGGGCTCTCTGTTTGCTTAGGGTTGGAAGACGTTGTCGACGCCCTTGTGGAGCCGAGCAGAGCAGGCTGAGTAAGATGTGTTGGCTTGACCTCTGGACCAAGGGTTCCCGGAGGCGGTCATTGCCTCGTGCATGTTTCAATCTATTCACAAGAAAGAATAGCTTTTGGTGCTTTTTGCTGGACACTGTCGCTATGGAAGTACGGTGCTGTGGAGGACATTCTCATGTCAGGGTTCAGGGCTCTTTAAAAGCTTCTGCTGTCTATACAGATGCCTTGGCGGATCATTTGGCACTTGCGTACAAGCGCAGCTTGGATATCTTGGATGTCTCTGAGAGACTTTCACCGTGTGTGGATTTCTTGGAATCTGTCTTGTCCAACGAGGTCATGTGTGCTTCTGATTGGAAGGTTGTGCGCTCCTGGCACTGGAAACGCGAAGGGCATATCAATGTGCTTAAACTTGGTTCCACAGTCTCCAACATGGCTGAGGTTGCCGAAAACTTCTTTTCTGTGCGTTTTGCAAATTTTGTGGATTCAGCAGTGTGTAGAGGGGCTTTGTCCAAGGGGAGATCTGCATCGCATGCTCTTCAGCCTGGCCTCCGCCGTGTCTGTGCGGTTTCCGTTGCATCAGATCTTTATCCTGCCTGGACTTTCTCTCCACTCGTCTGAACTATGCTGATGATCCTTCTCGTGATGTTCCTCTGCGATGTGCCTTTCCCAGTCGGCTCCTGGACTGCTACTCCATGGATTTTCTCCAAGGGTGCAGCCAGAGAAAGTTTCGACGTTTTGCTGCAAACTGGGTCAGGCTTGTCCTTCTTCTGTCCTGTTGGTTGTCCTTGTCTGGCGACTTTGGATTTTCCTCTCCATGCCTGGATCTTCCGTCTCATTTGTGGGTTGGCGCCCGCTTTCGGCTGGTTTGGTCTGTGTGTGCTCCTTTGGACTTTCGTTGGATTTGGTTCCCGTCTGAGTCCTGACCTGTCTGACTGGCAGGGAGCTAAGTGTAAACACCCCAGGCCATGGAAGAGTCCCCCGATTGGAATCGGTAGCAGGGTTTTTCTTTTCGCCATGGTCCTTGTCTGTCGCGCTGATTTAGGAAGAGCCATGCCGATCGTTCCGGGCTCAGCTGCGGAGAGAAAGCGTGTTTCAGCCAGGGTAGATAGCAACTTGGCTCCGACACGGGCTCTAAGAAGACAGACGCAGGACAAACGAAATCTATACTTGGTGGGTTTCAAAAGCTGGCTGTGGGAAGAAAAGGGTGTGTCTTTCAAGTTTTTGTTCGAACAGAAACCGGCAGATCCTGAAAGAGTCTCAGCCTTGCTTATTGAATATGGCCGCCAGTTGTACTATGCAGGAAAAGCATATGGGATCTACGCTGAGACCATGAATGCTGTGGCGTGTTCCAGGCCCCTGATCAAGCATTCTTTGACAGCGGCCTGGGACCTTGCATTTTGCTGGCTTGCTGACGAGCCCTACGACCACCATCCTGCAATGCTGTTGACAGTCATGGCTGCGATGTCAGTTGTGTCACTGACCTGGGGATGGCCGCATTTCACAGCGGTCCTGCTCATAGGTTGGGCAGGTGTGATGCGTATCGGAGAAGTTCTTGCAGCTTCCCGAAGAGAGTTGGTACTGCCAGGAGACCGTGCACCAGGTACCTCCTTCGCATTAGTTATGGTGAAAATGCCGAAGACTCTGGGCCGTGCTGCAAAGCACCAGGCTGCACGGATAGATCAGATTGACATCGTGAACTTTCTGTCTGCCATGTATGCTGAAGCCGCAGGTGATACAAAGATTTGGCCTTACTCAGCTGCAACTCTTCGCAAACGGTTTTCTGAAGTGCGCTTGGCTCTGAAGCTACCGATAGAGAGGGTTGGAGATCAAAAGCCCTTCGCCTTGGGTTCCCTCCGTCCCGGCGGAGCAACGTGGCTGCTTCACAAGACTGAAAACGCAGAGGTTGTCAGACGTCGTGGTAGGTGGCTTAGCGTGAAGACCCTTGAGATTTATCTGCAAGAGGCGCGAGTGTCCACCTACCTTGAAAGAGCGCGACCAGCAGCAAAAGTACTTATTGAGTTTTGCTCGGGCGGTTTTGCCACCACCTTAGATCGACGCATCGATTTTCTCCAATGTGGTGTTCCTTCCACTACGTGGTTTTACCTCCTACGTGACACGGCAGAATTTCCTCCGAAGAGATTTGAAAAGCCGGGGTATGATGGAGATATGCCACCTCCATCTAACAACGATGGGTGGCGCAAGAAAAACTTTCAGAAGCACAGCGGCAAAACAGAAGGGCGCAAGTCTTTTATATATGTATGCAGTGTATGTATACATATTTACATATATATATATATTATATAATAGGGTCATGTGATGGACTCTGTCAAGAATTGTTGCCCCAAACTGTTCTTAAAATGCCTTCAAACTGGGGTTTTGGAATGTTTTGACTTTATATACATGTGTTGTGGATTGTTGGGGTCATTGGGGTTAGGTCCTAAGGTGTTGAGATGAGGTCGTTTTGGGAAGATTCTTATCCCAGGTCATGGTCCTCACAATGCTGAGCCGCACAGCAGGCGAGCTTCGGCGAGCTTGCATTCTTGGTATTTCTTAGTCGGTTGAGTCGGTTGAGGGTTGAACCAGACCGTGAGTCTGACACAGCTCACATACTTTTGCAGTGTTTTTACTGTTTCCGGCTACTGTTTACGAAGTGACATGGTTTTGTGTTTGTGTGTGTGTTTATCCCATCTTTTGACTCTGGCATTGACTTTGAAATGTTTGATGCAAGAACTGTCCAAACACGGCTAAACCTAAGCTTAATTTGCAGCTATGATCAGCAGCACCAGCGTTCTCAGCACCAGCAGCAACATCACTCTCGTGTTGACCACCATCCTAATGGTCATTCACCCTCGTCCTTTTCCTCATCTTGTTGTTTATATTTTGCTCTTATGATATTCATAACCATAATTTCATTGTGCAGGGTGAAACCAAACCCGGTGTACATGTGCAATGAAGATGGATGTATGTCGAATGGGAAGTCTTCAGCCCAATCCGACCAGGACGTGCTGCCCTTCAGGCTTGCCTGACTTTCTCACCATCAGTGTCTCAATTGGTTCGCAACACAAGACCCTGGTGTTTTTGGCCCTGGTGTTGCTTCCCTCCAATTTGGGACCTCAACCTTTCGAAACATTTTGTGTAGCCATGTGGCCTGGGTTCAAAAGCAACTGAGTTTTGTTGGACTTTTCAGGAAGTTTTCTTAACCTCGAAGAAAAAGGTGGGAGGTTGTCAATGCCACAGAAAAACTTGTAGACACACTTGTACTATCCACATCTATCCACATCTTCTGAAAGCCCCTCTATGCTTCCGTTTTTTTTCCAAGAGAAATCACTCCACTTCGATATCCTTCGATCCTTTGAGCATCTTGTCAAGGCAGCGCGAGCTCCTCCTGGGCTTGGGAACATGGCAGTCAGGATCACACTTGACATGGCTTTGGGCCAGGGGTCTTGAGAATACGTAGCTTGCAGAAATGCGAAGCTCTGCAAGAACTCTGCAAAAATTATTCCAAGCACTTGGTAAGAGAACCGACACCCGATGAAGCAAGATTTGTATAGATTTGTAGACTTAATATTGCTCCATACATCCTTCACTACATATCCAGAACACTGAAGGTGATGCTCATTCAGGCCAACCTAATCCTGTGTGTTGTATTGACCATTGACATTTGCCAAAGTCATCCGTTGCATATTAGCATATCCAGCATATAATCATATCCATTCATATCCCTTTCACAGATTGGGCAAGGAGCATTTGCACTACACTGCCAAAGCTTGGTGGTTATGATTACAACTTGGGATGGTGGTGGTCTCAAGTTGGGCAGCTGGGCAGCTGGGCAGCTGGGCAGGTGCATGTTGAGTTTGAAGAGTTTGATCTTTGTCTTCTCTTTGTCTTATGGATTCTTCTCGTGTCTTCATCTTGTCCCAGGCCTGGAAGCAGGATCCGCAATCCTGACCCGGAAGGCGATTCATTTCGATACCTGTGATGCAATGAGTGATGCAGTGATGCCGTTAAGCAAACTACTTGTAGAGAACGAAGAAGAAACATCTTCAGCACCCATCATGCTGAACTGGGTTCAAACTAGTCTTACTGCAGCACACAAATGCAAGGCTACAACGACGTAGCCCCACCCATGGGCTTTGGCTGGTGGGCTTTGATTGTGACCTCTGCCGTGGGCCCAATTCTGTCCCACCCTGGTCACCGTTGCACCACGACATATATTACAATGTGTTTGGTGCGTAACCTGACGGTATGTCAACGTTAGAGAGCGGGCTGAGGTTTCTTGCTTCTTCTGGGGCAACACGTGCGCAAAGGGCAGAGGTTTGCAGCAGCACGGAGAAGAACAATCCATACCATCCATACCTATCATACCTATCAGACCATTTTTTTCCATCCCTTTCGGAGCATGGATTTCATGAGTCTCTTACGTATGGTAATTACACCTCCAGTAAGTTGTCGGCTGCTCCAGGTACGACCACTCTCGTGGTATCAAGGTTGCCATCGGTCTCTTCGGTCAAAGCCTTGGTACAGCAGCTGACAGCAACGGCATTGCAGTGCCAGCACCTCACCAGGAGACCTGTGCATTGATCATTATATTATTAATATATTATATTTGACTATTCAGTATTGATATATATTGAAATGTATTGATTATTATTGTTCACTTGGGTGTTGGGCACATTATTTGCATTGCCAGAGTTTCTGTTGGTGCCGAGGCCCCAACATGCCGATCTGAGTGTCGAGCAATGCCGTGCCTGTGGCCATGCGGTTGGTTCGAGTCCTGTATGATTTCAAAGACTCGTTTGGAAGTCTACTGCTACAGCAAAAAAATCGTCATATGTGATAAGCATGCCACATGAATCCACATGATGTGACGCCAACTGCACCTATGGTGGCACTTGAAAGGCAAGGGCGAGTAGCCCGATGCCAGAAAGCTCCACATGGAAGCACTGTCAGCGAGGAATGTCGCCATGATTTCAAATGACTGCAGAAGTCCGCTTTTTGTTCCAGAGAGGTTCATGCTGACTCCCATGTTGACTCTTCGAGCATCCGAGAAGAATGGGTGTGCGCGCAGATGAGAACATGAGTATGAGTAGGGTCGTTTTTTACGGCATGTTCAGGAAGCCTTAGTATTGGCCAACATTGAACAGCCCCAAAAACTGGCTGGATTGGCTACAAGATGTTACAAGGTCTGATGGCCTGCAAATAAGGGATAATAAGGGTACCCAAATAAGGTCAGCTTTGCTTACTTGTCCCACCTTGTCCCACTTCACCTTTACATCTTGTCAACTGTCCTGCGCCTGTGCAGTATGCGCAAGCGCAGGTGGCCAGAGTGGCCGTACGCCAAGACGGACATGCCCTGCCACGTGCTCAGCCAAAGGTCTACCAGGGTCTACCAGGGTCTACCAGGGTCTACCAGGGTCTACCAGGGTCTACCAGGGTCTACCAGGGTCTACCAGTGACCTGAGCCCAAGAGTGGACAGAGTCGGATAGTGCACGTGTGGAAGGAAGGGCGCAAACTTGAGCTGTCTTGTGAGGCAGTTTTGCAGTCAAGAGCTCCGCGATGACCTGGACGTTGTCTTGGAAGCAGTTCGCCAGGACCCGGACAAACTCAACGCACGGGCAACCATGAGTTCAAAGATGTCCAAAGATGTCCAAAGATGTCCAAAGATGTCCAAAGACTGTTGAGTTGAGCAGGATGGGCACGCTTTGGTCTTTGCTTCTGCAGCGCTGAAGGCTTTGGTCTTTTTGCAGCTTTGACTCCGCTTCAGGATTACAAAGTGTCTGCAAAAATAGAGTGCGCCCAAGTCTGCTCCGGTTCAGTCTGCTCTGGTTCTGCAAGTTCTGCTTTGTCAGACTTTACAAACTCTTAAGGAAGTGACCATCACCATTTGCGCAAGCACCCCTCCAGGGCTGTTCCTGTGGAGTGCTGCTTGTGGAGAAAAAGCTCTCAATGCGCTATTAGATATATCAAACTGACGCGGCTGACACGGACATCAAAAGGCATAGACGGCATAGACATTTCCTGTGAACCTCCGACCAGGCCAGAAAGGATGTGGCGTTAGAAGCAGTTCGTCAGGAGCATGTCCTGCCTAGGTTGCAGGTGAACTCAGGTGAAACAGCCTATGCCATATGCCAAATGATTTTTCAAATCCAAATGAGACATGGATGACATGGGACATATGGGACAAGTTGACAAATGTTGACAATAGTCTTGCAGGATGGCCACTCCATTGTTTTCGCAGACGTGGGGCTCCGCGTGTCATGGCATGAGAAACTCACTTGTTTGACCATTCTTTTTTCAAGTGCTAGCAGTTTTGCATGCATAGTTTTGCGACTAAGGCTGACAAGGATGTTGTGCTTGAGGCTGTCCAGCAGGTGCCAACGGTGCCACCATCTCGTCTTTGTTTCGACTTTACCAGTCACTTTTGCCTGGCTGTTTAATGTTTTTTACATTTTCACATGTAAATTCATCATAATATATCATAATTCATAATTCATCCATTGCGACAGTATCGTGAGCAAATCGGCAGGATGGCTATGCCCTGAGCTACGCCTCAGCTGCCCTTCGAGCTGACAGAGTGGTGGTGATTGAGGCAGTGCGAAGCACAGGCTTCGCGTTGCTGTTTGCGCACGAGAAATTGCGGGCAGACAAGGCACCGTCCGGCCACTTTTGAGACGATGTCTGAGGAAAAGACATTGAATGACAACAGATTTCCTAAAGATTTCTATATCTCAGAAACAACTTGAAACAGTGAACTGTCAAATACACCAGTGCAAAGAGGTCTAGCAGCGAGGGTCAACGGTCCGGTCAAAGATAGATCATTGAATCAGCCATTCCACATTTGAATCACACCACTAAAATTTGCAAGCCTACATCAACAGACACTTGGCATACGAAAAAATCAAAAAAGAGCTTTTTGATCTTTTCGTTCCTGAAATTATGACCTAGAATCCCGAAGATTTCTATTCTCAGAGCCTTGCGCAGGAGGTCATCTTCGAAGCGGTTCAGAGCAACTGGCAAGCGCTTGGCTATGCATCTCCAGAGCTCAGGTCCGCTGATGCTTTGGCAAAGCTGTGACTGCACTGCGACTGCAGTAGTGACATGTAGTGACTATGTCGTGTGTCCAGAGTGATCAGAGGAGTGCTCTGAAGTGTTGATTCTTTGATGTTCTTTGAAGTTCTTGAAACTTGCCTTCTTTGTATAGTACAGAAGTGATCTGATCATATCTGATCATCATTCAAGTCATTTCCAGTCGCCCACGGTGCCAGAACTTCGATTGCTGGTGACTCTCTTTGCGACAGGAATGACAAAGACATTGTGAAGGCCGCAGTCGCCACCAACAGGCCAGCATCATGGAATGCTCTGCGGATGATGCCAATGCGGTGCAAGCTTTTCCAGCAAAAAGAATGCAGCCAGATACTGATACTGTAGGCCCTACTTAGCATTAGCAGCGCTCGTAGCAAGCAGTTGGGCCAGAGAGAGAGAGAGCTGGGAGGGCAATGTAACCAGCGAGAGCTTCCAGGCAAGCTTTGGCGATGATCAGCGATGAGTTGCGCAGAGATCCTGCAATTGTTGAGGAGGCCCAAGGGCAAGCCTTAAGGGCAAGGCCTCTGTGGACCTCTGTGACAGTCTGTGGGCCTTTTTTTGGGTGTTGTTTTTTTTTTTGGGGTTTCTTCTGGATCTGTCCAGCCGAGTCCAGAGTCGCCACAATCAGGCTTTGCAAGCTGACGGCCATGCTTTGGTATACCTGGAAAGGACTCTACAAGCTGACAAGGTCAGGGCCACTGTGAGACAACGTGCTTTGATCTTTGAAGACTCAATGAACGGACTTGAACTCGTTTGAACATGTTCAATCTCGAAAGCTTGATCGCATCCTTGATCACAGAGGAATACATAGGACAGATATTGACAGATTCTTGCAATTACGGGTGACTTGACACAATGTCTTTCAGAGCCGTCCAGCTTCTGTCCAGATCATGCAATTTGATGCAATTTGTAGATGCATAGACTGCATAGAGAACTGGCACATCCTGGCACATCCTGGCACATCCTAGCTAGCACATCCTGGCACATCCAAGGCAACGGTCTCTGCAGCAGTGAAGCAGGACTCGTGGAGAATGCGAAAAGGAAATCATTGCCCAACGATCAAACGATGCCAATCGATTGCCAAACGATGCCCAAGGATCCCCGCCAAACGCATAAACAAAAACAGCAGAGGCAAACGGAAGGCCTTGCTGCAAGTCTCAGAAGTGGACTAATACGAGAGTCTTTGATAGGATGGGCATGCAATTTCATATGCTTCTGAGGAGCTGGAAGCTGAGAAACGGTGCTACAGTTCGAATTCCTTTGCACATGCAGGTCATTGAGCTCATTAAGGTTTGGCTCATGTTGCAGTTTGCTGAGGATTCAGCGTGACATAGACGTTGCTATGCAGGTGGGACAACGATTTCGTGTTTATCAGAAAGCATTTTCTGAATGGCGCACTGATGACTGACGGCGACTTATACAGCTCTGAGCAGATCATCTCCTATGAGAGGTTCAGCAAGAAATCCCGGAATGCTGCACCAAGCCACATTTGCAGGCAGTCTCTGAAGATGGAATCACCTTGGGTTTGCTCCCCACAGAGGTACGCTGCTAGGCTTGAGAACCTCTCTGCCTCTCTGCAAAGTTAGAACAACTAGCTGTAACTAGCTCATGGTTCGAATGAATTGGTCTTCAACGCGGATGAAGATGGTGCTACCAGTGCTACTTCATGCTACTTCAAAGTGTACAGTGAAGCAGTGGATTTCAGGGCTTGCACATCAGGTGCAAGCGAACAAATCTGTGGCCCTGCGTGCGATTGAGAGCAACGTCAAGGCCAGTGCTTGGGATTGTTGCATCGTCTCCTTGCTCAGTCTTGGCATTTGCATGGCTAAGACTAATCAGTTGCTGGATGTTGCCCCTTCAAACACAATCTCTGTTTGATTTGTGATACTATGATTGCCCTTTTGGAAGTCTGCGCAATGTTCCACTTGACATGAACACATCCCTTCTGCGAGGCTTTCCAGAACGTGTCTGAGGACCCATTATGAGCTGACGACCCCAAAAGCTCTCACAGTTACAGCTTAGCACAAGCACTGAAGATATTGAATCGGAGACAATCTGCGTTTTGGGTGTCGAATCATGGTGAAGATTTGAGGAGCTCAAGTCCGACGAGGATGTGCAAGAGGCGGCACTGGCCTCCGAGCGTTACGCACTGCTCAATTCTGTCAAGGTCAGCTGCCACCAAATGCCAGAATTTCAGGAAGCTCAATCTCAGATAATCTCAGCCTCAGGGTCAATTTATGTCAATTTGCAATGCAGCTCCTTTGTTTTCGATGGACATCAAGCTGAACCAGTGTCAAAAATTCAAGACTCGGTGCACTTGACCTGACCGCAGGTGGACGGTTATGCTCTGCGTACTGCCTCCAAGCGAATGCAGGCAGACAGAGCCGGCTCCTCAAATTTGAAGGCTGCGTCAGTGTGACAAACTTTGAGCCTGTGCAGTCATGTGCAGTCATGTGCAGTCACGCCAAAGCTAAAATGGCACAGGAGATTGTGTTGGCGGCCGTGAAGCAGAACGGAAAGGCTTCGACTTGTTGAACAGTGATGAAACCTGCTGGAATAGTGCGGCAACAAGTACCTGTATTATTCGATGACATGTTCGATGTGATGTTCAGACAAGTTTGGGCCAGATCCAAAACAATCAAACCGATTCGTGTGACTCGTGTGCTGTGGAATTCTGTGGCGCTGAACGAAGGTGTTGGTCTTCGCGCCTGAAAATCTGCGAAAGGACCGCGAGGTTCGAGCTGATTCGAGCTGCGCAATGCAGCGTGCACAGCATCAACCGCTCACAGCAGGTCGTCCTGGCAGCTGTCCGCCAGAATGGCAAGGCAAGGCAGCGTCTTTTATTGCATCAAGGCTGACGAGTTCTTTCATGGTCTCAGCAGGACTCAACACCTTTTAGCAGAACGGCCTTGAAAGGCATTGGTGTTTGCTCACGAAAGCTTGAAGAATGACAAGGAGGTGGGAGAGCTTGGCCTGGCCATTTCTCACAGAATTTGAACTGTTCACAGTTGCCATGTGTAAGGTGGTGATGGAAGCTGTTGCTGAAGGCGGCCACATAGCGTCAGCAGCTTAGCGGAGTGTTTGACTGTCAAGAGTCAAGAGCAAGTCAGGAAGACAGCTAAGCAGGATGAATGCGGAATTGCACCAGGTTGTGGCACGCTTCCGAAGAATTGCAAAAGGACTCTCACCGACAGAAAGAACGCAGAAGTTCTCATGACTGCATAGCAATTGCATAGGAATTGCGTTTTTTTTTCAACAATTTCAATGGAGTCTGTTAGAGAGAACCTCTGTGATAATCCAGGCAGGGCTTGTCCAAAGGGCACACCTCACAGAGATACGTCACAGGACAAAGAGGTGTTGCTGGCGATGAAGTGAGACCGCTGTAGCTGAGTGCTGTTTGCGGACGCTTCAAAAGGGTGTGAGTAGCTGTCTTGTTGGGGGGCGATCCTATACACATCCAACAACACTCAAAGAACCGTTTTTTGTCGTTTTTGGTAAGTTTTCCGTATTTTGACCTTTGGAACTGTTGCGAGCTGCAGCTGAAGAAGATGAAAGGAGAGCATCTGCTACAACTTTGCAGCCACTTTGCAGATGTCAAAGGAAGAAATTAGTTGGAAGAAAAACAGTGACGGATCCCATGCAAATTGAGGCCGATGTTGCAAAGATGCGCAGCATGGACAGGCGAGAAAATCTACAGGGGCCAGATCAATCGACCATGTTATGTCTTGTTCAAGTACTTTTTCAATGCTTGGAAGTGTTTCTGATCAATCTGTTGGTATGCTGGACATTTCAATGGTTAAGTGAGGGAAGGGACTGAGGGGCCCATATGAATCGGCACTTAGCATGATGAAACAACATGATATGATATGATATGGTATGATATGATATGGTATGATATGATATGAAATGAGATAATATGAGATTATATGAGATAATATAATATAATATGATATGATTTAATATTATATAATATGATATAACTAACAATAATAATAAAATTATTATTATTATTACTATTATTATTACTATTATCATTACTATTATTATTATTATGAATACTATAATAGTAATATAATATGATATAATATGATATGATATATATATATATATGATATATGATATATATATATATAATATATATATATATATATATATTATAT
>Ga0126342_10019452_pt1:5000-11533 | contig 11533 bp, 13 predicted proteins | sample Cyp1metagenome_FD_92528 | JGI IMG/M metagenome (GOLD analysis project Ga0126342, IMG submission 92528) | Coral microbial communities from Lord Howe Island, Old Settlement Bay, Australia - Cyphastrea 1 metagenome | ecosystem: Host-associated > Invertebrates > Cnidaria > Coral ... | reverse complement strand
TAAATCGAATGTATATATTTGTATATATGTATATAATGTATATATAGTGTATATTTACATTTGACGTATACATACAATGTAAATATACATGTATACTGTACACATACATAAAAATGCATTATATATAATGCATATACATATATATATATATTCATAATATACATATATATACACATTATATATAAATATCATGTATGTATATATATATATATAGTACAATGTATGTATATATCATGTATACATAAATGTGTATATTATGTATATGTATCTATTATGTATATATATATATATAGTGTGTATATATATATATATATTTGTCATGGGTATACATAAGATGTACATAAAATATATATGTACAATGTGTATACAATATAGATACAATGTATATAGAATGCATATACAGTGTATATATACAATATGCATATATATATATATATTTATAATATATATATGTATATATATATATATGATCGATATGTATATGTAGATGGGATTTATCAACAATTGTTTCGCATGGATGATTCACGGTAGAAATGGATTTTTCTCAGCGTGTTGGCCGCCGCTCAATCATCACATTTTCGGATGGAACACTGTCCAGAGGAGGTTTGATTCCGCTGCTTCCACTTTTTGCTTCAATCACTTAGTCAAATGCGCTGGTTCATGGAAGCTGTCACAAAGTCTCACTCCACTTCTTTACCTAGCAAATAGAGTTTGTAACCAGCACCTCCTCTGCAGAGCTTGACAGGAGAACTGGGTAAAAGGCACATTTGAGGTGGCCCATTGTGCTTCTAGGCTAGATGTTTATTCTGAGTTCTAGTTTGGTTCAGAGTTTCTAACAATACATTGTCGCATCAAAACAGATCTTGTAGATGTTTTTGCGTGTTCACGAAAGCTAGCGGTAGCTAGCTGGAGTTACTCTTGCTTTCGCAAGGGGAGGGGCAGGCCCGAGTCCAACACAGTAAACACAGTAATTTTTCACTCGAAACCCACCCCAAGTTCCCGGGGCATTTTGGGGCGTTGGAAGCAGATGGCCACGGGCTCAAATCCTGCAAGGTCTCTAGGTCTCTAGGCAATCTGTATTCAGCATGTCCAAATCCCCTCAAAATCCCATCACGTTTCCAGGCTCATGTGAACCTTAGCTTTCGTTCACCCCCCGCTTGGGCCTCAAATTTTGTTCCTGCAACTGCGCACTTGAAATCCAAGGTCAGCTGAAACACGTATCGCAACCGCGGGAACTCTCTGATTTCTGGCCTCAAAGATATGTTTCCCTCAGCACCTTGCTTGCAAACTGCGTGTGGAGAAAATCATTTGAGATTGCGCATGAGGGAAAAACATGGCAGAAACAGGTTTTCTTCCAAGAAAAGTGTCAGTGTCAAGTGGGAGAAAGCGAGAACATGTCAAATTTGACAACTTCTACAGTGCTTTCTTGACCCCTTCCACTTGAGGCCAATGTGAAAGCTTTCAGCTTAGTTTTGAATTGTGTCGAAACTTTCTAAACGAAACCAATTTTTTCAGCGGACTGTCTGTTTTCTATGAAATATGCCACAAGGAAACAATACGAAACGAAAGCATTCGGGATTCCTTGATTCACAAATGCAGAACATTCCAAGGATCATTAGGACTTTGCCCGTGATTTGATGCTTTTAAGGTTGTCAACAAACGAAATGCCTTCGACGTCCAGCTTGATGGTGCATCGATTTGGGATGGTAGTGCGATGGGACCGCCGAGGGTTTCTTGGATTTCAAGACCACTTATTTTTTGGGTTCTGTGCTACTAGCAGACATGTCATATGCAGATCATTGATATTCAACAGATTTGAACAGTTCATCAAAGGTCCCACACATTTGCCATTTTCACCAGACCGAGGCTCTAAAGTTTGAGATCCTGGAAGGAACCACTCTGCATGACCGAGTAGTGGCAGCGGCCAAAAAATAGCAGTGATCGTAGGAGAGCAGCGTGGCGATTTTGACTTAGCCTAGCTGCATGTACATAGTGACCCTGTTTGGCTCAAGATACAGATGGTGCTGTTGAAATGTGCAGCCACATCTCAATACCAGGAAAGATTCTGAGATGAGCCAGCTTTGGAGTAAGAAACACGTTATATTCTGAAGAGCAGGACAGCAGTATTTTGTTGGTAACTTCAATGATACAACAAAATAATGGCAATACTGTTTGGTGTGGGAAGAGCTGTGGTTTCGTGGTGGGAGACGTGACAGCCTCCACTTGCCGGAGATTTTGGCTTGAGCAACCGAGATTTTTTACTGCAAAATGTCAACGATGAAGCGGGTGCAGCTGTGGTTGAGCCAAAATTGCCAAGCTTTGGAGGCAGGAAATTTCCACTGGAGGCCAGTAGGCTTTTCCCATCTTTTCCCCATGTTTCACTCCAGGCTGAGACTTGGATGACTTGATCTGATTTTCAAGAGCCTAGGGAGTCGTGCGATGTGTGCATTCGCTTGAGAGCTGATTCCTCAAGCTGGACACTATGCGCCGCTCAGTGATTTGATTAGATGGATTCAGATTCGAATACAGACCCGAAATCTTAGGAAAAAAAGAGTTTGCTGCTGCCAGTGTACAACAAACATGAAAAATTATGGTAAAAGCATGTAAAAGCAAAAATCATGAAAATCAGACACAATGGATGGTTTAGCACTGTTTATCATCCTTTTCCTTACTATTTCATGGCTGTAAGTGGCTGTTCCCACCATTTTTGGAGCCATCGCCAGCATTTTTCTGGTGTCCCGGTCGCAGATTGCCGAGCACGTAGCCCGCAGCGGCGAGTTTGGTGCAGCAGTGGGGCTTCCCGGCTTTTGATGGCTTAATTGGTTTGGATTGATGATTAATGTGGTAAACCCTATCATGGTTGATACCACCCATCTATGGTGATTTCATGGTTATTTTTTGGGGATGTTTTACTATTGGGTTTACCACGTGGGATTATGAACTCATCAGAACTCAGCCATAATTTTCACGGGGATACAGTACTTGTATATATATATATATGTTCATATCTTCCAGAATTTCACGGGATTGGATAGGGGTATTTCTTCATGGCTCAAATGATTCTGCTTTCCCCAAATTTATTTCTCTTGTGTGACAATTTCCAACAACAAAATGACCCGTAAGTGGCATGAAATCGTGTATGAAGCAGTGCAAGACTACAGCAAAGAGCGCTGCAATATGCCTGCAGCGGCCAAGGTGTATGCACTGTCCAGTCATTGAGTATCCATGTCGGATCCAAGGATACAATCCAAACGAATGTGTCAGTTCCAAAGGATTGGTTAAGTCGGCCTGGCGTTGAGACCTTTGTAAGAAGGATGCCTTACCTATAGGAAGTGCATACACCAGGTGAAAGTTCTGGCAGGTCTCTGTGAATGGCTGGGAGCACTCAGCAGCTACGTGCCGACGTTCGCACATGGAGAAAACATGAGGAAACAGTCGCCAGTCATAGCTGTCATAGCTTGTCATTGAAGATGTTTGCCATCAGAAACTACAGGATCTCAAAAGAATCTTGTGGCGACAGGTACACATTGACACATGAAGCAGCCCCCGACCTTGCGATGCTCTACATGGTTTCTGAAGACAACGAGTGTCCCTGGCTGTTGCGACTATTGAAAGGCTTATGGGACAGAATAGATTGCTGACAAGTATTATGAGATACTACTCCAACACACACACACAACTATTCCATGTGTAGCCTACCTACATACTTCACCGGGAAAGTCTAGTAGTCTAGTTCTTTGAATCCGTCCAACCAGCAAGACCGATGGGGCCATCTTTGGCTCAAGCATGTCCAATTAGAGGCATTTTTTGCCGAAATCTTTGGTCTGTGTGCCTCAGGCAGGTATTGATGGTGTTCAGGATCATGACCTAATTCTTCATAGATTCTAATATGTTTGCTGGACTCCGATTCTCAAACAGACAAAAATGAAATGCGCCTTGCCACACTACATGCATTGCCACACTATTTTCTGGATCTATTCGTTTAGCCGTGCAAGTGTGGGGCAGATCTCTGTTTGACAAAAATGTCAAGCCCAGTCCTTGACAGGCAATACCCTTCATGCGGCCTGCATCAGTTGCAGCTCCAGTGTTGAGTTCTCAGTGTTTTGGTATCCGACAATGATGTGCATTGGTCACTGGTCAAGACATGTTAGTATGTGTTAGTGTGGAATCGTTTTTTTCTTGGTAGCTAGCTTTGACTCCAAACCAACATCAACAAACATCAGGAGAACTGAGTGACTATGCATCATAGCAACCGTCCGACAAATGGCAGGCTAGTGACAGTGGCTTACCGCCTCAAGCTGAGACCCCCCTGTTGAACGATGCTCTGCTATCAAGACTAAAGTGACATTTTGCTTCAATGTCTTAGCGTTTCCCAGCTGCATAGACACGTCCTTTCCCTTTCCTTTGTTTTCTTCTGATTTTGATGATGTTTCATCCATGAAGGTCAGGAGCCTTGTCGAAAGCCGTTGCGCCAGACATCTTTGGAGGACAGCTTCCACGTCTTGCGACCGCTTTTTATCCTTTGTCATTTTGCCCGCAAAATGTAGTCTTGCAGCAGTCTTGTGATGAACTGGATGACTTTGAGACTGGGAAATATCTAAACAGGTTCAGAGTGATGCCACATGAGTTGTATCTGCAGGCTCTTCCAACGCGCATCGAGCATTTAGAGCGGTCGCCGACTGGGCCTCAGAGAAAATGATAAGTGCTGAAGAGTGTTTGCCTTCAGCCTGCGACCAAAATGATATTCAGGTCTGCAAGGCCTTGTGCCTCCCCACCACGGCCACCGGTACAGGTCGGCCGCTTCAGTTGACAAAGAAAAAAGCAGTTGCTGCTCTTCATTCCTGATGTTGGCAAAGGGAGGTGCATGGCAGCTGTGCAGAGGCACGCATTGCTGGCGTTGCCCAACCCCTTGCTCATCCTGTTCAAGCAAAGCCGCTGCAACCCTTGCAAATGCAGGCCCAGGCAAGCTGCAGCTATTTGGAAATCTTTTCACATGGACTGTGGACACCTTTCCTGAAAGGCTGGCCCTGTCCTCCTGCACACGCCCCGGGCACCCAAAGCGACAGTGAGGATGCAACTTCCGGGTGTCGCCGATGCTCCAGTTTTTGCGGCAATGCTTTGAAGATTAAAACTTGCAGGAAGACATGATGGGATGTAAGGCAACCTCAGAATTCTGATGAGTTGCGTCATGATGCCTGCAATCAAACTCTGATTTCTGAAAAGAGCTGATCTCTTCGAAAGCAGTCTTCAGAGCCCTCAGATGGAGGTAGGTATATAACTCATCTGTCAATGTCTGCAGGACGATAATTCGCTCTGGATCTCAGTCGAGAGTACCTTCCCCAGCTCGTTTTGTTGGCTCGGGATGTGGTACAGCGGATTGTCATATTGTGGAAGGTGCACAGTAGCAGTCCATACGACAAGTATACTAAAGTACTTATACTTGAAGCAATAGGGAGCTTGGAAAGATTGATATACGCGAGCAAGCTGGTTCGTGGAATGCACAGCTCTATTGAATAAAACGTATTCTGCCGAGCTTGGAGGCCATGGAAAGGTGTTCTTCAGGCTCTGGGGATGAATTTTGGAGAGATTCTGGAAGTTGTGTTGATAGATGGCTTCAGTTTGCAATCCTGACCACATTTTTGACCTTGTTTTTGAGTGGAAATATGGAGGCATTTGAGATGTAAGGAGAGATGATTGGCCTGCAAACAATTGCAGGTGCAATTCAAGCTGAGCGCATCTCAATGCCGCCACAAGCATATCCTGCCACACGTGGGCAGTGGAGCCAATGTGTTGCTTGGATCAAACTGTGATTGTTGCCTCAGACAGACAGACTTCAACTGCTGAAGTTTTGTTCAGACTCAATCTCCTTTGACTGACCAACTTCATTGAATCAGACAATCTGCCCAAACATCATCAACTGTAAACCTCTCCAGCAATATCCCAACATGGGTGGTATACCGACCGCTGTACCCTTCAGAATGATTCAAAGTTGCATTCCACAACAAATTGAAAGACATAAAATGACATAAAATGACAACATGAACATGAGGCTTGACTCGCTTGACTGACTGACAGGGCGACACGGCCAAACCGGTTTTCGGGGGTACCATAGGGTACCACGACGACATGTTTTCTACGCTATGTGGCGGTGCGGAGGTGGCTCCATCGCACAGACAGACTTCCAGCAGGTCTTGGCAGCCCAATGCGGCCACGGTCGCCAGCGCGACATGCGCCACATCCCCGAGGTTGTGGCCCAACAAGGACTGCAGGTGTTGAGCTTAGATAAGTTCAGACATGTTCAAGTATGTTGAGTAACTGTGGGTGAAATGGACATAGTAGAGACCTCGAAGAGCTGTACCTATGATACATATATTCACAACATACTCATCATATACTCATCATATTTCACTGTAGATTCAGGGGATGTTAGTTGATGTTAGTTGATGTTAGTCATAGTTACTCGGGAAATAGACATTGGACGAGTGCGAGGAGCAGCAGGAACAGATAGAGCGCCTTACGCGACAGGCCCGGGC
>Ga0126342_10019451_pt1 | contig 11534 bp, 7 predicted proteins | sample Cyp1metagenome_FD_92528 | JGI IMG/M metagenome (GOLD analysis project Ga0126342, IMG submission 92528) | Coral microbial communities from Lord Howe Island, Old Settlement Bay, Australia - Cyphastrea 1 metagenome | ecosystem: Host-associated > Invertebrates > Cnidaria > Coral ... | reverse complement strand
CTTCAAGCCTGCCGTTTGCCAGGCTTCAAACGCTTAAAACCCCTAAAACCCTCCAACTCCCTCGCGGCAGCTTCCACCAAGCCCTCTGGCCGTCAGCCTTTGCTGTTCCAGGGTTGCAGCCTGTCCTTTGCCTGCACATCCCTCGTGGCCGTCAGCGTTCCAGCATTGCAGCCTGCCCTTTGCCTGCACATAGCCCTCTCTTGTTAGGGCCTTCAAGCCTGCCGTTTGCCAGGCGCCCTTGAAAGGGGGTCGGCGGCACCAGGGCGTTAGCCCATTCTATTATAGTAGTAACATGCAATAACATAAAGTAAATTTCGAGTTTCTCCATACCTGTTGCGCATCTTCTTTGGGAGTCCCATGACGCTTTCCGTCAAGTCAAACGGACCCTCAAACAGTTGGGTCTTGAAGTCCGCTAGAACACATGGTCCATGATGTGCGGTAATACCCCCTGTAATCAAACATAGTGTGCTGGAAAATATGTATTTAGTTCGATAAATCGTCGATAAACCTCCATTTGTAGAGGATTTCCCCATATTTCCTATCGGTTTGCTATTGTTTTCATATGTTTTTCCTAGCTATAAACCTCCGTTCACTTTGGAATTTCCCAGCGTCCTTCCATGTTTGATGGCAAGCGGTGAAAACGACGCTCGACATTTGGATGAAGACAAGAAAAATGCACAATTCATTTGTCTGGTTTTCCTAAAATGGGGGTACCCCAAGTCACCATGGGTTTCAATACCAAAATGGTCCAATTTTGCATGATTGGGGGTACCCCGATTTTGGGGAACCCCCCTTTGTGTTACTGTAATTCCTATTATATAAGAACATCCAAATCAAGATATTTGGAATTGTTCCAGGTTGGATAGGAAAAACTTCGAGAAATCATAGCATTTTCAAAAAATACATTTCAGTACATACACAAACCTCTAACTCCACAATCCAAGATCTTCCCTGTCTTCCCATGTCTTCACCCCGCCATCCATCAGTGGCACGCAATCCAAAAACATCACATAGATGTACTGCGACCTCAGCGAGCGGCTTGGACCATGGACTAGGACTTACCCAGCAAATGATGGGATTTCATTCATGGGAAATGATGTGATTTGTCCTAATGGGAATGCATTGGGGAGAAAAATGATGTGATACCTTTTTTTTGTGATGACGAAGACTGTGCGAACTGGACAAATCTACCATTGATATTTTTTGAACTGGGTAGTTTTGTATTTTTTTACTTATTGAAGGGCTGGAGGGTACTCTATATAGGTTTCTTCATCAGTTGAGGGGACCACCAATTTCTAACACCAACAGGATACTGGGCGATGTGCCCCACGTTGACTCTGCCAGAAAGTATATAGTTTAGGAGTTTAGGATGTTCTTCACATAGGATTTTTTATATGTTCAATATATGTTAAAATGAATTGAACCAATACATTTTGATTATTTTTTGTGTTTCCCATAATTTTTGAATGTAATAGTTGAGTAATATTAATTTGTCAATCCGTTGATCCAAGTGCGACTGGAAATGGTATGGAAATCCATCATGGTCTAAGTCAAACGCAGTACAATACTACTGGACATGCCAAAAACGGACAATCCAATGCAAAAACTGTTTGATATTACAATTGAACATTAAAATTCGATACTCATAACAGTAATCACAGTAATCAATGTTGGTTTGCTGGAAAATCCCAATTTATAAGTTCGATGAATTTCCCATTTTGTTTATCTCCACAAAAAGTTCGGGGTTTCCAAGTGCCATGGGGGAAGTTCGACCGCCGCAAGGTGGGAACAAAGCCTGTCATGATGTTGGAACCTGAAAAACCCTGCGGTACTAGTAAATGGTGATGGCCCATCTAATTCGATTCCCGAGAATCAAAATTACCAGAGGGTCGATAAGCAAAATTCATGTCTCAAATCCTACTGGTGTCCTTCCAGTGAACCGTTGCCTCAATTTGAAACCACTCATTTGTCGCATTTTCGGGCCCAGGATTGGACAAACTCCAAGGTGGTTTGCTGGAAAACCCACCACCAAGGTGGTTTGCTGGAAAACCCACCATTAAGTTCGATGATTTTCCCAACTAGAAACCCCCATGGATTTCCGAGCTAGCCACTTTTGATGACCAGAGGGTTACGTAGTTCAAGTTCTCTCTACAGTCATGGCCATGGCTATTAGTTATAACTGGTTATTTCTACGGGATACTACGGGATTATATATACATTCTATAAATGGGGTTAGTTCAGTACTTACAACTTGTAAGTGGTATAACTCAGGCCATAACTGTATCTCAGCCATACGGATCAGCATCGACCAAACAACTTGAGCCATGAAAACAAGCCTGATGTTTCACCCTCATTCATCGTTGAATCCTTATGTTAGATGCGAAAATTTCATTAGAATCCCATGCAAATCTCCGTTAGACCCCAGTTTAAAATCCCATTCAAGTCCCATTTTTAACGGGTTTTTTACTTCCACTGCTTGTCAACTCATGGGTCATGACTGATGTCCCCATTGAACATCACCCAACCATTAGGTATATGGTCTATAATGGCTACTATAAGGTGATGTCCAATATTCCCAAAATGGGACAGTTACCAACCCCTGCAACTTGGCAAGAGACTTGTTCAAGTGAATCCCCAGCATATACTTCAACTGACTGAGGCCAATGATAATGGCAGCACCACTCGTGAAACCTCCGCGGGTTGAAGATCAGTGGGACACAAAAACCCGAAGCTGAAACAACCAGCCAAGTTACCTATCTATATAGCTTGCATACGTCGTATAATATATATATATACATATTATATTATATATAATATACTCTATATGCACCCTCCAGTAAACTTCTATGGCAAAAAAAAAAACGTTCATTTGGTTCGATGATTTCTGATTAAACACTAAGCTTTCCACGGCTATTAGGCTATTAATTTACCAAAGGGAGTGTATATATATATATATGTGTTAGTATATCCACATACATATATTATATATGGGGATATCCGGTGTAGGCTGAAAGTGACCATGGTTGTCAACAACTATTTGGGATGCACATCAAGGAGTGTCTTTTTTAATTGCTTTGTGGGTATTTCCAACCCATATAATCCAATAGTGCTGGTAAACTCAACTACACTTATGGCCCTTTACCAGTTATAAGTACTGAACTAACCCCATTTATAGAATGTATAATCCCGTAGTATCCCGTAGAAATAACCAGTTACAACTAATAGCCATGGCCATAACTGTACCTACATGAAACCAGCCATGTGGATGCCACGGGATAGATCTGGCATATTCCATGAACACCAGACATCCGCTACTGTCGAACACACGTCAATGTTGCCCCAAAACACACTGCCCAATAACGTTCATAGCTGTAGAGTTCTCCCATACTATATATTCAATATATTTAACTTTCATTCACACAATAAGGGAAGTTTTGGTCAGTAACCACCAAGTGGTGTTGGCGTGTAGCGGCATCTTCATGGTTGAATGTAAAGACTGGGCTAAATCGCTTACACCTTCCTGAACTGTCTGGTTTGCAAACCAGATATATCAAATCCTTCGAAAAACTTGACGGACCATCTCTGATGATCTTTTGCTGAATTATGCTGAATTCAATGTCACATTTGGGCCCAAGTTCAAGGTGACCCCGACCGGGTCGCTACCCTCGACATGAAAAATTGAAACCAAAAAACACAGCGACCCATCGGAAAGCGAAACAAACATCTCCAGTAGATCTGTTCAGATGTTCGTGATCCAAACCTACATATCGTGAATTTTATCGTTCCATATTGTTTGATAGATTGTTTGATGGATAGACTTGGCTTGGTTTTACCATCATTAACTATCATTAACCATCATTAACCATCATCATTAACGACAGTTTCAACATGGCTTGGTTTCTGCTTCAAATCTTCCAAACATATCTTCCTTAAATCCACCGAGAAACCGCTGGTCACAGGATGTCCCAGGAAAGTCACCAGAAAGCCCATCCTGGCGGGGTTTTACCCATTAGCGTCATCCCCAGGTGTCTCTCAAAAGTCCCAGAAAATCACATGGGATACCCCGACTGAGTCATTGGATAATCAAATCCTACGGCAAACACATGTGAAAAATCACATGTGAAAAATCACAAGTACGTAGAACCTTGGATTGTGAGCAACCTTGGAGGATGAAGCATGATGAGCAACACAAAAAAAAAAGACAGAAAGCTCAAGATAAGCAAATAAATGATGCATCATTCATTTCTTGGACCAGAAAACATCAAAGCACACAGCACCATAGATCATGGCATGAAATGTCCGACTGCCATCGGAGCTGATTCTATGTAATCCAATTCGTGGCCTTTCTCAACAATGAGGATTTCTACAGTTCTGGCCCTTTACCAGTTATAAGTACTTATAACCCCACACATAGAATGTATAGTTCCATTTATAATCAGTTCTAGCTGATAAATGGCCATGTCCCTGTAATGACGCAAAGAAACAAGTTCCGCAGTCGTTCGCGCCTTAAGACCATGGCCAAAATCCTGAGTCTGGATTTTGGACCCTGTGCTTCAAAATGCATGGGGATTTCAATAGCGTGTTGAATAAATGGATCGGTATACGGGACAATTCAACAGGAAATCTATATTTTTCATGGCAAAATCCGTTCCGGTTCAGATTTTCCCTTAAATCAATCCATTGATTTAAGACATGAAAATATGCAGGAAAACTATGGCTATGGAATATCATGATATGTGGGACCATCTTCGGATGATAGTGATGATAGCATCTTGAATCCATGGTATTTGCCAATATGCTGGCAGGAATATATTGATACTGAGCAATTAGGAACAAGACACATGTAGGAACTATCGAATAAACATACACCAACAAACATATATATAGTCTAATCCAGAATCGTCTAGAATGATCTAGCTTTAAAGCAATGCAGAATGGGAATTGTTACAGAGTCTGATGAGTTTTTCCTTTTTGTGGGCCTTTTTTTGAATTCAAATTCACCAAGATAACTAATTTTGAATGCACAAGCGACAAGAAACACCAGGTTTCAGAGCTGGTTCCAAGCCACAAGGTGGAGCCACCTTGCCCTAGTTAACTATAGATATGTGGGAGGTTCCTAAAATGGGGATACCCCCAAATCATCCAAAAGTGCTTATAATCGATGGGAAAACCTATGGTTTGGGGTACCCATAATTTAGGAAACCTCCATGTCTACCACAAATCATCAATATTGAACTTACCTATCTTGGAAGTCCAACTTGCAGGAAACTGCCATTTTTTTGTCGTCGCTGGTGCCCTGCTACTGTTGACCAAAAATGCATCTGGAAATTGAACATCTCTGGAAAATGGGTCCCTGGTCTTGATTTCATCAAGAACTACTGAGTATCATCAATTCATATCAGTTTCACACACCACTTACCTTTCATCAACTTCATCAACCACTGGGAAATGTGATGAATTATTGTAGATCCCACATTTGTTACCCTCTGGTAAACTAACGTAACTATGGAAAATCACAATTTTTAATGGGAAAATCCACTATAAATCACCATTTTCAATAGCTATGTTAGTTTACCAGAGGCTAGGCCCCACTCAAAATGCCATGGTCCAGCACCGCCAAGGCGCTGCATGAGTCCCATGACTGCAGAGGTGAAGAGGGCCAGGTTGATGTACCTGGAAACTGAAGAACTTTGGGGCTGGCGTAATGGAGGTCATGGGTTGATGATGGTTTATGTAGTGGAAGAATACTACTTTTGATAGGCTGTAATGGGGATTGTAATGGGGATATAATGGGGATTATATATAATGGGAATATAATGGGACCTGATGAGATTCAATGGACAGCTACGTTGACTTTGGTGAATTCTAGGCTTTATGTTATTTTTGTTCACCAATGAACTATAATATGGGGATCCAAACCAATGAACCCTTGTTGCCCATCATAGTTGCCGGTATTGGAGAAGCATGTTTGGATCAACACTGAGTTTTGATGAGTTTTGAACATCCTAGTTTGGGAAAATAATTGCATGGATTATTGCGGTTGACTACCATATGCTCGGGAAGGAACATCCATTTACTGTGGGGTGCACCAGTGTACCCGGGTTTTGACTCATACCCATCTGCACCCAGTTCGGTTTGTTTGTGCCGAAAGTTGTCGAATACAGATCAGTCACCCCTGTGTTTATCTGATGATATTTGATCAATCACTTACTGAGCTTATCTGATCACTTGTGACACTCCTGGGGTGTTAGAATTGCTTTCAAGGGGATGTCCCCAGTTTCAGTTGATAAACATTGACCATTTCGGACGCCCGTTTCCCCCGTGTGAAACACAGCGCACTGCTTGGTACACTGCTGGTTGTATTCGCTGTCAAGAGCTGCCGGTGTCCCCCGGTGTCCCGGTAGATCCCACGAAGCGAGGCACGGGGGACTTGCTAACCAAGGTTATCTGGTTATCTGGTTATCTGTTAATAATGGGTAATATATGGTTATTATATGGTTAATGATGGTTAATAATTATCTGGTTGGTGGTTGAGCCCTACCCCTCTGAACAATGATGGAGTTAGTGAAAGTCAGTTGGGATGATGATATTCCCAACTGAATGAAAAACAAATCCAAATGTTCCAAACCACCAATCAGTTATTAATCAAGCAGTTACTAAGTTACTAAGTCGCTTGATATGTCAAAACCTATCTTACCATATTTTTTGGGGATAAACATCCATTTGCCCGCAATGTTGGTTATCACCAGAGTACTCAGGTTTTGACCCACCCATAGCCATTTCAGTGTTTCTCAAAATTGGAGTAACCCCGAACCATTGGGAAACCTCATCGAAAAAAGGCCAATGTTGGATGATTTTGGGGTACCCACGTCTGAGAAACCCTCATCCGGAAGGTATTAAAACTGCATGATATGAAATTACATTGTGTTTTGCAACGGTAAGATTTAGGACGATTTATTCGGCATGTTGAACCATGGCCAAATCAGGAAATTGTATCAGTTGCCTAATTATCATCCGCCCAAATTGATTATTGTCATCATGTCGAGTCCAAGATTCCAATTCTCTATCTGGAAACTCATCAATGACCATGCCAAAGATACCTGGGTCTAGTCCAGCTAGACCTGTAGACCTATGTATTCCCAATACAACGTAATACAATGCAATGTTTACCCGCAACATATCGCACCATCATAACAACATTAGGAAACTTACCCCTTGTTGATGATACCTGGAGATATCACAATGTTCCCAAAGTGGACAAGAAACAAATTTTCGGGCATGTCCCCTTACACACCATCATTTATGGGTAATTCTAATATGTAATTCATAGGAATCTGGACCAGCAAATATGGATTCACATGGCGATCTTACTAACTAATGATGGCTCATGCACTCTCATAAAATGTCTCAATTCATTTGTACATTCTGGACAATTTTGTATTTAGTCAATTTATGTTACCCTCTGGTAAACTAACATATATAACTATGGAAAATCACCATTTTTCATAGGAAAATCAACTATAAATGGCAATTTTCAATAGCTATGTTAGTCATTACCAGAGGGTATTATCCATTATATCACCTATAAATCCCTATAAATCCCTATAAATCCCCATTATTAGTTGTCCAACTCCCCATTTTTGGTAAGTCTCCCCATTAAAGATCCCCATGGTATCCCATGGTAGTGGCCCGCTACGGCGATGCCGCAATGCCGCGCCTGTGCCGGGTTCCCAATCAGGACCTGTGCGTTCGGATGAAACCGAACGCTCTGTGGCAATCTGATGAAGTGCTAACCAACAATACATCATGTTTTTCTATGATACAGCTATAAACTCACCAATCTATACACTGCCAATGTTAATACATAATATATATATATATGAATATACTATATATATGATATTATACATGATATTATACACAAAGAGTATCATATATATATATATATATACCCTCTGGTTATTTAACATAGCCATGGAAAAATGGCCCATTTATAGATGGTTTACCTATTAAAATGGTGATTTTTCATGGCTATGTTAAATAACCAGATGGTATATATATATATATAATAAATTAAATGGCCATGCTGGGCCCCCCGGCAGATCTCCGCCATGACGCCCCCAAGGCCCGCATTGATCAACAAAGACACCATGGCCACGGGGCCCACCTCAGCGGCGGCATCCGCATAATATAATGTATTATACATCCATACATCTGGTAATTTATATAATATATATATATGGGTAATAAATAATGGGTAATATATGGTTAATGATGGGTAATATATGGTTATTACACTCTGGTAATGACTAACAATTTGCTATTGAAAATGGACCATTTATAGCGGATTTACTCACTAGAAAATTGTGATTTTCCATAGTTATGTTAGTTTACCAGAGGGTACATCTGGTAATTTATGGTTATTATATGGTTATTATATGGTTAATGATGGTTAATGATTATCTGGTTGGTGGTTGACCTACTCTGAAAAATATGCTCGTCAGATTGGATCATCATCCCAACTATTGGGGAAAATAAAAAATGTTCCAAACCACGAAACAGTTTTTATACTGTATTATACATCCATATACATCCTCAAATGAGATAATGGCTGATTTTTATGTTGTTCAATGTTTTCGATATTGTGTGAATGGCAAATCCTTCCTAACCATGCATTACTAACACCCAAACTAACAGTTTGAGCCTGAGAATTACCCACCGTTAGACAGCCGGTCTGAAAAAAAATACTGGCTGAATGCTATAAATGGCAGGATCTTGATGGTCTATTTTGGGGGATGGTCCTTTTATATCCTTTTTCAATGAAAATGACTAACATAGCCATGGAAAATCCCTTATAAATGGAGGTTTCTAGCTGGGAAAATCATCTATAAATGGGCCATTTCATGGCTATGTTAAATAACCAGAGGGTAAATAGAAACTACAGGTTTTAGTCCCTGGGTTGCTGGGTTAGAGCAACCCTGAAGAATATATCCATGATAGACCCCACTTAACCTACTTCGTTATGAATCAACTTACACGTCTACATTGTAGTTAAACAATTTTAAACATCCATTCTGGTTCCTCAAATCACCATGTAACTGTTGCAGCTATATTTGCAACCCCCATTTTGGCCTGAACCAATCATCATTTCTCTTGCTCCAACCACCATTTTGGATGAACGCATATTCACCATATATGTTTGATGGTTAAATCCTTTTGTTTCTATGGTCCAACATGGTTAAACCATGTTAAACCACCATTGTTCATCATTTCTATATATATATATATCCAAACATAGATTATATAATATTGAATAATATATGATAGAATTAATATATATATATGTGGAACTATAAATTGATATTATTTGTAGATCCAAGACATATTCCAAAGAAACATCCCACAGAATTGCGTCACCTCAGGTGGTGTCTCAAGAACGCCTAAAAACGCTGGGCGCCGCCGACGGCCAATTGCCGAGATTGACCGAAGACTGCGTAGACCATGGCCGGGACACACCTTGACTCTTGGCTTGGCATACCTCCTGGTAAACATACAAAGAACATCAAAAAACTATGGAAAATCACCATGTTTAATGGGTAAATCAACTATGTCTATGGCCATTTTCAATAGCTTTTTGTATATTAGCCAAATTTTACCGGAGGCTAAATCGACATTTGGCGAAGCCTCAAACTATTAACATATTCACCAGGCAACACCCTCCACATCGCAGAAAACTAAGATATGAAGTAGGGGAGAAAGCATACAGGACACATTACTCAGAACGAAACGGGTCCCGATTTTGTGCGCTTGGAATCCAAAACTCTTCTGTTTTCCAAGGCACGCCGCGTACATGCCGTAGATGTACGGCAGTCCTGCAGCTAATGGATCTCGGAGAAGAAAAGGGTACTGAAATTCCGGTTTTTATGAGTCTTTCAGCCAATGATCCACAGGGATAGACTAGATGCATGTAGCTTACCAGGCAGGAACGTGCCCTTCGCTAATCAATCAAACCTTGCAAAGTGAAACAAACCACCCGTACTCGAATTTGGTTAAGGAACCGCCCCTCCCGAGAAAAAATAAACATGCTCCCTAAGTAGATTCCTCAAGTAGTGGATTGGGAAATCGGGAAAATAAAAGATTTACCCTCTGGTTATTTAACATAGCCATGGAAAATGACCCATTTATAGATGATTTTCCCAGCTAGAAACCTCCATTTATAAGGGTTTTTCCATGGCTATGTTAAATAACCAGAGGGTATATATTCAGCAAGTCTGAATGGACTGAGTGCGGCTAGCTGCCATGGCTTCTGCCCATTTGTGTTTCCCCAGATCCTCATAATTGGGTTTATCAACACCATTACTGGTTGGTGGTTGACCTACCCCTCTGAAAAATATGAAACTCAGTTGGGATGATGAAAATTATTTCCAATCTATGGAAAGTCATAAAACTCCATGGTTCCAAACCACCAAGCAGATTGGGTTTATCAACACAAAATCAGTGATTTTGGCAGGTCTGCCGAGTCAATATATAGCATCCTCTAAGATCATAGAAACGAAAAAAAACTGATTTCAACATAGTCCGACAAATCATGGTACCCTCTGGTAATTTAACATAGCTATGGAAAATCACCATTTTCAATGGGAAAATCCACGATAAATGGCCATGTTCAATAGCTATGTTAAATTACCAGAGGGTAAATGACATGTTTTTTCTATGTTTTGGAGGCTACTGATTACTGTATATACCGTTTACAAAGGTATTTGGCGATACTTGGAGCCCTGAAACACATCATGGATAATTAGATTGGGAAATTGACCGGAGCTTTTCGATGACCTGAGCACATGATTGAGAAATTGAATTTTCAACATAAATTCATCAGTTCAGAAAGAAACACACAAATACTTCAGCTGTTTGCATTTCAAACCAGGAAAACATATCTACTTCAGTAATATGAAAACACCTTTTCCATCAAAAGTCTTTCATGGTTTCTGTACAAAGAAAATTCCTGGTTTCGGTATTCTCCAGGGCTGAACCAATCATGTCCCAAATTGGGAATCAAATGGGCCGGCTGGGATGACCCATGACATCCTCATATACCCGGCCTGGAAAACATACAAAAAGCTATTGAAAATTGCCATAGAAATAGTGGATTTACCCATTAGAAATAGTGATAATTTCCATAGCGAACTGTTAGTTTACCAACTACTTTGAAACAGGACTTTTGCCCATGGCCGCCTGAACAACCGAGCATTAGTACGTTATGTTTAACCTCCATTGGATATATATTGGTTGGTTGAACAACATCACTATATGTATACATATATATATGTATACATAATTATAAAACATTGTAAATAGTTATATTTTTTTCCATTCCTCCGCTCTGAGTTGCCTCGCGCGGCACATAAATAATCAACAATTACTTTACTTCGTGTGATCCCCACCATGACATTTATACATTTTCTTACTGGCAAATCTTCTGGCATTCTATCTGACATATCTTCTGACATTCTATTTGACATTCTATCTGGCAT
>Ga0126342_10019450_pt1 | contig 11534 bp, 9 predicted proteins | sample Cyp1metagenome_FD_92528 | JGI IMG/M metagenome (GOLD analysis project Ga0126342, IMG submission 92528) | Coral microbial communities from Lord Howe Island, Old Settlement Bay, Australia - Cyphastrea 1 metagenome | ecosystem: Host-associated > Invertebrates > Cnidaria > Coral ... | reverse complement strand
TGCTTTTACCCACTGCTTGACCCGTGGTTTCACATAGTTCAATATGTTACATTTGGCTCAAGTAAAACAGTCCGGTGTCTTGGTTTGCGCGGGTACCGGGTGAGTTTTGCATTCAAATAACTTTTGATGAAAATATACAATGACAGATATGATAGTACAGTAATTATATATATACATATATGTATATATACAGTAGTATGATATATAGTGTGATGACCCAATAGCAAAGCCACCAACTTTAGGGACGGTTTAGATATGTTTATACCATCCATGTATGGTGATACTGAGGATGGTTTATAGTTGGGTCTACCCAATGTTTTATATAGTTTACATGGAATATCAGTTAATTGGAAAAAAAATGAATATGATATGGGTTTGTCCCGGAATGTCTGATTTTTTTCCTCATTTGTGGCCATTTGATTGGGGAAACTGATGATTAACCAATATATTGCCTGGTTACTTTGGCACCAACGTACCGTTTGATGGGGACATAGGTTTCTGGCAAACTCAGCTGAGGCCGGTGGAAAACTCAATGTATCATGTATCTTACTTATGTATTGTTTTTCGTGTGTGGCATGTGGGGTTTTTTTCTTTCCTTTTGATGATTTGTTTCTACGAGTGGAAAATGGGAAGAGCTTTGGCTAAAAGCTAGCTCCCTCATTGTAAGAATGATAAACATATTTTTTTTGGACTGTTCAAAAAACACCAAAAAGGAGTCTCAAAGAGTGTTCTGGAGGAGGTTCATTATTTTGTTGCAATTTCTGAATCTTTTGAATGTGTTTATTTTTGCTATATTGTGATTGAGATACAAAAAATAACATGTTTTTGGGTAGGCTGTTTTGTTAGCATTCTGTTCAAATTCCAAGAAATGAAGAGGTCCTTTACTTAACAAAATTTGTTCCATGATTTTCTGGTGGCAGATTTACAGAAGCAATGATTTTTCATGTAACGGGATCCTCCCAACTGAAGATTGGTTCCCTCAAGTAATCCTACAAAAGAGTCAATGTCAATGTCATGGATAAAAATCTCATGGGCTTGGGTTGATTCTCCATTTTTGGGAGGACAAACCAATGAAGATGCGAAAGATAGGAAAGAAGCTGGTTATGACCTGCGGTTTCACTCACTGCTGGCTAAGTCCTTCACTGTCCCTAGCCCCGTGACTGGTCATGGAGTGAGAATAAAACCCATCTGAAATGAATGAGTTGAGGTCCCAGAAGTGTGGACACACCACATTCCGCACCAAGGCATGAGAAGTGTCTAAGCATCCTTGCATTTTGTTGCCCCATGTTTGGGTGTGAAGCATCGCTTTTGAAATACTTCTGAGCTGCAACAAACCAGTTACATAAGCCACCGAAAGTGAGATGTTCAAATGAAAGGTATAAGGAACCCTGTGGTTCGTCTTTGGAGCAGTCATTACTGACCTTGACTAATTACCACCATTACATGTGTCTCAAAGGCAAGGCAGAGCCTTTAGTGATTCACTTGTGCCGGGGTCTTACGCTTAAGGTGGCATGGATAATAAGCCTTGCAAAGAAAGCGCGTGTCATCGTGATCCAAAACATTTGCAGGGGCTCCCAGTGCTAGCCGCTGCCAGGGCAGACTTGTCTTGAGGAGCTCTCAAAGAGAGGTATCTCAGGTCATAGGAGGTGTGCTTTGTATTGAACCTGATTCAAGGAGCCTACATATACAGTTTTAGAATGTTATATAATAATTGTATATATATATATATATATGTATATATGTATTTGTACTGTACATATATATATATATATATATATAATTATATATAATTATATATATATGTATGCACTGTATATATATATATATGTATACATATATAGATATATACAGTCACAATACATGTACATATTAATATATAGGCAGAATCACACACATATGCATACACGATATACATAGCTGTATATACTGTAGATATAAACATCATTATAGCCATAGCTACTATAAAACATCAATAAATATGTGTGTACACATTCATATATGAAAATATGTGGAAGGTTTTAGGCACTGTTGAAATGACGACTCGAAGCAGTCTTTGGATTATGAACCAAGTTCAGGGCCTCCAAGAGCAGCGCGGGACATCAAGTCCACTTTGGACACCCGTTGCCTGATCTTTTGTCATGACTGGTTGTTTCACACATATTGTTACAATATGTTACGTGCCTATATGTTATTATGCAACAACGGATGATTAAACAACATGGTATGTTAGTTACAATATTGTTAACATACAATAGTAACATACAATGTTCTTTAACACCATTTAACAATATTAGTCACTATTGTATGTTACCATTGTATGTTACTATTGTATGTTAACTAATGTTTTACACCATTTACACCATTTACTTTATTCCGATGATTCCATGATTTTACTGGGCGAGGCTTAGCCTTGGGCTCCATCATTGGTGCGTTGGGATCTCAGCTGGGCGATGGGAAATGTTACGGGAAAGGTGTGGTTTTAGCGCTAAAAACCATGGCTTTCCTGTAGAGATGTAGAGATGTTCCTATAAATTTCTATAAATGTATACGAATGTACACCAAATGTACTTGTGTGTGTGTACCCTCCTGTAAACTAAGATAGATGTGGACAGTCCACCATTACTCAGTAGATCATGGTCAACGGAAACCATCTTTTAACATTACCCTAATGCAATGGCCATTGAAATGGCCGTGCTTTTTTTCTAATCCAGTGGATGTGGTGGTACCCTTCAGAGGGGTACCCCCCCTTCAGAGACACCTGGCTGTTTGTTGTTTTTGTTGTTCATATTATATTGTTTTTTATACGTAAGTTGTTTTTTAGTTATGTATGTGCTAAAGTCTGTCTGAGTCTCCTCACTGCAATTAGACCATTTTTTTATGTTGGCACTTGATTACTGCCCGCAGCCTCCCATGGCTTTGGGGCCACAGGATCTGGATATTTGGGACAAGTACAGGATATTGGACGTGTCAAAAACATATACTTGAAAACAGGATACATATACAGAAATTGTTTGAACATATACTTGTAGATATCCATATAGTCATCCTATAACATCCTGTGTTTCCTATATCATCCTCTAGTCATCTATCTATAGTCATCATATAATCTTATGTGTATATATATATCATCACATTAATATAATCTTATAGGATATATCTATTTCAGGTATCATCATTTTTTGGATATATCATCTATATGATATAGGATGTATCTTATATCCATATAGATCTTTTTATACATCCTATATCAGGACGGTGAGGACGGTGAGGACGGTGCGGCACCTCCGCAGCCACCAGGAGCAGTTTGACGCTGATCACTGGGATGCCCTTGTGGCTGGGGGTGATCCTCCATGAAGGCACTACCATGTTGGTGGCCTGAACCTCAGGGGGTGGGCTGTGTCTAGACAATGTCATTAATATGATCTATATGATCTATATGGTCTATATGGTCTATATGGTCTATATAATATTATCTATAGTCTCTATCTGATATGTATTATCTATGTTATCGACATTAGACATGTTATCTATATTATGTGTATTATCTATTTTATCTAGTTATATTATCTCTGTTCTCTCTGTTATCTACGTGATCGATATTATCGATATTAGATATAAGGCCAAAGAAAAGAACTTGGATAATTTGAGAAAATTTGATGCACAATTTGGTTGATCTATTTTTGAAATCCTCCCAAAAAAAGAACTGGATAAGGTGTTAAAATGTTCCCACCATCATGAGTTTTCGAAGAAAACGACTTGGCAAGAGGCTGAAAGATCTTTCAGCAAGTCTCTGAGCATACTGGGAATCAAACATTGCCGGCTAGAAAATCTTGATAAATGGAGTTGTGTATCTGGGAAATCAATTTTGAATAATGAACAAGATTTTCCAAAATTGTCCATTGGTTACCAAATAAAGTGGTGTTAAACCAACTGATTCCTTAATGATAAACCCACTGATTTTCCATTGGTTTCCATCCAGTTGTGGCCGCAGGGGCTGAACAGCCTTCGGCTTTTCTCCAGTTCGTTGCGTAGTTCGAGGCCACAAGCCAGTTGAAGTATGAAAAAGACCTTGGTTGGGTGCTTGTTATAGGGAATTATACTTCTTGGATCTACTTGGGTTGTTGGGGTAACCCATGGTAGGGACTATCAACCAACTGAAATGTGATAGGGGTATTTGTAATGCTTCAGTTATACATTAAATACCCAAGTAGGGGGACTTTATTAATTAAACAATTAAACAATTACACTAAGTGAAATGATCCTTCAAACAGGACCATGGAAACTGTTGGTTGCCTGGGGAACAAATTGGGGCATCCAGCGGCTCAGAAAATGCCTATGATCAGCTGGGTTTTAAAGGTTTGAGAATTTCCCCAGAGAAATCCGCAACACATTTGCGCTGCAGTTCAATCGACTGTCCCAATCTAAAGGCAGCACACAGGTTTGGAAGATTTGGGTACCCCCAAGTTCAAGGGATTAGAAAAACGTGTTTCCCACTTCTTGATCGCAATCTTGGTGCCCTTTTTTTTGATAAAGACTTAAGCCTGTAGTCCGACAATTTTGACAGCGATCTGCATATTTCCTGCTTGCCATTCACTTCTCATACTTCCACCTGTAGTGTGGGTATGTGTAGGTATGGGTCAAAAGGACCAGTTTCAATGGACTTTTCAACGGATGGTTTCGGATCCTAGAAGCTGATGATCGCCTTGGTCCAGAATGGTGCCCCAAAATAACTTGGCCCAAGGCTCTCTGGCAAAGTCCACTGAGTGCAGAGCTTGCATGAGCTTGCAAGTTCTGTTGCTGCGAATCAGGGTGAACAAGATTGTAAATAGACAAGTGAAGCTGAGTGAAGGGAAGTTGCATATAGCACCCAGCCAAAGAAATACTTTTTGCCAGGGTTCTGACGTTAGTCATGAGATGTAGGTAGATTGTTGATTGAGTATAGTTGTTGGAGTTCGGTCAAAATGACAAGAGCAAATTGGACGATTTACATAGTCAGATAGGATCAAAATAGCTATGTTTCTGGCTTATTGTAGGTGACACCCTTGCTGGTGTTTTTTCTTCCCAGCCCTTGCCTTAGGATCCTCCCATGGATGATATTCACATGCCCGATTTTTTTAAAATTACCATAAATTAGTGGACGATACCCGAAATTCCTACTTTCCTCCCCCATATCATCGTCTTACTGGTCAATATCCCCCATAGATTACGTTGTTTCTTATCAAACTGTTCGTTGGTTGCCCCTCAGTTAGTATTGGTGAAAAGCAACATTAACATGTTCAGATTCAGATCCATAACCATAGTTCTTCCCAAGGCACGACAGGATGATCAGGATTCGCAGCATCGATTCATAGAGGGGTGATAGTGTAGAGAACATGGGCTGCCAGATGCTGCCAGACAGCCCAATGCGGGCGCAGTAGTTTTGTGGGTACTGCAAAGCATTTAAATTGATGAAGTTGATATTTGATCATATAGAGGTTTCCAAGGATGGGGGTACCCCTAAATCCTCAGTTTTAGTAGGATTATGATAAACCAGCCATTTTTGGGGATCCCCCCCTTTATGGAAACTGCCATATTTGATATGTTGCTTTAAATACCCAAGCTGTGACGTCAGCGATCCACTGGGTATTGGTCACCACCGAGGAACCCTGGCGGCCATCAGACGTCTAGTGAGGGAAACCAGACCAAAATGGGTTCTTTCTGATTTGGGAATATTTATAGCAACCTCCAAAAAATGATAAAATCAAATCCTATCAAAATCTTGTTTGAGAATACTGGTAAAGTACTTTTCTATCCTTTTTGGGGGCCTCATTATACTAGTATGTGGGAATAGAGTTATACAATGTTATACATTTATAATTTGCCCAGCTAATATTTGGAAGCTAGTCTTGGCAGATCCGTTTTTCATCTCAAGGTCACCATGACTTTGAGCGCCGTCCGGCACAGAGAGAAAAGAAACTGCTGGTACTCAGGTACTCTGGTTGATAGTTTGAAATATTCGGGCCTGGGTCAAAACCCATGGAATATCCTGGTGACCCAATAGCCAATAGCTGGAATTTATGGTAGGTAAATGTTCAATCCATAAATCATGATATTAGTCATATTAGTCACAATATTGATCGCCTATTATATTAATGTGGGTAAAACAATAGTAAACCATCCCCTAATTCACCATACATAGGTGGTATAAACCATTCCCAAATGTGTGGTTTATTATTGTTTTACCCACCTTAGTTAGTTTCAACCCAATATTAGTCATACTGATCCCCCCTGACTAATATTTTCGGATGGCTTGTGGCCCAACGGACCATCTATTTGTTGTTGCTCTTCCCTCAAGCTGCCGAGGCCTGTCTCTGTCTGTATATAGTATGCGTGATGTGCGTATGTGTCTGTGTTTTTTTCTGGATATGTTTGATCTCCAACATTCTCCAACCTACGTCCAATCTGCACAACATTACATTATAATAGTATATAATATTATATATATATATAATATTATTATATATATAATACTATTATATATATAATATCACATATATATATATATCATATAATATTACATATATATATATATATATATTATGTACACTAAATATATATATGTATATTAGAACATTATACCTCGGCATTTTTCATCTACACAAGGGATAGACCGATCGGATCAGCATGGACCAACAAAAATCATGTCAGGCTCTATCTTTCTCGCTAGGAAGATACATTCGAGGCACATGAATCCTTGTGTATAATGTCGTATACATATAATACATATAATCTGTATATAATGTGTATAATGTACATAATCTGTGTATACCTTGCAAAAACCTCATAATTACATATAATTACTGTACATTTCAACAAGTATCGATATGGGAAACTACGGACTGGCACTCGCACAGCTTGAAGATTCATGAAGAAAGCTGCACGCACAGTGTAGTTGTTTGAGTCTGTTTGTCTTTGTGTCTATCCAGCTGTATTGTGTGTTGCAAGTCCATTGATATGGGGCGGAGAGCTCTTTCAATTGTCAAGTATCACATTTTGCCCCAATCAATCCCTCCCCTGCAGAGTCAGCAGTGTTCAAAACCTCTGCTGGTGGATTATTATATGTGCTTATACTATGATTATACTATTCATTACTATTCAATATAGTGGGAATTATCACAATCCATGAACTACCCAAATTTAATGATTAAGGACCGATCGATCAGAGATGTTGCTGTGGCGCTCTGGCTTCACTCAGAACATGGCTTTAAACTTACCAACCCCAGAAAAGATTGAAAAGTAACACCCTACTAAAATAGTGATTTGTGTGTCCATCTTTTCGGGGGGGTTGATAATGTTTGAAATGGTTCAATATGTTATCGTACCCCGAAAAAAGAAAAAAAAAACATGTTTTAATATGGTTTAATACGAATACTGACTCAATTTTTATGGGCCCCTTGGTTACCCATTTTTGAGCAAACCCCAAATGATTACTACTACATTGTAGTTGTCTTAGTTCTTTTGAAAATCTTGGGAGTTGGGAACTGATTTGAAACATCATCTGCTTGTAAGGATCATTCCAGTGTTTTGTTCGATCCCTTGATCGCGCAGTCCAGATATCAACGGGCCGCCCATGGTCTTCCAACGCACTTCCAATGGGATTTCCTGTGAGGCATGTCAGCCCACGCCCACGCCCATGCAGATGAGATGCAGGAATCCGGGCGCACAGAGGATGCCGTTGTTTTTCCCCATTGTATCAGGTATCAGCTATACATGGGTATGGATCAATACCTATTAATACCATTTTTAGGGGGATGAACATCCATTTACCAGCTATTTTGATGTTCACCAGGGGTACAAGGTTTTGACACACTGCCACATGGTTATAAGATATTATAAGTCATGATCACTAAGCGTTCGGTAACTTCAAGGATCATCTGAGTGCCTACCTTAACGGCTGTTCTTGGCTAACATCTGATGTAACTGGACCGAGTTGGAGCAGTGACTCCAACTGTTATTGGGTTATGACGACCGCAGGCTCAACTCGGTAATGACCTTAATGTGAACGTCACTGGAATGATGGGAATTGTAGGGGGATCATCCCCACATTGCATCAAATGGCCGTATGAATCCGTATGATAACAGTTATTTTCAGATTAGTGAATTATAATTTAGCCAGATACAGTGGACGGGATATTAAAATATGTAGTATATGTATACTGTATGTATATATATAATATAATATATATATTTATATACGGGGAATTGCCATGGTAACCTAACCAACTATAATTAATCCCATCCCCCAATATTTTGAGACACAGCAACTCTCCCTGGCCCTGTCGCATCCTGACGGTCAGGCGGCCAAGACGATGCAGGCTTTTTCAGGGCTCCCCACTTCCTGACGTGTATGGCATTGGGCAAAAATCACGTGATTTCTCGTTTTTGGAAGTGATTCAGTGTCTACAGATTTCTACGGGTTTTAAGATGTATGTCTTAATGTTTGGTACAAATGGGCACGTAAAATTGCTAATGTTTAGTGCTAAATCATCCGACTGAAAAGTCGAAACGATTCTGAGGCCTACCAGATGTGCATGAATTCATATCAGAACGGGTGGATGACCATCACGCATTCGCCCTTTCTGTTCATTTTTGGAATGTTCGATGCACCAGAGTCTCGACCCAACGAACAGTGAGACCGAAGGGATCGACTCATATCTGCAAGTTTGTCAGAAATTCGAAGAGCTCCCCGAAATCCGTCAAGATCCATCAAGATCATCAAGTACCTCCATGAAAATCATTGAACAATCGATCAAAATTCATGGGTTTTGTGAATCAAAATCCAGCAAATTTCCACCGTCCAGGCACAAGTCCCGACCAAGCTATCGAAGGAAGTTCGAGACGTTTCGGAGGGTGCGACATCCCAGGAAAAATGCTGGTGCGACGTGCCATGGAGGATTACTTCAGGATGTAAAAATTGTTCCTCACAGTTTCTAGGTCCTTTTTTATCGCCAAATCTCAACTCTTTTCTAGTTCACCATGCTTCAGCCTTTGATCGGTGTTCAGCTTGGGGTAATCATCACAGCAATGCGGGCGAATCCGTTCAACATTGGGTCGGGTTGCCATTGCCCCCCCTCAGTTTCACGCCTGGTGACACTTTTTCGCCCGCAGCGACACATTGTTTGAGCGGTGTTGTTTGCAGTTTGGACGTCACAACCCGTTATATATCCCCAAGATATCCCAACATTACTTCTTGACATTTGTTACAAGGCGCTATAACATGGTGCCGGGCATTTGAGGGGCTCCCCGCTGTTGACATTTTTCATTTTTTTCCAGGGGGAAGTGAAAGGGGTCAAAAACGAAAGTTTCGTATCATCAAAATCAAAATGAATATCATATTCGGCATCTTCACTATATATAGATCAAAATAGACATAATCATGAAATATCATGAACATGTTCATCAACATCAACATCAACATTACATCAACATCACCACCACCACCAGCAGCAGCAGCAACAACATCAAGATCGCCAAGAACATCATGCAGATGTGTCCTTGCAAGAGCAGCAGCCCTTTTTTCATGCGGGGGCTGTCTTTCCAACAGAACAACATTTAACTCCAAGACAGTTTGCAACTAAATCTGAGCGTTAGTGCATGAACGCATCATGATGTATGTGTGAAAGTGCAAGAGAAGTACAGTAGCATAGCAGTACGTATGTGCGCAAGTGTACGAGAACATTCAGTAGCGTAGCATGATGTATGTGCGCTAGCATAGCATGACGTATGTGATCGTATGTGCGCAAGTGCAAGAGAACGTACAGTAGGGTTGCATGACGGATGTGTGCAAGCGCAAAAGAAACGGTAACATGGACGTTATTAGCCCACCCGCTCCACCCCAACCCACCCCACAATTATGTTGATAGTAACATACAAAATATGACAACAGTCGATAGCCTCTCAGATGCCCGGCACCTCTTAGACTCTTAGGTTGGCAGTTCCGCCAATCCTTTCCAAGCCAGGTAGGGCTGGGACAGGCTTCAAGAATATCCAGATGGGGAAAAATATGTGTTTTGACCTGTTTTGACTGTTTTGGTCCCCAACTTTCAGGATCTGTTAGGCATGTTTCATTGTTGATGTTTTGAGAACATACTTGAATCGTCCCATGTTCGGTCCATTTTGGGGTACCATTTGGATCCAAAAGGGCATGAGGGGATGGCAGCCAACTGTGATCTCGAAACAGGGGAAGAATCTGCTGGAAACCACTATGGTTTTACTATGGTTTTGATGGCTTTTGATGGGAAAAGACATGATTCCAGGAATAACACACATTTCATGATTTGATGGGATATGTTAATTCGGTATTTTGTAAATCCAAGCCAGTGAATCCAAAATATGAATCCAGATGTTCACGGCCCTTTGTGACAGGACACAGGTGCTTTGCGATTCTATCCTCACACTCAGAGGTCTCACGGGAAAATGTCCAACCCAGAATTGGAAGTTTTGGGGTTTCGTGAAATTGGGATCAAAGCCATAGAACTGGTTTCCTAATTTTGCCCAGGTCCTGGGCTTTTCCATCCCAGCAATGCTTTGGAGAAAGCTTGGTTTGCGAGGTTAATCAATTTGTGGGGTGAGATTGGCACTGATGACCATGTTAACTGAACAAGGTGTTTGACAAATATGGTGCGCATGCAGCGCAGAATCTTGTCAACCATCTGATCCAAGCCGACTTGAGAGATGTTGAGAGCTTTGGTTAGTTGAGGTAAGTGGATCCATAGAGATCTCGGAGAACAGTGACCATTCAGATCCATTCATGAAACATGTTACAATAGCCCCTGGGAAGTAAACATCACCAAATCATGGAAAAACATGGAAAATAGGCCCATTGAAATGTCGTGAAGCCCACCCCACCTGTAGTCATGGATATCTATGGGCGGGAATTTTCGCGGCGCAGGCACCAGCTCTAATCCCACGGCAGCCGGGGCATGTTTGAAGCACTGAGAGTTGGATGATTTGATGATTTTGATGTTTGCTCAGCACTGACAACTGTGTCCATGCGGCCGCTATCGAAGGCTTTCCGGCTCAGAGCCACCGACATCTTTGCTGCAACTTGTATCTTCCATGACATAACCAGATTCTACGGCATTGCAGAAACAGGATATGACTACAAAATACTACAAAATACATCACTACAAATTACTCGTAGCTACAGTACAAGCTACTCAGATACTGATGATACTGCATACAAGGAAGCTGCAGCTGCCAATATTTTACCACAGAAGTCGTATATGAAACACGTCTGAATTCCACTCCGTGTCATGGTCAGAAACTTGCATGGCAACTCAGCGAGTGTGGCAGCCTCAATCTTGTGGCCGCAGGGCTTGTGCGTGTATTTTTGTGGGTTAATCTTATATAATTATATGTAGTTATAATATAATATATATATATATATATGTATGCATCGTGTTTGGCAGGCACTGGGTGTGCATTATCATTAGGGTGAGTATGTAAGCTGATGAATCCATTTTGGCTCAAGTCTGAGCCAAACTGGCTTCATC
>Ga0126342_10019449_pt1 | contig 11534 bp, 12 predicted proteins | sample Cyp1metagenome_FD_92528 | JGI IMG/M metagenome (GOLD analysis project Ga0126342, IMG submission 92528) | Coral microbial communities from Lord Howe Island, Old Settlement Bay, Australia - Cyphastrea 1 metagenome | ecosystem: Host-associated > Invertebrates > Cnidaria > Coral ... | reverse complement strand
GACTTTCCTATCTTTTCGCGCATCTACCTCTTCTTTCTTCTGATCTTTTCTCTTCTGACTCTTTTCACCTCTGCTTTTCAACTGTCCATATTGTCGGAAGTTTCACTTCTAAACTTCCTTCGGTTATGTATATGCCACTATATTTACATCATATAACAATTTCAACCATTATTGCATGTATAACCATGGTATAACCATCATTATACCTAGTATATGGCCTACAATATGGCATATAACCATTACTATCTACCATTATATACATTAGAACATTTATGTACCTGATAACATTTATATTCCTGACCATTATAGCACTATAACCTTAGGTGATATAGAACTTAGGTTATCACCTGATATAATTTATATTATATATACTACATGATATAGTTAACTAAAAAACAACTAGCTTTATCTGGGTTCGCCATGGTTATTGGTGATAAACCAGAAGTGATATACCATTGTATATACCATTATATACATCATGTAACAATTTATATAGCATTATATGGTGGTTTCCATAAATGGGAGTACCCCAATAGCTGGATGGTTTATTTCATGGAAAATCCCAATCTAAAATGGATGATTAAGAAGGTACTTCCATTTCATGAAACCTTCAGGTTTAGTTATATACTATATATATATGTCTAGGTTTACTTATACAACAACATGTATATCTACATATATATATATATATATATAATACCTATAGTAGTTTACCATCTCTTACCCTCTGGTAATTTAACATAGCTATTGAAAATGACCATAGAAATAGTGGATTTTCCCATTGAAAATGGTGATTTTCCAGTTCGCTATGTTAGTTTACCATGTCTTAACCATGTCTTAACATAGCCATGGAAAATGGCCCATTTGTAGATGGTTTCCCTATTAATAATTATTAATAGCATGGTGATTTCCCATGGCTATGTTAGTCATAACCAGATGGTAAATCCTTTGTTTAGTGATAAAAACATTTTGGCTGGTGAGCACATCATTTTGGCTGGTGATAAACACATCCTTTGTTTACCTATTTAAATAACCAGATGGTAAACAAAAACCCATCAGTCGCGAAGCTTCGTTGAGGTCAGCGTGGAGGAGTCCTGCGAGAAGTTGACGGCCACCGCGGAGCGGCAGAAGTCCATCCTGCTGGAGTTGGTGCCCGGGACAACCTGCGGAAAAGCCATGGGAAAACGATGTGAAAAACATGGAAAACCTGGAAAACCATGGGAAAACATAGGGAAAACATAGGGAACAACACGAGAAAAACGTGGAAACACATGGGGAAACTATGGGGAAAACCATGAGAAAAACCTAAAACCATGGAGAAAATGGAGAAAATGGACGATTATGTAACAATATTATACAATATGTAATTTGGTAATTTGATGACGAGTTATTTCTCTTTTTGGGCATTTGAAATGAATTTCAGGGTCGAGATTTGCCTGGTATCCCATTCTGGAAGTCGACCACCCTAGGTCCCAATCTTGGTCCCTCCTTTGGTGAAACTGCAGTATACCCTGTATAGTTTATACCACCAGAAACTTATGGTGGAACATGGTAAAACATAACCACTCAATGAACTTATATAACCATATCAAACAATTAAAAATGTGTGTTTCAATCATTAATAACTATATTCATGAAGCAGTGGCCAACAGATATGCACAGCTAAGGGGTGGATATCTGGTGTCGTTCCTTCCTTTTCGGAACTGAGGTTCCAGACCACAAAGAGTTGACAGATCAAGTGATCAAGAACATCGAACAGGACAGGAACCCGCCAAACGTTGAACCCACAGGTTAGAGACTGGAATAGAACAGACAATTGGAAGGGAAAACACAAGATGTGAGTTTAGTGGTGGAAAGGTTTTTGATGTTTTTGTTACAGGGTGAAACTTGAGATTTCTAAGATTGGATGAGTTTTTCGTGTGACGCTCAAAAACAATATATGTTTCAAAGATAGTTTTGGGGCAACTCGCAACTCAGGTGTTTTTTTTTAGGAAAACTTGGTTTCTGAATGGAGGTCCTTTTGTGCTGCACAGTAGCATCTACACAGTTCATGACGTCCCCAACCTTGGATAGGTAGGGACAATCCTTTAGGGACTGTGCGAGACACATGGAAAATAACCAGCCAACCAGCAAAATATGTTTTACTGTACTTAATTTGGACTACCAAATATTGACCATATTACTGTAATAGAATAGCGTTTTTTTTTTTTTTAAGATTGTGTTTAGACACTTATCAATGTAACTTGTTATTCAAGTACGATGACCATATCTCTAAATGATCAAAGTTGTCCATCATATTAGTAGCCCCAAGCTTTCAGGCAACAGACGGATCCTTCCTGCTGAAAAAACATTTGTTGATGATCACCAGATTGCGCCAGAGTCATGGACATCATAGACCGATAGGCAAGAACACGACAGATCCACTTTGCTGTGAACCATTTCGACCTTTCTTCGTTGAGGTATGATAGGTATTTGTTTAGTCAGTCTTCTTGGAGCCCGTCGCGTTTATTTGCGCGAACAAGATACGTGACACGATATGGCCCATATCAAATGGATGATGTCCCTATCCCAGATGCTGAGGTATTGCCTTTGTAGCTGATTGACCCCATTCTCAGACAAACTCATATGTACATCATTTTGGTGTGCCATTTACATTATTACATTAATACTATATATATAATCACATATATATAACGAACATATATATATATAGTATATATATATGTAGATTATGTCATATATTTTATGATAAAAATTGTACATATAACCAGGACCAGGACGCCGTGAAAGCCATGCTCTTGGCCGCCTCCAAGATGCGCGGCGTGCCGCCGCAGATGTTGGAACTCGTGGCGGGGCTCGGGGAGGTCTGGTCCGCGCAGACCTTGGCCGTGCCGTGGCGGTGGAGATGGTGAACCCCTTACCAAAACCTAGAAAAACCTAGGGAAAACTAGGGAAAACACAGGGAAAAGCTAGAAAAACCTAGGGAAAACAAGGGAAAACCCAGGGAAAAGCTACTAAATCCCAGGAAAAAGCTGGATGATGGGAAAAGCTACAAAAACCTAGGGAAAACTAGGAAAACATGTGGAGAAGATAGGGAGTTCATCCCTTCCACAACAGACCTCCAAAGATATTGGATCTATAGCAATCCTTATGGACGGTGGTATAACCATCGCAGAATATGATTCACTATGAATATACCCTCTGGTAAATTTTCACATAACTATGGAAAGATCCACCATTTTGAAAGGGTATAAATCAACTATAGATGTGCAATTTTCAATACCCATAGGATCCATGTATGGTATATATGGTAACATTTACCATCAATATACCCCAAACGTTAGCATATATACCATACATGGATCCTATGGGATAGCTATGTTGGTTTACCGGAGGGTTTTTGGTCCAGATTTTCTCCACGACACATATGAGATGTCATTCTCGTACTCCGCAGAAGTTGATTTTGGGGATTTGACCAGCAAGAATGGCAAAAGATGGCAGAGCTGGGGGTTGTGATGAGGTTCAACCATGTTGTAATATACAGTATATCTATATATGTATATATATATATATGTATATATATATATATTGGGTAGATTAGAACGACCTCACTGTTCTCCCGAACCCTGGAATCATGGTTAGTAAGGGGAATCATCCCCAAATGGCCTTAATTCAGGTTAGTGAAATGTTGTAATTTACCCAGATATATATATACACACCATTTGGTTATTTAACGTAGCTATGGAAATTTGCATTACACATGGAGGTTTTGATTGGACAATCATCTGTAAATGGTCCATTTTCCATGGTTATGTTAAATAACCAGGGGGTATGTATATATATATAAATATACACCTATACATATATATATATACATACAATAGGGCCTTGATAGGGATACTGGAGATTAATCATCAATGGTGGAGATTGACGAACTACGTGGGTATGTCCAAAAGAGGAATAGATCCTTCAAAATGGGGTATATAATTTCATGAGGAACATGACTATCAGTGACAATCAAGAGCATTATTTGGTATCAGTGGTCAGTGGTACTCCCTTTGTTACTGGTTGGTGGTTTCAAACATTTTTTTTCCATTTCATATATGGGATGTCATCCTTCCCATTGACGAACTCCATCATTTTTCAAGATGGTTATTGCACCACCAACCCGGTTATTATTAACCATCATTAACCATATAATAACCATGTATTAACCATAAGTAATCATGGATAATCCTTCCCATTCACTATTTTTTTTTCAAGATGGTTATTGCACCACCAACCAGGTTATTATTAACCATCATTAACCATATAATAACCATGTATTAACCATAAGTAATCATGGATAATCCTTCCCATTCACTAACATTTTTCAAGATGGTTATTGCACCACCAACCAGGTTAAAGGTTAAAGTCTACAGAAATTTAGGAACCGACTTAGGTGACCGCACGTGGTCATATTTTAATGGAAACTTTCACTGATTTCACCAAAGGTCGGCCACAACGGAAGGGGGTACCCGAAATGGTAAACATACAAAAAACTATTGAACATGGCCATTGAAATAGTGGATTTACCCATTAAATAAAAATGGTGAGTTTCCATAGTTTTTCGTAAACGTTTACCAGAGGGTAAAACATATGGCAAGCCATCAGATGCTGAGGATTTTGACAGTCGACCCATTTCGACGAGTAGGAGAGTTGACCAACAAAGCTCTGGGAGTGAAGAAATCGAACATGAGGAGACGTTACCAACAACACAGTTTTACCAGCAAGAAATGGGGATTTTGCCCAACAGGAATAGGAATAAGGATTACTGTGATCAAAACAAAAAACATATACTGTATATATAATATACAGTATATAATGTTCATGATTGGGGTGCAACTACCACAATTTAATATACATACATACATATCCAGATATGTTGTTGTTACATCTACTTCAAACTGAGAGCAACTTGTGAGGACATGATGGGAGTTTTCCAGATACCAGTGGTGTTTTCTCGCAGAAGCACATCTAAGATGGAAGCTAAACAATTGCTTGTGTCCAATGAAGGTCAATGAAGTATGATAGATAAACTATAATATCATATAGTTGTTCTAAACAATCAGCCTTAAACGAAGCATGATAACATCATTCTAAAACCAGCAAGATGTCGCTGTGGCCGTTTGAAACTATGTGATATCTCAAACAGAAGAGCTCAGGAAAGATGATCAACTTTCTGGTGCTTACAGTAGGAAATGGGGGAATGGGATGATTGTTAATAGAGTGAGCATAGTGATTTTGGGTCATTCTCCCATTCCCTAGGTTTAGCAGCAGTAAGATATAGTAAGATGAAGGAAAGGCAACATGTTTGACTTCTGGCTCTGGAAAATGGATAAAACGTGACTCACGGCCTGGTTTTCCTAGGCCTACTTGAAGTCCGTTGGTACAACTTGCGATCCTGGGCTTCTGAAGAGTGGCTGTTGGTAAAGCGGCTAGCATTCAGATCCCCATAGGTCACCGGTCTAAGGTGGTTGGACTACAAAGACGTCCGTTTCCCCGTGGATAGCCTTTGTACCAAAGCAAGTTCATGGAAAACCCAGAGATGAAGGAAGAGGAATATCATTGAGATGAATCGCTGGCTGATTCAAACCGTTCTCACAACAACCATGGTCTCTGAGTCTCAAACCTGACATGTGTATTGCGTCCTTGGTCAAGCCTTTTACCTGCAGAAGTAGCCACCATGATTCATGTTTCTTTTATCCGTTGGCCAACAGTGTCAAATCAGGGTGCAACAGGCAACATCAATCTGGTGGGGACAGGTTGTGATGATTAAGGCCAGACGATCTTGAAACATGACTCAAGAAATCATCTTTGGGTGGTACCGGTAATGAAACGTGCAATGGAACATCTTCCATTTGTAGATGATTGTCCCTTGTCCCACCTAGAAACCTTCACGCTGGCTGATTGGGGAATTTCCAACTGCCACGTTTGACACCAGATGATCAAAGTGACGGCCGATGTCCCCATGTTATCCTCATGAAAATACCTATATGCCTTTCCGTTGTGCTGAACAAAATCGCCTATTCTGGGATTCTGAGATTCTGTGTGATCCAAATCACGGTGAAAAAAAATTCGGTGCCAAAAATCCAAAAGTGCCAATTTGCGCAGCAAAAATCTGCCGTGCCGCAGCCATCTGGTGAGGAATGGATTGATGCCAGAGATGTGCTCATCGTGCCGGATGGACCACTGTCAGGCAGATGAACCGATCCGGGGATGCTAACTATAGGCCCCGGGCCCTGTTGTAAGTTGGCTTATCAGCCCTATGAACTTGAGTTAACCATAGTTAACCATAGTTAACCTACATATAAACTATGATAAACTAACCATAGTTAACCTACATATAAACCATTATAAAACAACTTAGCAAACTATAGGCCTTGACCTTGCACTGAGGTGCCATCAATACTCGGGCAACGAATCGTACGATTACTGAGGGACATGACTTCGCCATGTTTTCAGCTGCGCAAGGCACAGAATTTTGACCCAGACATACCCTCCAGTAAAGTAACATTGCTATGGAGAATGGACCATTTATAGATGATTTACCTATTAAAATTGCGATTTTTCCATATAATATGTTCAATTACCAGAGGGTAGAATCTCAAGTACCTTGAGGACATTGCCTTCCAGGTAGCAAACTCATTGCAAAAATTCTCAGAATTGGCCCAATGTTTGTCCAAAAAGCCCAAGCCGGATGTCGTAGTTTATCCATGTTGATCCTGAAAATCATGTATCGCTTCAAAAAGATGGATACTCTCCGGTACTCAAACATGGGAAAATCCCCGAACTGTCCATGGCGGTTTCTGGGAAAACCATCACCAGGCTTAGGCGAGAAGGGCACAGCTATGGAGCCTGTGCGACGACTGAGACCCCCAAGTTGGCCTGTTTGTGGTAGAGCACCCGATGCCGAAAAGTGGGAAAGCTGGAAATATATGGTAAATATTGGTAAATCTAATCTATATATACCTTAGTTTGCCAAGTTGTTTTTTGCAACCCACAAAAGATGTCGATGTTAGTGTTTCCAGGATGGTAAGTACAGATCATATTTATTCATATTTATTCCACGTTCAAGGCTTTCATTTTTTCCGCATCTATTTGGACTAACCAAGGTATATCATGGACATAATATATATATATAGTTTGGTAGGACTACAAAACAACTTATGAATGGGGGTGCCCTTATTCTAGTGATGGTTTCATTTTTTTTGCTAATAGACAAGGGGGATACTGTTGTATACTACTATTCATCAAAATAATAACCAATGTCACATATATCAATGGCCATTCCAGGATCCTAAATTGGAGGTACCTACCATATATAAGGCTTATATAAGGCCTATGTAAGGGAATATCCCCACAAAATATGGCCAGAAATATGGTACTAACGTACCTCCATGTTAGGATCCTGGAGATCTCCCATTGAATATACCTCTTTTTTTTCCATCCACAAATCAGATTCGTATCGAAGAAAAGTCTGGATTTGAGCTTTTCAATGGCTTTGAAAAGAAGTTGCCAACGTTGCCAGTCTGTTTAAGTGGTACTTAACGTGAACGTTTATACGTTGGTCAAGAGCAAGCTTGGTTAGAGAACCAACGAGAATGTAACCAACAGAATATTGACAAAGGTATGTAGCCTGGTTGGTGGTTTCAAACATTGTTTATTTCCCATTTCATATATGGGATGTCATCCTTCCCATTGACTTTATGTTTTTCAAGATGGTTATTGCACCACCAAGCAGTTAACATGGCTACTTGGGTGCCAGTTAACATTGTTTTTTAACCACCAAGCAGTAGCCTTATTTAGCCACCAATAAACATCGACAAACTGGGACAAACTGAACATCCTGGTGATGGGGAGATTTCCAGCCAGCATGAACCCAGCCAGTGAACGATGGAGCAAGGCTCCGAGCTGTTTATGAATCGTGCCAGTAACAAACGGTCTGTAGCGGCCTCCTGGCACATAAGTGCTATCAGTTCAGATATGTTCCAGAGGTGGAGTCTGATGTTTTTTTGTGAATGAAAACCACGTTAAGAATGGCCTTTATGATCCTTTATGTATTTTGAAGCACTGCACAGATGCCAGTTGAGGTCACATAACTCCGTAAAATGAGAAGTCGGTGAGAGTTGGGCGGATGAATTTCTTGGTTTCAACATGAAAGCGTTGGTGGGTCCATAATTATATATTTACACATAATATGCAATCACATACATATGTTTACATACCATAAACACAGCTGTGGGTATTTATGTCTGATATTTACCATCCTCTTTCAACAGGGAAGACTCGGAAAACTTCCTTTTTTTCGGCTGATTCGCTACGGAAAAACTAAGGACACCATCGAGCCATTTTGGGACGAGTCGGCAGAAAGACTGGAGCGATGGTGGCTGCAGCTTGGTCAGAAGATCAACGGGATTTCACAATGGAAATCTGCTTGGTGGTGACTGGAACCATGGAATTTGGATGACTTTCCAGGACTTGGGAATGATAATTTTAACTGACTCATATTTTTCAGAGGGGTATACCACCAACCAGTATGGAAAGAAGTCATATGACCAAACAGTAAATTCACAGTTTGACCCTGAACATGACCAATTTTATAGTGGAAACTAGTCTGCCAACCCAGATGACTGCCAGGGTCTACGTTAATTTACTGGAGGGTATAATATAACGGTATAAGAGAGTTTTTTTTGGGATGCAGTCAGGGTACAATGCCAATATGACTGAGAATGGGATATACCCAAGGTGCAATGGGATAGACGAGGGATGATGGGAGAAGATATTCAGAAACAAGTGGAGAAAACAAAATGTTTGATTGGTTATGATAGTGGGTGATATTGTCTGGGGACAACCATAGAGCTGCTACCAAACCAGTAAGATCAGTAAGTGGTTTCTCAAAACCTACGCGAACCTGCTTCGCAAGGAACAATCTGGCCGACAAAGAAACTCAGCTGCAGATAGGGCATCGGAAGTCAAGAGTCAAAATTTAGAAGTCGATGAGATGTTTACCAGTGCATTGTCTAGCGAACATACCCGATACTGTACCCCCCGGCAATTAAACATGGTTGACATGGAAAGTCTCCAATTCTGGGATGATTTTCCCGGCTTTCTTAACCCCCATTTGTAAGGGATTTCTCAGCCAGGTTTGATTTTGTCCAGATAGAAACCTACATTTTTACATTTATAGAGACGTTCCCATATTTTGCAACGTTTTTATTTTTGTAATATATATATATATAATATATATATTACAGTGATTTACATATTTAGTGTATATATATATACTATATATAGTTCCCATGTTTGCATTGTTAATGATGTCAGTTTCAGGGCAACGAACCCGTCTCCAAGCCCTCAACGTTGTTGCACCTGGCGATCACCTGGAATAGTTACAGGATGGGGCCCTCAAGATAGCGTTTAGTTGCCAAAAAATGTGGCTGAATTCTATGGTTTATGGTAGATATAACGAACTATAGTTAATGGTAGAATATACCCTCTGGTAATGACTAACATAGCATAGCTATAGAAAATAACAATTCTTAACAGGTAAAACCATCTATTTCTATGGGCCATGGCTTCCATAGCAATGTTAGTTTAGAGGGCATGGATATCCTGGAATAACCTGGATGAATCCACATTTCCAATTGGAAATATCACGAATGATCAGAAAACAAAGAAAATCATGGCTGGTTGGTGGTTTGGAACATGAATTTTATGACTTTTCATATATGGAATGTCATCATCCCAACTGACCACCAACCAGATGGGAATATCTTATCCAACAACAATTGGAATCAGACATGGCTAGAGCTGGGAAATCCACGAACTAGCCATGTAGCTTTTATATTCCTATAGGAAAATCAACTATAAATAGGTGATTTTCCAAAAAGCCACGTTTGATTATAGAGGATATCTCACCGTCATTAGTGAATAAATTCCCATTTGTGTTGGTGAAATCACATGATATTCCAATTCTCCCATCAACATCACCACTTTTTCTTGGCTAAATCTCAGTTCATCCCATTTTTCCCCCATTCACATCACCCATTTTTGGTGCTAAAGTCATCCATCTCTGGATATCCCACGATGAAATATTTCTGGATTCCCAGGAAGGCTCACCCTTCGTCATCATCACTGGCTTCGTTTGCAGCACCATGTCTGGAAGGCCCACCACGCTGAAGCGAAGTGGCTCCGACTATTCGGTCGCTTGGAAATCGGAGGAAATCCCCCCATTTTTGTACAAATGTCATGGGGAAATTGGGATTTCATGTTGGAAAAACCATGTGATTTGAGTTGGGAACTTGGGATAAAATATGGGATATGACCAACAAAGATGGAGATATAAGGAGATATATGGAGATATATGGAGATTGAATGGGACAAATGGGTGCTGGAAAACCATCGAATTTCATGGGCATAAAAAATTGGTGAGTGATCAAGAAAATGAACTGATGATGATTACCCTCTGGTAAACTAACATAACTATGGAAAATCACCATTTTTAATGGGAACATCCACTATTTCAATTGCCATGTTCAATAGTTTTTTGTATGTTTACCAGGCCGGGTACAATGTGGTGACCCCTAGTTATAAATTGGTTTATAAACCCCATTAACTATAGTTATATCTGCCATAAACCATAGTTATGGGAGTTATAAACCAACTTAACTATCTAGGGGGCACCACCTTGTATCTTTAGTTAACTAGGTTTAGAAACCGAACATGGTGAGATGCGATGGATTGATTGAACTTCGCCAGTAACATACGTTGGGATTGGCGGTGGATTGCCGGAACATGGGCAGCTTTTTCACCAAGCATCATGGGGATATGTGGGGATATGAGGCATCATGAATCTCATGGGCAAATGCTCCATAGATTGGTCTTAATTTGTTTCTTATTATATATTATTATCCAATCATAATTATAGAATTCAATGCCATGATCCATGATAAAACCTGAGTCCAAGGGTAGTTTAATGATTGTGCTATATTCCGTTAATTGTTTATTCTGTTATGAATACTTTCGATGTTTTGCAAAAGGGGAATAGATATGCAGCTAAAAAACAAAGATTGGCCATGATGAGGGACTTCAACCGGAGGGCCAGTGACATACTTCTGACCTAAAAAGGATCGATCACAAAATGGGATAGACTCCGAAATTTTCATCCAAGGGAACATTATGGCTCAAACATCCCTCAAGGATGTCGAGTGTTGATGGCTATGCGGGGTCAGCTGGTTCCGAGCTGGTTGACTTGATTGATCTCCATGTGCTATGCCTCAATGGTGAAGAGTGTAGCCTGAGCCTCAGTCCTTCCACTCTCGGCCTGGAAGTGCGCAGGATGGTCTCTGAGCAACTTCCGATCAAGAAAAGGGCAAAGCTGGTCCTCTACCACCTAGCTTCACCATTGATGCTCCAGCAAACATTGCAAGAGCAAGGCATTGAAGGGAAGACTGCGAGACTGTCCTGCACTTATGTTCCAACAGACCTATACG
>Ga0126342_10019448_pt1 | contig 11535 bp, 15 predicted proteins | sample Cyp1metagenome_FD_92528 | JGI IMG/M metagenome (GOLD analysis project Ga0126342, IMG submission 92528) | Coral microbial communities from Lord Howe Island, Old Settlement Bay, Australia - Cyphastrea 1 metagenome | ecosystem: Host-associated > Invertebrates > Cnidaria > Coral ... | reverse complement strand
TAAGATCTGAAGATGTAAGAGCAGACGAAAGATCTGAAGGTGTAAGATCTGCAGACTTAAGGTCTGCAGATGTAAGATGTGAAGATGGAAGGTGTGAAGATGTAAGATATGCAAATGTAAAATCTGAAGATGTAAGATGTGAAGATACGTGAAGATGTAAAATCTGCAGATGTAAGATGTTAAGATGTAAGATGTGAAGTAGATTATGTCAGCTCCTTTTCTTAGAAGAACCCTACGCTCAGGTGCTCTCGGGAAAAAACATTGAATAAGAACCAGCACTCTGAGATGCTTTAACTCAATATTACCTGCATTCGATGAATATGCAAAAACCCAGTTTCGGAGCAGTGTCCAGCTTCGCAGCCAGCAAATAGACAACACAAATCAAAAAGACAGTCAACTTACCTTGCCAAGCCAACTCAGAAGCTAACACACCGTCGAGGCCTTGTTGTGTCTTCGCATCTTTCCCCAATGTCAGACTTGTCTCCTTACCTGTCAGGCACATCCGTTCGACGGGAAGACACGTCACAGCCCTCATACAACCACTGGACCTACGCTTTTCGACACTTTTCACACAGACGCTTTGACGCAAAAACCCATTTCTATACACACACCCACACCCACACCCTCACCCACACCCACACCCTCACCCACACCCACACCCTCACCCACACCCGCACCCAGCCACACCCACACCCACACCCGCACCCACAAGCACCCACACGCACCCACAGGCACCCACGCACACCCACGCCCACCCACCCGCACTCACGCGCACCCACGCGCACGCATGCGCGCACTTTCACACACGCGACTTGTAACTTGTACAAACAGACGCTTTTACACACAGACACTTTCACACACATCCGCTTTTGCACACAGATGTTTTTACACACAGACGTTTTTACACACAAAGACGTTTTCACACACAGACGCTTTTACACAAAGACGTCTTTACATACAAACGCCTGCACAGTCTTGCCGCAGCAGAATCACATTTTCCACATTTTCATCGGTTTTCTACTATCAAAATGTCGTATTGTGCTGCGGAACCCGCTTCGGGACCTGACAAAATCACGTTTTTTGACAAGTTTTTGATGATCGAACCTCATTTCGTGCTGTAAGGGTCGCACGCGACCAGTCAAACGCGCAATTTTCCCACAGTTTTTGACGACCGAACCGCATTTGGTGCCCAACTGTCGCATTTTCGTGATCGCTGGTGGCCACTGCGCGCTTTAAGAGAGAATAGAAATTGGAAGAAGAGAGGAAACAGAGAGAGGGAGAGAGAGAGAGAGTGCGCAAGATCTGAAGATGCAGACCTAAGAAGTGAAGATGTAAAATCTGCAGCCGTAAGATCAGCAGCCGTAAGATCAGCAGACGGAAGATCAGCAGACATAAGATCTGAAGATATAAGATGTGAAGACGTAAGATGTCAAGATGTAAGATCTCAGTTCCTTTTTAGAAGAACCCTACGTTCAGGCGCTCTCGGGAAAAAGAACAGGTTTAGCTTTGTTGAATTTCATTCCTTCCGATTGCTGAGGACACTATCGACCTCAAGGTTGCAAGCGTCAAAGTGTGCCCTGTGATCAACACTGTTGAAACATACCGCGGCTCGGCGAATCTTTGTTTTTATGCATTTTGTTCCACAATCCTTGCGCTGTAGCCATGTTCAACTTGACTCGAGGACGCGCCCGGCAGAATTTCTGGACATTGGGAGGGCCACGCGCTCTCAGGGATCAATTGGAAAGGCAAGGTTTCTTGAAGGCCGGGTCCTGATCAGGTCATCTTAGAACGTGATTCAATGGCTGGCCGGTGGAGGAGCATACAGTGCTAACATGTGCTAACATTTAATTTGTTTGTGGCTGGAATATTAGTTTTCCATCCCGGGTTTATCCTGTCCCCAGCCTTTTCGAATTCTGCCAAGGATGGGTCGGCAAAGTTGACCACAAGCAATAAACCTTTCAATGTGTTTGCGCCTCGCCTCAAGATGTCGTTTCAAATCATTTGCAATTATATCTGCAATTATCTCGGCAAAAGGCCCAACAGAGTGGAGAAAATGTGACAAACATTGACAAACTTTTCATCACACCTTTCATCACACCTTTCTGGCAAGAAGGTCTGGATTCTGGATCATCCTGGGGCCTCAGAATCCCACATTGACATAGGAGGGCCTTCTAGCGCTAGAGGCAGGTTGTTTCAAGATGCTTCAAACTTTCACGAGAACCTGTTACAAGATGTTACAAGCGCCTCTAACAGACTAACGCAATTTCTTCAAGATCTTCATACAAGGACCTCGAAGAGAATCTTTCTAGAAGGACCTTCCATCTTCAGGATCTCCGCAAGATCTTCTCATCAGGACCTCTTCAAGGTATTCACACGAACTCTAAGAGAACGCAAGGTGGCCATAGAAGGACCTAAAACTCTGAGGTGTCAGATCTTGAATTAACTCAGGGAGGGTTTCGCGGCACTACGAGAGCGATCCGACGCGCGCAGGTGAGGGTTGGGCGAGAGGTACCACATGCGTGCTCCGACGCGCGCAAAGTGTAGAGCCGTTGTGCAAGGGATATCAAAGTGACCACTTCGCTACAACGAGAGCGGCTCGACACACGCAAAGGGCGGAGAAGATTTCGGAGTGAATGTCACAGAAAATCGCCACATACTGCGGGCGCCACTAAAAAGGAAAGTTGAAGATGTGAGAAAGCCCTGGGTGTTGCACTTTTTATCCAGGTCTCTGGAGTATTGTGCCTGTTTTAGGGGTTGCAACTCTGCAATCTGTGCAAGACTCAGGTTTTAAGCCCATTTTTGATCAAATCCTTCATCAAGTTCATTTCATGTGAATTTGATTGAATTTGTGGATTCGGGAGGTCTGTATGCATTTTGTCTCACGTTTGCCCAATGTTTTGGAGGCCGCGCACAAAACCACGATTGTTCCAATTATTTTATTCATTTGCTGGCTGTGCAGAGTTGACCTGTGCCTTTCCACAAATTTGCCGATTTATTTTGGAACATAAATGAGTGCACTGAATACATGTAAGCAGCCTCAGATTCAAGGCTTTGTTTTTTTCCGGTGCAGTCAAATATGGTTTGAGGCCTTTCCACATGCCGTCAATCTTTTGAGTTCCAATTGGCCCTTCAGAGCATTGGCAGCGTGGGACTCTACTTCACCCCTGGGTCGTGTGAAGACAAGACAAGACGAAAGAGATCTTGGGCCTCGGGCTCCAAAAGTGTCGACAATCCTTAAGCGAATCCCAGGACACGCGAGGACACAGTCCAAAGCACCCGAAGCCTTTGGAGGAAAGTAGGGCAAAAGGAAACGACGCGCGACGCAACAAGACGTAGGTGAGACACAGGGCAACGCGCAAATATTGCATCCTCAGAGCCAGGCGTGTCAAAAGACATTAACATAATTCCAAACCTACATTTACAACATCTTTCTCAACAAGACTATGTGAAAATTGTGAATTTCCAAAGCAACAAGACCTGAACCTAACATCCACAATAAAACACGGTAGCTTGAAACGACCAGGTATACCGAATCCAAAAACGACTTCTGGCTCACAACACGGCCGGCTTCAACTTTTCAAAAAACCGCCCACACACATTGTGAACAAAAAACGACGGCGTCAACTCCCTTTGTGACCCACGCTGCTGCCATGTGCGCCGCGTACCGCGGTCTAAGAATGCACTTGCTTCCAAAAACGGACAGGGCACGCAGGGTAGAAGGCACCTCTGCAGTAGAGGTTTCCTGGTCCCGTTCTCGTGCGAGACATCTTTCAAAAATGTTTGATCAAGGCATTAATTTTGTGCTGTGAGGGTCACCAAAACAGGAGAATCCGTCCACCTTCGATCCACCCAACCTTAATGAAGAATCCCCTTATGTGACAATATTGTTTGGGGAAGAATGCAGCTCAGAAAGGCAGGAATTCAAGGAGCTACTGCTGTAGCACAGAGGCATTTACTTTAGGCGAGAATTTGTGTAGCACTCGGGCACCTTATCCAACGGCGATGGATTAACGCAATGTAAATTGGTTGAACATGCGTGTCACTTGAATGTGGTTTCTCATTCTGTCTCATTTTTGTCTATCGTGAATGTCTTTGCAACATGTTTGAGCCAAGGCGCGGCTGGCTTATCAAGACTCCGTGGGCCGAGCGCTCTTTGCATCCGAAAACAGCTTGTCGAAGCTTCAGGGCTTGGAACGGCCCTAGCAGCGCAACTAATGTCACGAAGAGCATTGCCACTACTTGTCGTACATATGAAGGGTTGCATCATGTTTTAATATGTTTTATGTGCTTGGATTGGATCGGCAAAGTCACAGTGTTGAAATCCAGAAATCACAGTTGGGCAAGCTTCAAAATCCCAGCGCCTCGGCCAAACATTGTTCGACGGCCTTCTGTGTTGATAAACTTCAAAGATGGCCACGTAGCATGCACAAAGTGCATGATGTTCTGAGCGTGCGGAGTCCGAAAATCATGTTTAGCAGAGCAGTTGCTTTTGAAATGGGTTCTCTGCGTTTAACGGAATACAGTGACAGGTGCTGTTCTGGAGGTGTGCAGTTTGATTTTGCAAGGGAGGGTTGAGAATCAGACCTGAACGTGTTCAAATCGGGTTGGTGCCTCTACCCAAGGGCTGCGCGACCTCAGGGGGCAATAAAGGCCACTCCCCACAGGATGTGAACCATGTGGCTGGGTCTGTAGGCTTCATCTGGGGCTTGCCAAGCAAGTGCTTCAAAATCAGGTCGCAAACCTTGTGCCTATAGCGAAAGCTGCAAATGAAGGATTTGGGAAGATGTGGATGTTGTTTTTGCATGGCCTGCGTGTTCGTGTCCTTTGAAGGAGGCTGGCAAAGATGTGATTTGTGTATATTTGTCTGGCAGGTGTAGCGCTTGGTAAGAATCGGACGTGAAAGTGATGCGGGTTTTTAATCGGCTCGCAGATTCCGCGCCTCAAGCAGCACGTGGCAGGCATGGCGCTAGGTGAGAATCAGCGAACGTGTTGCGAGGCAGAATCATAGTCATAGATCTTATGGCGCAACTTCAAAACGTGCCCTTGCTGGAGGCTTCAGAATATGTGGAATGCTGTGCTTGTGTGGCAGTGTGAGGTGTAGAGTGCGGAGTGTGGAGCGTGGAGTGGAGAGTGATGGGTGCAAGGGTGTCGAGCTTTTTGTGTAAAGTGAAGTCTAAAGCATGGAGTTTTGCAAGTTTAGAATGTGCAGCGCGGAGTGTGGAGTGTAGAGTGTAGAGTTGAGTCCAAAGCGTGGAGGTTCTGGAGTGTGGAGCATGGAGTGTAGGGTCTGGAGTGCAGAGAGGGTTTGGAGTCGAGCGCTTCGCTCGAGGGCTTCTCTCCTAATGGATGATGAATTCGGGCTTGTCGAAGCTGCTATCAAATTCTATCAGGTTTTTTGGTAATGGTAAAGAGGTAGAGAAAACATGAGACAACCGTCTCTTGCCCAAGTTCCGCTTGCTTTCTCCATTTCAGTTGTTGTATCAGCGAAATCATTTCGCGTCAATACAATTCAGTTGTTGCCACAATCGTGGTGTGCTGTGGTGAACTACGGAGATGTGGTGTCCGGCTCAAGTGTTTTCGCCGCGATGACTAGTGAAGTAAAATAGCATTAAAGCGTCACCCCCCGGATGTCGATGTCGTTTGGAGCGAACTTGCTGCGCACATTTCGTGTGCTTGGCATTGGCATTTTTGTCCTCATAACCTTCAAGTTCATGTTCTCCAAGCAAATGTTTGATTGCGACACTGCACGCCCTCCCATGCTGACGACTTCGTCTTTACCTTTGAAGACCCAGGAGATTCAATTTTTGCAGATTGCAACAGGGCGCGTAGAACCCCCAATACTGTTGGTTAGGAAATGTTAGGAATGTTCAGAGTTCATGCTGTTTTGAATGTCTCCAAGTCGTCACGGCTTGGTGTGCTTCAGAGCGCTGACGTCTACTGAGTCTACTGGCTTTTGAACATTTTTTTTGCTTGACCCCCTTCTGACCCCCTTCCCAGCTGGATCTTGATGCATTTGATATTTTGCAATTTTTGCCTTTGCAGTCACTTGGAATTTTCTCTCAGCCTTCTTTTTCAGACGCTGTTGCTCGCTCAAGTCTCTCTGTTGTGACTTGCGAGTTTGTGCGCATTTATTTTTGCTGAAATGGCCAAAGCAAGTCTAGACCAGAAACTTCTGTATCCGGAGATTTTAAGAAGAGAAGCGTAGAGAAGAGCAGGAACAGAAAAGAAGAGTCGAGAAGAGGAAGCAGAGAACAGAAGACTATAGTATAGAAGAGTAAAGTGTATTGTTATGCTTGTATTGTTTTGTATGTATTGTCATGTACGTATTGTTATTGCATGTTATTGCTATTCTAGCCGTCCACAACTTGGTAGATTGCTTCCCAACTTCCTTTGACAAGAGAAAGGGGTGACAAAAGAAATTGTCTCAACACACGCTTCTCGACGGAGAGTCCGTGGGCACATCCTTTCTTTTGCCCTGTGGGTCCTTACCTCTTGAAACCTCCGCCCTCGCCTTTCCCGGGGCACTGCTTGTAAGAGGATGGGCACTGTTCGAAACAATCCCTCGTTTCTTCCATATCAGGAAACCTATAGTGACTATAGCTTCTACTAGCTAAAGCCCGTTTTGCTTTAGCAAGGTATTGGCAATCATGTGACTTCACGGGAAATGCCCGAGATATTATCCTTAGTAGCAATGTGTTGTTCATGACCATGATATGACATCATCATATCATCTTCATTCTGCTGTGCCTCCTCCCCTCGTGTTCCTTGTTGTGCCCGCCCTGCTAGCTTTTGTTCCTTAACCCCAGGCCCCAAGTTGGATGGGCAGATGCAAACTGGTTTCTCCTTGTTTCTCCTTTTTGACACTGGGAGGTAGGTTGACTGATCTCTTTGAATCCGACCCGAGATGTTGCATTCCATAGGATGCTCCATGAACGCACACGATCCCAAAGTCAAGCAGTCAAGCATGAACCGTTTGCAAATCGCAGGAGCCTTTCCACTTTGAAGGCTTCACGCCCGTGTCTGTGTCATTGGGAGCAAACCCAGCGGTATTGGACCGGGCAATGAAGGCGCCCGGTTGCCAGTTGCCGCTGTTGTGCGCGTGGTCCGTGGCAACCCAGGTGCGGGACGAAGAGTTTTTGAAAACTACTGCCACGTATCATTTGTTTTTGAGAAAGCAAGGGGACCAAAAAGCTCTAGACACTGGCGGATCAAATTTTCAGCACGGACCTGTTGGAGAGCAAGGCTTGGAAGTAATGCGGGATAGACTCAACGATCTGTATGAAGAGAAGAAGCTGGCAGATTTGAGCCTTCCTTTATTGAGTATTCCCAGCAATATTCATGTAATTCCAATGGGTGCAGAGCCATATTTTCGACGAACGTTGCGAGATGCAGACATGGTACTGGAAGGCTTGTGGCTAGCAGGCGTCATTCCACATCATGGTTCCTGGCTTGACTTTGGAGGATCTCATGGTCGTGTAACGCGAGTGCTGGCCTCTGCATTCCCACAAGCTGAATGGCATTGCAGTGATCCCATTCTTGATTCCATTGACTGGGGGAAGAGCAACATCCAGAATGTCCATTTTCACCAGAGCGAACAGGCTAGTGGCTGCTAGTTGTCATTGTATTTTCCGTTGCTGTCTTTCTTCTTGGATTTTTCAAGCATTGAATTTTCAACAAGACGGAATTTCAAGAAACAAAGCCGACATGTAGAATGCTCCGTCATTAATTATTCGGTTTGGCCGGCAGAGCCACGCCAAATATGTGTTATTCCCACAAGCATCTTCGGCGCTTGGGTTCTCGTTTAGTCAGTAAAACACGTGGGGAGCGAGCAGCATTGCGCCGACAGTTCTGCGGACGGTGTGGATGCCAGGGGGTGGACGGAAATGTTGGAGAGAAGGGCCCGGTGGGCATGAGCAAACCTGGATGCGGAAACGGTGCGCGGACGGGATGCATGGGAGTGGAGGGAAAGCAATGAAAAGAAACGGGTTGGGAGAAAGGCCAGGTTGGCACGAGAGGGTGCGTGGACAGTACGGACGGAGTGGGCGCAAGGGTGTGGCAGCTGTTGTCGCATTCTGATCTTCCTGATGTGTTATGGATTACTGACCGATTTGGACTATTTTCGGGACAAGATCGTGTACGGATATCCTGATATCCTTGATCGATGGTTATCTGAATTTACCTCCGTTATTTTACTTAGGCTCGGAAATTTGGTTTGGTTAGGGTTTTATGGGATTCAGTTCCCAACAGATCACTTCGGTGATCTTGTTCTTGTTTAGTGTGTGTAAAAACCTTGGTGTGTAAGAACCCTCTATGATATTGTGTCTCAAAATGCCAGGGGCCAAAAAACATTTGCGTGTCAAAGCGTCTGTGTGTCAAGGCAAGGGTGCGTAAAAGCGTTTGCGTTGAAAGGCATTCGTGTGTAAAAACACCTGTCTGTAAGAATGTTTGCGTGTATAAGTTTTTTGCGCGTCGTAATTTGAGTGTGAAGGCATGTGCCTGTAAAATCACCTGGGCGTGTAAAAACTTCTGTGTGTAAGGCCTCAGTGTGTGAAAACTTCAGTGTGTAAAAGAATCTATGTGTAAATTCATGTCTGTGTAAAGGCATGTGTGTGTGTATAAACCACCTGATGTTGTTAGACAGATGCTGCGCTTTTAAAACTATTGCTGCCTTCATGTTGAGTCAACTGCCAGCATTTTCCATGCAGGGTTTTTCATGTCATGCAGTTTGCCAGCTGTTCACACCGTTGCCGCTAGATGAACTGAGATTTGAAAATGGATTGAGAGATTGAAAACAAATCGGTAAACCACAAAAATATTGCATACATATCCTCCTCCTCCTCATCATCCTCATCATCCTCATCCTCATCATCATCATCGTCATCATCACCGTCATCATCACCATTACCGTCATCATCACCGTCATCATCACCATCACCGTCATCATCACCGTCATCAAACATCACACCATCACTTTCCATTAGACATATTTTCTTTTCCAAGGAACCCCTTGCATGTGTGACTTCTCTTTGGAGGGATCATGTTTCTGTTGAATAGATTTTTACCAATGTTCACACCCGTTGCAAAGCATGGTACGAAGTGTGGTATGCCAGACATGTGACACAAAACTGTCAACTTTTGCATGTGTCATGGCATGCATGTACAGGTGGATGATATGTGAATCTACAGGCGCTTCGCTATCAAGGAAAAGAGCTAAAGGTTTGTATTCTGGTTTCCCTTTGGGCCACACTGTCGTTGCCTAGTTGCAATGCGTGCCAGGATCCACCTATGTCTGGGTTCAGCAGTGGCCAGCTGGACGGGGTGTATGCCATCTCGATTTGGAGCCACTACAGCGAAGAATCTGCTCTGGCCTGGTTTCATGAAATGCACCGGATTTTGAAACCCGGAGGCATCCTGTGGTTCTCCACGCACGGCTTCCAATCGATCAATTATGGTAGTTTGGACGGCGCAGTTCAAAAAAGCCACCGTGAAGAAATGCTGGCAGCCTTGTATTTGACCGGTTTCTTCTATTTTCCAATGTTCGGTGCCAAAGGTGACTGGCACCTGTCAGACGGCGCTCAAGGGACCAAATGGGGATTTGCAGCCATGACTACAGAATGGCTTGCTGCCCGGCTGCTCAATGTTGACAGGCGCTGGACGCTCTTGTATTTCGGTCCGGGGCGAAATGAAAAGAACCAGGATGTCTATGTCCTACGACGTACATGATTTGATCGTGTAACGCAAGCGGCTGCAGATAAAAAGGGTGCAAGCAGAATCGGATGTTCCGGTTGGGCAATCTCTCCCAAAATGAGGAAATCCAGCATGAATCTGGCACATCAACTTTTTGAATAAACCAAAATGATTACAATTTTCGATTGGGGTCATGATGAGACGGCAATACAGCTACCGACAGGCCCAAAATATGTTGTAAAACGTCATGAATTTCAACAATGATGGCAAACAATAGAAAATTGCCATAATTAAATTCCTCCATGTGTTGGACATGATGATTTTGCTTTGTTTACTTGCCTCTTTCAAGCTTGTGGAACCAGTTCAATACAGTGAACATGGTTTTCAAACGTTTTCGTTGCCAGATAATTGGGTATACCGTGGGACCAAATCCCGTGAAAAAGGGTTTGGTAGATACACCTGTCCCCACCAAAACAAAAAGTGGGAATGCAGTCATGTGCTGGAGGATATATACTATACGTTATGAATATTTATGAATGTTTTCTGGGGTGCAATCACAAACAAATAAGGAGTATGTCGCGCAGAGGAAAAAACAATGGCCACAATCTCGGGGATTGCCAGGGACTGAGATCCATCAAGCACATGAAGGCAACCGGTCTTAAACTATTTTTGCAAGAAGATCATGGAACCACAAAAACACACACACACACACAAACCAAAAAAAACATGCACATGAAAGGCAAGCAATCCTAGAGAGTTGGGGGACTTCTCGGGCCCAGGCCACACAACGGATTAAAGCAGTCATCTAGTTGAACAATGAAATTAATTTTCCGGAACGCACAAATATAGTTTCCAAGAGCTCAAGAAAAAAACGGTAAGTAACATTTTCCAAAATTGGGGGGCTTGCCCAAGGAGAAAAACTGCAGTAGGAACCCCCTCATTAATGATTAATGAATGACATTTTCAGCTCGCCCTCTATGCACATCTGTCATATCATGTCCACAGAATGGAATCTATCACGTACTTGGTTCAAAAATTGCCCAGAAAATCAGGAACCCCATGCCCAAAAAGTTAGTATTATTACAGTAGATTTTAATGATCCAACCTTTGACTCAACGTTTTGGTATTTACAGTTTCGCGTCCCGCAGTAGTGTACTTTCCTTAAGGTTCCTGATCAACTGAATTGCCAGAATTCCATCCTTGGTTTGTGTAGAATGCGCTGCGTGAATATTTTTGCCAAGGAAGCTGGTGTAGAAAATGAGTGTTGAACAGAAGGTCATTTCATCTGCCGACAATATATGTATATATTATATTAATGTACATGCTTTTTTAGCCAAATACTATACACCTTGATTATTAAAATATTTGTCCATGGAACACGTACGTATCATGCGCCGACCTGACAGTTGGAAACAGCTTCCGAAAGGGAAACTGGAATCAAGGCTATCGGCTGGCGTCTAAAAAGAAAAGCGCTTTCATGAGAAAAACTTGTCTGCCAGGCCCGGTTCCTCGTCTATAATTGGCTGATGGATGTCTATGGCTTACCTGCTCATAATGTTAGCTCCTGATTAGTAGCTAGGTTCGCTATTGTGGCAAATTTTCTCCAAATTATTCTGAAACTCATGTATTGTTTGGAAGGTTCGCTTCTGTGGCAAAAAAAATTGGGAGAGCCTTTTTTTTGGAAAAAAACAGCCTGTAATTGCTGAGAAGCAAACTTTTTTCTCCAAAACGCTGAAGCTCAGTCAAGTTTTTGCTCAGCTCTCTATCTGAGCCTGTAAATGCATCTCTATCTGAGTAGGTTTGTTTGCTGGGTTCACTATTGCAGCAAGCTGTGCCAGAGCAGCCCCT
>Ga0126342_10019447_pt1 | contig 11535 bp, 9 predicted proteins | sample Cyp1metagenome_FD_92528 | JGI IMG/M metagenome (GOLD analysis project Ga0126342, IMG submission 92528) | Coral microbial communities from Lord Howe Island, Old Settlement Bay, Australia - Cyphastrea 1 metagenome | ecosystem: Host-associated > Invertebrates > Cnidaria > Coral ... | reverse complement strand
ATTCTATTAAGATCTAATTGACGTAAGCCATATCCAAAGTTTTATGGTTCAGAGTTGCTTATTATTAAGGGGTGTTTAAGAAAATGACCTACAAGGTAGAGTTCTGACCTTCTGGGGGGGGGGAGGGTTGATTAATCCGATGTTGGCATTATATGTATACGGTCAATGATGGTTAATGGGATTGTTTCATGATATGCAACCTCAGTTTTAGGAGTTATCCCATTTATAACTGTTAGTTGGGCCATAACTGTAGAGACCCTGGGGCTTCATTTTAGACCCTAAACCCCTGGTGTAAAATGAAATCCTCTGAGCCGTGAATGGAGTTCTCGCTGGACATATTTGGGACTATCAAGATACAACCTATGAGCAGGTTTGGAATTAAAAGCGTATTAAATAAACATATTAAATCTTCAACTTTGGGCCCCACCATTTCTTCTTTTTGTGGGGCTCAAATTTGAATAATTTTGACTTTGGACAAGATTTTGCAAAAAGAACATATTTAATCTTCAACTTTGCGCTTCCATTTTGGTACCACTATGCGCTTCCATTTTGGGAGCACTATGCATTGGCTGAGTAAGTATCAAATTTGAAGTGTTCCATATTGGGTTTCCAAACTACAGGGGTCTAATTTGGTTTTCTTGTGGCCTACGTGGGGAAAATTCTTCGAATTGAAGGGCAATATTTTTTCAGAACCTCCCCCTGATATCTTTTCAACTTGCGGTGAGTGACAAGATTAGGGTCTAAGTCTCTGAAACTTTATGTCAGCGGATGGCCTTTTAGACTTTCAGTTAGCATTGTATCTTTTGGGAGCACTGTGCGCTTCCATTTTGGTACCACTATACCTTTCCAACTTTTAGCGGCCCATATGGCCCAACAGGGTCTCTGAAACTTGATGATTGATAATTTCTTGCTACCGCAAATGAACTCACAGTCACTGCCACTGCCACTAACAAAAAATACAAATTAAATCTACATAATCAGCAACTACATACAAATATATGATATCCACAAGTAAAGTGATATGCAGAACGAAAGTCGGTCGGGGTCTTTCTAACGAGCCGTGACGCTGGAGAGGTCCAGGTCTAAAATCATCCAGTGACCATTCCAGACCGCCGGGATCCGCCGGGTGGTCCCCAGGTTCAGCCATTCCAAACCCTCAGTACTTGATTAATACAATTATGGTCATTTACCAGTTATAAGTGGTTATTTCTATGAGATTATACATTCTATAAATGGGGTTAGTTCAGTACTTATAACTGATAAATGGCCATAACTGTATAAAGTGTGTAGTCGCTGATATTCATCAGCAAACACACAGAATAAATCGATGTGTTCGAAAAGGCTGCTTGAAAGGTTTTGGTTAACATAATGTTAACATACATTCTTTTCGAAACGGGTATGTTTGTCATGGTTTTCAAATATGTGTCAACTAATGTCAACTATATCATTGTCAATCAATGTCAATCAACTATCACCGGGCTGGATTCGGCCATCAGGGGAGCTGGTTTCTGTTGGCTTATTTGGCTTCCCTTCCGAGTCTCTCAACGCAAGAGCAGCAGCAGCAAGACATGACAGGCGATGAAGCAAGCTGACAGAAGTGGTGATCTCTTCTGGTGAGCCAAAGACTGGTGAGCCAAAAAGCCAAACATCACGAGTCGGACCGTCCGGACCCAACACATGTTTCACCCAAAAAGGTCCTCTAAGTCGTGAAATACTCGATGGGAGATCTTCAGGATCCATTTTAATGGAGGTACGTAAACGTACCATATTTCAGACCATATTTTGTGGGGATATTCCCTTACATAGGCCTTATATAGGCCTTATATATGGTAGGTACCTGCAATTTAGGTTCCTGAAAGGGCCATGGAAAATACAAGCAATGACCAAATTAAGGTGGGTCAATTGGTTTGTCAAGTGTGCGCCATATGTGCCATACTCAAACCATTGTCAAAACTTTGGTATATGGGGTATACAGTCATTCTGTTATCGTTGGGGATTCCATACAAGAGGTTATATAAAAATGGATTGACGACCATCGCCGAGTATGGGTATGTATATATAAATATATATATATGTCCAATTTCTGATTACCCTCTGGTAAACTAACATGGCTATTGACATTCCCATTTTAAATTGTTTCCAAATGGTCCATTTTTCATAGCAAACTGTTAGTTCACTGGAGGCTATAGTTGTGTAAGTATCTCTCAAAATATTCACATTCAAACAATTTTTCCCATTTCTTATGGGTATGTATATATATATCCATTATTTCCACATGCCTTTACCATTAAAAAAACACAATTGAACAACTGGTTGATTCACTTTCTTTTCTTCATCGACTGTTTGGGCCACGGCAGAAACAAAACATGCAGTTTTTTTGGGTGATGCCGCAGTTCGGAGTTGCTAAGTTAGTTGAACAAATAGTAGCTCAACTGTTGTGTTGAGGTTATGGTAACTATATATATATGGTTAACTGTGTTTATAATCGAAGGCATAAGATGGCATAAGTAGGGACCGGCACCTCGTGTCAGTTCATTTAAAACAACATTACTCTGCTTGGCAGTGCAGTACCGTAGCACACCTCAGATTTGGGCCCTGCCTGGGCCCCAGAATTCCAGATGGATCAGAGTCTGAACATAACGGGTATCTCAATCAAAAGCAATGGGATTGGCCATGGGGAAAACAACAATTACCATGGATTTTTTATGAATTTAAATAACCTATCTTTGGACCAACCCTTCTCCATGATTTATTGGTTTACTGATGTCAATGCTTAAACCTCCATGATACAAGCATCGAGGTCTTTGAGCCCAATAACATACAAAAACTGGGATGTTTTCAAAAAAAAAACACACACCTTTTTATGGTTCATTCTTTGATATACATAACTATAATCAACTATATACCCTCTGGTAAACTAACAGTTTGCGATGGACGCCATGGCCCCCTATTTAGAATGGATTTGCCTATGAAAAATGGTGGATCTTTCCAGTTCGCAAACTCTTAGTTTGCCTTAAAAGGTCGTGAAATATCCTTGATATCATGTGGGTAAAACAATTAAATAAACAGTTCTATAAATACCATACCAGTCAGAAAAATAGATTTCACCAAATGGTAAACCTACATATCACCTTTACTAAAATTGTTTATAAACAACCCAGTCATCAACTTATTTGGTCATCGGTGCTACGGTAGGTTTAAACCATTTCCAGGTGGGTCAGAGTCATGGTAGTCCTCAGTGGACTCCAAACGCCGGGCGTCTCGCTGCAGGGCATTCCTGGGTCCATGATGGAAACGTCTGGGGACTTCGTGGGAAAAAATGGATGATGTATAACGATTTAGTAGGATTTCATGGGATTTAATGGAACTGTCTGGTGATTTACCCTCTGGTGATTTAACAGGATTTCACGCAAAATCGATCCAACTCTGGGATAATTTGAAAAACACCACCTGTGTCTGCAGTGAAGGGTCTATTTCATGGAGGAGATTATCAATAAAAGATGTATATACATGCATATATATATATAAACGTTTACAGTTTGCGAACTGGTATAGATGGCCCATAGAAATAGATGGTTTACCAAACTTCAAAATATGGTGTTGTTCTACATAGTTACATAGCGAACTGTAACGAAAATGACCATTTAGGGGATCCAACTCTTTGTCGGCTTCACAGTTTCAACCCAAATGGTCGGTTTAACCACTGGTGAGAGGGGACATTTCTATTGGAAACCATGGCTGCCATGAACATCAAATTCATTGAGGTTTCCTGTAAATTGTCCCAGTTCTGGGATGAATGGCATGGAAAATGATTAAATGGGAGATCATGCGGATGTAATTTATGGCTTTTGTATAATGCTGTTATACGTCAACTAATGGAATAATCCAACATCTTTATATATACCATAAAAATTGCCATGATGGGAGTCATGGGATGGTAACATATCGTTATTGTCATTCCAGCTACAGCAATCATGGTATTCTTTACCATCCATGTTTTTGGCGTGCAATGGAGAAAATGATCTTGGCGGTGTATCTGAATAAATGGGTTGGGTTAACCAACATGTATTGATGTATATGACCAGCAACATGGGTGTAAACTAAAAAATATGAAACCCATCTCCTGATGAATTCTAGCACAATTCGGGGCTCTAATCATTTCCGAAATCGGATCGTGTACGATGGTGCCAATACGAGGACGTGAGGATGTGATCCGAACACCCAATCATACCATCGGGATGGGATTGGACTTCGATAATTTTACACCACGGCCCTAGGCGAAAAAGGGGCAGTTCATGGGTCTATTTCATGGAGGATATTAAGTAAAAGATGCAAACACATGTGTATATGTATATATATATATGATGGTATAAGATTAGTCAATCTTATGACTTTGATAAGTTAGAGTAATTCACCAGCCAAATATTATTTATAAATAAACATCACCATCATAATCCCCATTATAGTCTGCCTCATTTTGAGTAATTCTCGAACCTAATATTCCCCATTGAACCATTATATCATACCGAGCTGCTTAGCGAATATATCTGGCTACATGGTTATCATATGTAATTTGCGGATATATATATATATGGTTAGTATATATATATATGTGGTTAGTATACATATATATAAGTTGATATGTATATCTATATGCTTATAACATATTTAATATATATATATATATATATATATTATATATATATATATTATATAATATATATATATATGTCAGATTGTGTGACAAATTCAGATTAATATGTTGATAATATGTTATCATGATACCAGTATATGATTTTTTGTTCATATGGTTCGCCATATCCCCATTCCAATAACTTACAACTGGCACACCGAGCACCTGGTCGCCCTGGTCGCCAAGGGGCAGGGCACAATCGTTTCCGCCGGAGACATCGCACTCATCGTCGGGGAGCTGGGCGCCTAACGCAACAAGCAATGGTGATGCCATGGGGACTTTTCCATGGGGATATATGGTTTAACTGTTTAACTCGCCAAAATTAAGAGTGATTTCAATGGATGTCGATGTAATTTAAATGGTGGAAAAAAAACAGCAACAAATCATAAGATTTGTATAATGGGATTGTCATGGGATTTTTCAACAACACAGATATAGAACTGAATTGGCTTAAGGAAAAACCTACCGGAAACCATGGTTTTGACCACATCTATGGTGGTTTCCTGCAAATTGTCGCTTATACCAAGATTGGAAACGTAGCGATTGTGGGATGCTTGTTGGTGTTTGCCACCCATTTCTGGTGATTCGGGGGATGGTTTACTATTGCTTTACTAACATTGCACTACATAAATACCAGATTCGTCGTTGATTGGCAGCGCTCCGCCAGGATGGAGGACTCCAGATCTCTCCTCATGCTCCTGAAAACATAAGCCACACATTTTTTACCCTCTGGTGAACTAACATAGCAATTGAAAATGGCCATTTATAGTGGATTTTCCCATGAAAAATGGTGATTTTCCATTGCTATGTTAGTTCACCAGAGGGTAATTCCCATACTTGTACCTCCCCCTCTTCAACCCAATGACAATGACATAACTAACCATGGACAATCTGCTCTCTCTGTCAAGACTGCCGCTTTTTTTTGGCAGCGGCAAGAAGAAATGCAAGTTGCAAGTTTCAAGAGTTATGTAATTAAGTTCATCTGGTTGGTGGTTTCAACCCCTCTGAAAAATATAAAAGTCAGTTGGGATGATGACATTCCCAATATATGGAAAGTCATAAATTTCATGTTCCAAACCACCAACCAGTCATGTTACCGTGAGGGTAACAACAGCAAAAATTCTGAACATTGATCTCTCATTTTGACCAGAAATGACCCACAGGATTTCCTGAGGAAATGACCCCCCTTCAGGTCATCCGGTGGACAGTGGCCTGCTAGGACCAAGAAGGACAAGGCAAAGAGACGGGCCATGCTTCGCCTTGGGATGACCCCATGACCCCTGGCTGAGGAGGCGCCAGGCTGCCACCGAGTTACTGGGATTTTCATGGGGATTTACTGGTTAATAATGGTTAATAATGGTTGACCAAATAATGGTTAACCGAGTTACTGGGATTTTCATGGTTAATAATGGTTAATAATGGTTAATAATGGTGGTTATGGTTAACCATTCTGGGAATTTTAACCATCATCTGGTTGGTGGTTGACCTAAAACCCCTCTGAAAAATCATGGACTGAGTAACAGTTGGGATCATGAGAATCATCCATGTATAGATGGATTTTCCATGAAATAAACCATCCAGTGTATATATACAGCATATATCGCTACATACCTACCTGATGATTCCCAAGATATGGAAAAATCATCCCAAATGTTCCAAACCACCAACCTCAATGGATTGGTTTAAGGGAAAATTTACAGGAAACCCCCATACTTAATGGGAAAATCTATGGTTTCCTGTAGATTTTCCCTTAAACCAATCCATTGAGAACCAGTTCACCATGAATTGATATGACTTGATGAGGCCATCGAGTCCAAGCCTCCGCGCTGGTAGGGAAAACACTCTGAGCACGTGAAAAGGGGTGAGCTTGGGCCAAAGGTTCCAGCAACGGGGCGGCGCCGTGGGGCCAGTTGGAAGGGACTTGGACTTACCCAGGTAGGGCACCCCCCAGAGGTGTTTGTTGGTTGATATCATATCCCTGGTGACTAGAGATTTATATCTGCCATATTCTGCCATAAATAAATCTAAGAAAATTGGGGCTGAGAGTGAAGAGACCCAGATCCACAACTAGCCAAGACCCACATAGGCTTTGACCTTTGGTTTCAAACATGCAAAAAACATGTAGTAAAGATTTCTGAGACTGTCATTACCTTGTAACTCCTCAAAAAAACGCATACAAGAACATAACAGGACACACACACACACGCATATATATATATATAATTATATAATTATATGTATATATACATGTGTATATATATACTCGGCCATTAGCAGGTCTTGTCCAGCGAAGGCTCACTAAAAGTTCGCTCCTCTTAGCTTCAACAAGCAGTTCATTACAGTTAACTTCACTGTCACTGATATTGTATTGTGCACATGAGTTTCTTCATATACACCAAAAGAATACCCAAGTCAAGGAAAGAAACGTATCTCGCGATCTGTCCTATCCCACAGATAGAAAATCATTTCGCTCTCAGCCAGTCTGAACATATCTCAGCTCTGAACTCTGACAACAAATGTGCCAAACGACTCTGATCCAACACCTCCTGACATCTCATGGACAGGAGGAAAGCATCGAAAAACATCCGTCCGAGGACAAGCGAACCGGGAAACCCTGAGGAAGCTGTAACAAAAACACGGGTTATTGATGGTTGTTATGTTACAAAAAGTCAAGCTTGGTTCAACTGAACGAGAACGCTAAGCCTGGATCGTGACCCCACGAGAAGTGATGGACTCCAGGAAACCACGGAACTGGACCTCCAACAAGGTGACGTGCCAGACCAAGCGGCAGTGCGCGAAGCAAGCGTGTTACACCGTTTCTATCCGTTCCTTGCTTCCATTTGTCCTTCTCTCCCCTTAGCAATACCCTAATATCGGCAAATATATACTTGGCTTATATCAATCTCCCTTATTTAGAGATGATTTTCCCAGCCACGTTTGATGACACTAGAGGCTATATCCCAGATTGGCCCAGCAATTTTGACTAAACAAATAACTCCAGTAGAAAATAGTAGAAACTTGGTGCTTAACTCGGCTGAACTACTGGGGTAACCTGGGTGACAACCCAAAAATGTTGAATGTTCCCCTGAAATGATTACCCTCTGGCCCTCTGGTAATTTGTTACATAGCTATTGAAAATGGTCATAGATAATAGAAATAGTTGATTTTCCCATTAGAAATGTTGATTTTCCATAGTTTTTTGTATGCTTACCAGAGGGTATGATTTACTACTTAAGGACACTGAACGCCTCAAATGGGTGATACCAAAAAATGCCCAGTAAGTTGTAACTTTATTTTTCTTGGGGTTGAAAACCACTTTGAATCCTCCAAAATATCTCAAGGGAACAGAGTTCAAAACCCGACTTGTTGTTCAAAAGGCTTTCCCATAACACATGGTGAAGATCCCCAATATATTGAACAGTATAGCCCCAAATTATCATTAATCAACCAGTCAATTATCAATATTTATCAATTACATGTCGTATATGTCATGCTTAAATATCATTAAACAAATGGGTTTTAATTAATCAGCAAGGGTTTCACATGGTTAATCTTTGGTAGCCCACAAGAAAATCATTTTCTGCTGCTCCGCAAAAAAAAAAACTCAAGGATTTCTACCTATCCACTTCATCCCATTGATATCTGTTAGGTAGGGGCCATAACTGCCATAAAAATAGTAACATCATCATTTTCCCATAGTAAAATCACCATTTTCCCTAGTAAAATCACAATTTTCCCTAGTAAAATCATCATTTTCCCTAATAAAATCATCATTTTCCCTGGTAAAATCACCGTTGTCCCGATAATCAAATCACCGTTGTCCCATAGTAAAATCATCAAATTCCCTTGTAAAATCATCATTTTCCCTAGTAAAATCACCGTCGTCCCATAGTCAAATCACCGTTGTCCCATAGTAAAATCATCATATTCCCTAGTAAAATCATCATTCTCCCTAGTGAAATCACCGTCGTCCCACAGTCAAATCACCGTTGTCCCATAGTAAAATCATCATATTCCCTAGTAAAATCATAATTTTCTCTGGTAAAATCATCATTTTCCGTAGTAAATGACACTGCTCCTGCGTGACCCGCTTCACCACTTCACCCTTTCAGGTCCTGCAAAGCCTGATCTGCAGCCATGGCCGCGCGACTCCCTGATGGGTTGCCGGCCGTTTTCACCGTGGTTTCTGGGCTCCAAACCCATAGGATCCATGTATGCTATATATGGTAACATTTACCATCAATATACCCCAAATGTTAGCATATATACCATACATGGATCCTATGGGAATTAGGAATGTCACTAGGGAACATGGCTGTTTAGTGGTTGACCTACCCCTCTGAAAAATGATGGAGTTCGTCAGTTGGGGTGATGAAATTCCCAATATATGGAAAAATAAAAAATGTTCCAAACCACCAACCAGATGGTGATTTAAGGAGGAAAAATGCTGGGGTTATGGATAAGCAAGAATACATGATAGTTGGGTGTGTTTGAACATGGGATACATCGGTATACCCCCGATATGGCCTTTTGAATTCAGCAGAGAGAGCCCTCCCACCCCCTATTTTCACAGAATTCCAAGTAGAGTAGCTGAACAGCACAGGGCCAACAAAATGGTGTTCATTTCAAGTATGAAACCAGTCATTTTGGAATTGCACTATTTGTCAAGTGGGCAAGATATCATTATTCCAAATAAGGGGCTGCCCAGTAAGCAAACAACAAACAGGGATTTTTACCTTCCCAGATGGTTTCTACATAATTTCTTTTGAAACATGATTGCCAACGCAAGTCAACTTGGCATTTAAATCACCAACAAAAGAAAGAACAACTGGCCAGGCAAGCGCTGTCAATGTCAATGTCATGTTATAGCCATGCACAAAACAGGCCAGATCTCACAGGCTTGCGCTTGTTCCCATGAAGCCATTCGTTGCATTCGTGCCTCAAAGGCGAACGTGCGCCATCAAAACAGCTCAGTCAGCTGATTTGGTAAATGTTGGTATCATTTCACCCCAGGGTCTGGATAAACAATGACACTTACGACTTATGACGTCTCACGACGTAGATGACATATTGAATCAGTGTTGATCAATTCACAATCATTGAAGTACCTTGAACAAATTGAAAAGGTATCCTCCTGTAAACTAGTACCTTGAAACAATTTCACAAGGCATCCTCTAAACTAACCCTGGGTACCATAAATCGTTTCAAAACCCATGGTTTCCCCGGAAAAGGATCTACATTCATGGTGGACTTTCCACCTCCCCACGCCCCAGGGATCCCCAGGGCCGACTGAGCTGATCGACATTATAGCCTGCCAGGGCTTGCCACGGAGATGTCTTTTAGGGCTGGGGGAGTCCTAAACAACATGTTCATCCAATAAAAACGGAATAGTTGCTTCAATTCCCCCATGAAAATTGTATGTACAGCTATGGCCCAACTTTTTGAGTTGTAAATGGGATTATTTCTTGATATACAACCTCACTTGTAGGAGTTATGTCATCATAGTTGTTACTGTAAGGGGGCCATAACTGCCATAAAAAATCGAAAAAAATCACAATTTTCCCATGGTAAATAAGTAAAATATGCCGATTACATCCAAGCAGCATCTGGTAATTTTATATAGATATGCCTATCGCCACGAGGCGTTCAACATGACGATTGGTAAATAACCCAATAGTTGTTGACAAAAAGTATTGCTGGCCCAAGTTAGTTCCAAATCTTGGATTTGATATCCCGAGATTACACAATCAGTTTTTGTAAGTTTTTGTAGGTTTTTGTCTAAAGAAACCTCCATTTTCATAGCAAGAGATTACTGTAGGTGCTACTAAACGATCCATCTCCAGTTGGTTTCCCCATGGTTTCCGTGTCCACAGATTTTTTTTTTCCAGCCAGCATCGAATTTGGGGCTATGTACATGAGACCAACTCAGGCCAAGTGCACCCCAGTTACAACTCATTAACTATAATTGTATATAAATGTACGTATAATATGTATGTATCTATATACAAATAAATAATTAAATAAATAAATAAATAAATATATATATATATATATATATTACAATTCCAAGTGGTTGAAGTCATAGACCAACTCTAATCATCACCCATATATGAAAGGGTAGTAGAATCCCCTAACTCGTTGTCAACCAAGCTGGGGCTCGATCTGTCGCGCAAATGACGCTGCTCGCGGTCGCGGTCCCGTTGTTCGCGCCCCTGCGGAGTTCATGCTATATCAGAAGGAGAATGGTGATGTACCCTCTGGTAAACAAACAAAAAACTATGGAAAATCACCATGTTTCATGGGAAAATCCACTATAAATGGCCATTTTCAATAGCTATGTTAGTTTACCAGAGGGTAAATGAGGCAAATGGGGTATCATGGAGATATATTAGGGATATGCTGCGGATATCACCAACAATATCCCGGAATGTGTGACCTAGGATATGGACATTGATCAGCGAAAAACATAGAACTTGGCAGTTTTATGGAGATATCACTTGGATGTAATGAGACGTAATGCATATATATATATATATATACATTATATACATTATATATATATATATATATATATCAAGGTTTCCTAAAATGGTGGTAACCCTAAATCCTCCATTTCAATGAACTGTTATTTTCATTTTCCATTCTGTAAACCACCCAGCTATTGGGGATCCCCCTATGGAAATCCCCTTAAATAACCAACAAGAATGATTGGCTTGGCCGTGCTGAAACCCGGGATCCGCCCCAGTGACCATGATAGGATATTGACCAAACAAACAAAGGTCTGGGATTCTCATGGGGATTTACTGGTTAATAATGGTTAATAATGGTTAATAATGGTTAAT
>Ga0126342_10019446_pt1 | contig 11536 bp, 7 predicted proteins | sample Cyp1metagenome_FD_92528 | JGI IMG/M metagenome (GOLD analysis project Ga0126342, IMG submission 92528) | Coral microbial communities from Lord Howe Island, Old Settlement Bay, Australia - Cyphastrea 1 metagenome | ecosystem: Host-associated > Invertebrates > Cnidaria > Coral ... | reverse complement strand
TCCAGATGACTATGTGCTGAAGGCCTTCGCCCGTTTTGTGGAGGAGACCGGGCACAAGCGAGTTGTTTTCATGAGTGACAACGAGCCAGCGTTGGTGAAGCTCAAGACCATGGTGGATGAGCATTTGAAGAATGTTGAGGTGGTTCACAAGACGTGTCCAGTTGGAGATCATGCGGCCAATGGATCAATAGAAGTTGCAGTGCGTGAGATCAAGCGTCAGATGCGCTCTTTGAGATTGTCCTTGGAGAGGAAGTTGGGCTGCAAGCTCAACGATGACAATGTGCTTTTGTCTTGGATGGCCTCTTTTGCGGCTCAGGTGATCAACTGCTACAGGCGAGATGCCAGTGGCAAGACATCCTATGAGAAGGAGTTTGGGCGGAAGTGGATGAGACCGGCTTTGGAGTTCGGCGAGCTCACCTACATGAGGGAAGCTGTTGAGCGGCAGAATCGTCCCAAACGGGACTGGGAGCAGCGGATGATTGAGGTCCGCTACATTGGGCATCATTCGCGTTCTGGATCCATTTTGGGCCTCACTTCAGACGGCCTACGACTGGGTGCTGCAGTTCGGCGAGTTGGTGAAGGTCTTCGATGGCGAAGTGATGGCATCGAAGAATTGGCTGGGCTTCCTTGGGATGTGAAGAGGAAGACACCAGGTGTTCCTGGTGAAAGTGGTGAACGAGCTCCACGGCTTCCACCTCCTGTCCCAGAGACCCCTGATGCGCGTGGGTTCTATGTGCAGAAGAAGGACATCACGGAGCATGGCTGGCTATATATACTCCTGGGTGTCGTGGCTGTGAGGCCGTGAGAAAAGGGGCTAAGAGAGCAGTGGCTCACAATTCGGAGTGCAGAAAGAGAATTTTTGATGAGGTTGGTAAGCAGGATGCGGAGAAGCATCGAGTTGAGCGTTTTGAGGACAGAATGGCTGGACGTTTGGAGCGTCGCATTGAGTTTGAGGAGGAGCAGGAGAAGAAGAAGTCCAAGGTTGAAATGTTGCCATTGGAGGACAAGAAAGATGATGTTTTGCCCGCTGGGCGTGAGAAAAGAGTTGAACCAGAGAGCCCAAGTGCAAGCGTTGGTTCTCCGAGTGGCTCACCTTCTAAAAGATGGAAGGCGGATGGCCACATGAAGTACAAGCGTGTGGCTGAGACCCCTTTGGAGGAGTTGGATGAGCGTGCTGCGAGTGCAAGTGCTGAGGCTGAAGTGGTTCCTGCTCAAGCTTCAGCTGCGGTGCCAGATGCTCCTCCGGTGATTTCATCGGATGCCGTTTCGGTTGAGGATGTGATGGTTGCAGAAAAGAAGGGAGCTACTGAAGGAGGAGGTGATATCTCTAGCATTGATTGGGGTGCCTATGAGACTGTGGACATGAGCACGGTGAAGTGGAGAGAGATCTCTTCGTTGGACTATGCCTCGAGGAGGTTGGAGTCGAGGAGGTTGGAGCTTGGAAGTGTGGACGTGGCCGAGGTCTTCAGTCCACCTAGGTTTGTGGCGCGAGCTGGAATCCTGGGCCTATCTCCAGGGTTTTCTGTGGACCTCTCGACGAAGAAACCAATCCTGGGCAAGGAGAATGAGTACTGGGATTTGAATCGCGCAGAAGACCGTGAAGATCTGAACTATCTCATCGAGAAGGAGCAGCCATTTTTGCTAACTGGGAGTCCTAGATGCGACCCCTTCAGCGTGTTGCAGAACATCAGCAAGCATCGAGAACATGGGCCTGATCATGAGCTTCGACGACGTCAGGGTGAAGAACATCTTGACTACACTGATGAGCTCTACAAGAAGCAGATGAGCGATGGGCGATACTTTTTGCATGAACATCCAGCAGGTGCAGATTCCTGGGACCGAGACAGCGTGGTTGGACTTCAGAAACTTGAGGGTGTCTACACGGTGAGTGGTCCCATGTGTTGCTGGAATATGGCAATTGGGTCTTCAAAGAAAGGCCGTGGCAAGGTGTACAAGATGACTCGTTGGATCACAAATTCAAGGGAAATTGCAGAGGTCTTGGACAAGTATTGCACCAACCGCCGAGGTGGACCTATTCATCGGCACGTTCCTTTGCTTGGTGGCATTGCTCGATTGTGCGAGGCATATCCCTTGGAGTTGGTGGATGCAGTGTTGGAAGGGCTCAAGAGGCAGATGCTTTCGGACCAGGCCATTAGCTCAGTTGAGCTACATGCTAGTGGACCGGTTCCAACTGAGCCTCTGTTTGACAAGGAGACCATCAATGAAATAGCTGGCGAGGTGATGGAGTACTACGACGATATCAGCGGTGAGAAGTTGCCCTATGACCTGGTTGTCAAAGCACGGCAGGAGGAGATCAATTGGGTTCGTAGTATTGGCCTTTATGACAAAGTTCCTCGCGCAGTCGCACTTCAACGTGGAGTACGTCCTCTGCAAGTGCGTTGGGTAGATGTCAACAAAGGTGATCGGTCCAGCTACAAAGTGCGTAGCCGGATCGTTGGCAAAGAGCTCAAGTCAAAGACCAAGGAAGCGCTATTGGCGCATGAACTGTTTAGTGCGACACCACCCTGGGAAACAGTCAAGGCATTGTTCTCTCTTCTTGTTACTGACCTCCCTGTGGCGATGACTGGCGGCGAACCCTTGGTGATGGGTGTCTACGACATTTCAAGGGCTCACTTCATGCCTGCGGTCGAGCGGGAGATCTACATAGAGTTGCCGGATGAGGACAAGCTGGATGGCGATGGTGATGTGGTTGGTAAGCTGAAGCGCAACATGTATGGTTGCCGTGATGCTAGCCATGGTTGGATGAAAGATTGGCAAGCACTTTTGGCCAGTGGTGGTTATCAAGTTGGTGAAGCCAATCCTGCCTTGTTTTTCAATGAGGACAAGTTTTCACGTGGAGCAGTTCATGGTGATGATTTTTATGTTTTGGGCCCGAAGTTTGCGATTGATGACATGAAGGAGTTGCTTGGGTCCAAATATCAGATGCGAGAAGCTCATCGACTTGGTTTTTGTGAAGGTTGTGTTCGCAGTGCAACGGTGTTGAACCGTGTGGTTGAGCTTGGTGAATCAGATGGAAGAAAGTGGGTTCGAATCGAACCTGACAAACGCCATGTGGAGCTGATTTGGAGAGCCGTTGGAATGAACTCAAAGTCCAACGGTGTGACGACTCCTTCCATCAAGCCTACAGACGAGCAGGCGCACCAGCTGCAGTTTTCTCCTGAGTTGCCTGCGGCGCAAGCGTCCCAGTATCGATCGGCTGTTATGAGGGCCAGCTTTTTGTCCCAAGAGAGGAGCGATTTGAGTGAGACAGTGAAGAGGTTGGCCCAAGGCATGTCAAAGCCGCGTTTGGCTCACTGGGAGATGCTGAAGAGGATGGCGCGCTACTTGGTGTACAAGCCCGACATGGCGGTGGTGTTCCATCAGCAGAAGATGCCCGACCACATTCGCATATGCGTGGATTCAGACTATGCGGGTTGCAAAGTTGCGGAAGAGCACAACGGGAATGGTTCAGTTCCTTGGTGGTCACATGATCAAGGCCACCAGCAATCTTCAGACTGTCATAGGTTGGAACGTTTCTGAGTCTGAGTATTACGCGTTGGTTCATGGGGCGAGTCATGGACTAGGACTTCAAGCTTTTCTTAAAGATCTTGGTTTGGTGGTTGGCCTAGTGGTGGAGAGTGACAGCTCTTCGGCAAAAGCATTTGCGTCACGAGTGGGGCTGGGCAAACAACGTCATGTTCAGACCCGCTTTTTGTGGCTCCAACAAGCAGTTCAAAGTGAGCGAGTGGTGATCAAGAAGATTGGAACTGCCAACAACCCTTCTGACATCCTGACGAAGTCTAGTACGGCTGCGGTGATCGAAAAGCACACCAAAGCCATGGGACTTTTGCTTTTGCGAGATGCCTCACGCTTACAGAAGAGCGTTTTGGTGCCAGGCTCCACTACCTAACCTCTGCTGCTTCGCTGTAAAGACATCTCAGCAGAGGAGGAGTGTTCGAATTTGGGATGGCATACCGCCAGAATGATGGCCCGAGAAAACAGAAGCAGCGGCACTTTAGATCGTCAGTATATGTATATATAAATAAATAAATAAATAAATATATATATATATATATATATATATCAAATTAATATATATATATACATATATATAATATACACAATCTGTGTTGAGACTGTAGTTGCAGCTCAGCGTGGATCGATCGTTGTTGTGAGAGGAGACTTGTCCTAACTTACAAACTTTGGATTCAGCAGCCCTGAAAGTTGATATCCCTGCCCTTCTGTTGACAGTCTGTCGGCAATACAATGGAAATCATAACAACGGCAACGACGATGAAAAGGATGAGGAAATTGTCGATGAGGATGACATGGAGGGTGATGATGACGATGTTTTCGAAGAAGACAGAGACGACGAGCAAGATCACATGGAGCACTCACAATCAATGTGGGATGTCACCTGAGCTCCATCCATTCCTCCTGAAAATGCTACTCGTCCAACTCGTCCTCCTTGTCATCCTTGTCCTCCTCGTCCCCTCGTTCCCTCCTCCCCGTCCTTTTCGTCATCACCATCACTCTCAACCCATTGAAATCTCTGAAGCCAGACACCTGAAGGACGTATTGGCTGAACACGACTCACCACTTGCTATGTACATGCTTAGAAGATCATAGAAGGTGACATTCATCCCAGTGCCTTCAAGCAATAGCGCGGCCTCGCCCCCCTGTTCACACTTCAATTGAATCGACGACTTACTTCAAATATCCAACTATTTCCCCAGATAGTGAAGCTATTGGGGGTTCTTACTTCAATTATAGGATGAGTTGGATATGTGCGTTTTGGAGCGGGCATGTTGGTGGCGCTGCAGGGTACCGCTGCATAGTGCTGCTTCAGGGTGCTACTGTTAGAATTGTTAGAGTGGTGTGTGCGCTTTGGAGCTGGCCTGCCGGTGAGATGTCTATGGCAGTGTGGGCGTTGGGGCCTGATGGAGATTACATTTACGCAGTCTCAAAAAGGGAGAGTGTTTGGTTGCTGCCCAAAAATATCTTTTGCTATTTGGGGTTTATGCTGACGTAATTTTCTTGTTTGGTTAGCTTGAATGTAGAGTATCAAATATCCTGAAAGCCAGCTTCTCTCACCTTGGGTTGGCCCAGAACCCAAGTTTGACTAGATCGAATCCTTGCCAGACACTGCCAAATTCACAAAAAGCCCTTGACTTTTAGATCCTCGCAGTGCTCACTTGACAATTGCTGATGGACACGTTTCCTCACTTTTGTTTATTCCCGTATGTAGAGTGCCTGCAGCTGCAGCTGCACTTGCAGGTGCCGATGATCCAAAGGAACTGGGTAGACACTGTCAAGCACCACCATGTGCAGGCGAACATCCTCAACTTGAGCAGCTTTGGCATTTCTGGGTTTGCCATTTAATTTCCTGGAATGGAGTGCGGTAGAGTAGTCCAACATTTGATGGTTTTTGCCTTTTTTGATGGGAGGGCAGCTTTTATTCCAGACAGCCCTGGAAAGGTCGTCGAAACAGAAAGGCCGCAGACTCTGCAGAAGGTTGTGAAACGAAGGACCTTGCGCTTCGCTTCAAAGCTGTCATGAAGGGTTTCAAACTTCTCAAACTTGTACGGAAAGTTCGTTTGTGATTGATTTGGATTGTGTATTTCCAGCCCACGAAGAAGCCAACAAAACTTGCACACTCGTAGCCGCGTGGATGCCAAGCTACTTTATCTGTGGCACAATTAGGTGGTGCATTAAGGTTCTCCTTCTTGGACATTCCTTTGCAGATCTTCGCAGGAAACCTATACTTCAGGAGAAAATCATCCAGGCAGCGTCCCGCCAGTAGATGTTGTAGCTTCGTGTGCTTTGTGGAGGACCGAGAAATTTCCATAGAACCAGCGGAATTCGTTCTGCACTGCGTCACAGCTTCACTCAGCATCACGAGAATTTGCAAATTGTGGAGTTCTGCTCTTGTCGGGTGGCAGGTCCCTAAGATTGTACAAGAGGCAGTGTCGGGAAGCCTGTTTCCAGCGGTGGGTATCCCCTTACCGCGCATCAAACACGCACAGACAGACAATGGGAGACAGATAGATAGACAGACAGGCAGGCAGGCAGACAGACAGACACACATACACATTCGGATCGCATGGATGTATGCCCAACTGAACATAACTGAACCACATACCAGTATCCTAAATTGTTCAACAGCCTGATTCATCATGCACCCACGGACGCTCCAGACGCGGGCAAACTGCCGACCTTGCATACCACTGACCATGTGGATGTATTCAATGTATTCGTTGCCTGCGCACCCAATTGATTGGTCAGAACATGTCAGAACGCCGTTTTCCGGTGAGAGGGTCTCTCACAAACAAACACCTGGGCTTGTGGGCAGCTCTCTATTTCATCCTGTATATTTGCAACCCTTGGTTCCCCATTTTTGAAAAGAATCTGGATGAATCTGGAACAATCAGGGACGATCTACCGTTAGGGAGCTTGATGCCCTCCTAGACTCCTGGACTCTGATACGTGTGACACGGGTTCCACCCTGGCACAGCTTTTGACAGCCAATGCCTTTCTGAGGCCTATCAAGAAGGTACTTCAAAGAGAGGTGGAGGCTCCTACCCAATGGATCATGAGGGTGCACACAAAGGGGAAAGGCGTTTTCAACGACAGTTAGACGAAATGGCAATCGCTCCAAACTTATTCCGATTTGCACGGAAGGATCAAGCTACGACATGCCTGTATTCTTGGAGCATGTTCGCAAACGCTCTCTACACAAGATGGTAACAGGGCCTATTAGGGGAATCATCCTTCTTAGTAAGTAGGCTATCAACCCACTATGAGGCAACTGACTCTACTTCCGGAAGCACGTGTATAGTCGACTTACGGCTGATAGCAGCCTGGAAGCCGAGTTTTGGAGAATTTTAGTGCGGATCATTTGGACGGCTGAGGTACCTACAGTGGAGTGGGAAGAGCGTTTTGCCCGTGAGCCAAGCCTTTGAGGTGTATTTGAAATAACATGATGAACCGGTTCGGTTCTGCGGTTTTCGGTTCATTTTTGAAACGGTTCTACGGTTCCACGGTTCCAATTGTTTTATTTTTGCGGTTCTGTTCGGTTCGGTTCTAAATGTAATTTTTCATTTATTTGGGGTTGATATTTTTAGAGCTATATATACCATTGTAAACTTCTCTGGGGTTTCGCTTTGGTGGTGACTACTCCGCCTTAATGTGGTGATCCACACTGGTAGTGACCCTTCGGCCTTGGTGGTGACCCCCGTCCTGCTGATAACTAACCCTGCCTTGGTGGTCACCCGTCTGGGTGGTAAACTTGGTGACCTGCCTTTGGTGGTGACCCCCTGCCTTTGGGAGCCAAGGTAGCTCTTTCCGGGGCTACTTCATTCTCCCCAAACCTCCCGGCAGGTACTTCCTTGGTGGTGTTTTGTGGTGTCCTCCTTGGTGGCATCCTTCCTTGGCGGTGTTCCCTTGGCGGTCCTAATAATTTGGCACTCCAGGAATCTTTGTTCAATTCGTGATTTGGATAATCTCAGCCGTTAGTTTTTCTTCTTCCAGCTACGCCGCCTGCAGCTACACAAAGGAACGGGTCTGGTCTCAGAAGAGAAGTTCACCAGGAAAAAATCCAAAAAGACGAATTACCAAAAATTAATTCTGGAGTTTAGTCCTGAAGCAATGGACACCCCATATATAATATAATATAATATAATATAATATTCATAGAAGACTGCTGCCACCCCCCCACAGCCCCCCCCAAAAAACCTTTTACTTAAAGTATATCATTAAGCACTATTAAGTGTTATTAAGTAAAACGTGGTTTACTTAACAGTACCCAAAGTCACCTTAGTAACCCTTAATAGTAACTTAATAGTAACCAAATTCAACTTAACAAACATTAATAGTAACTTAATAGTAACCAAATTCAACTTAATAACACTTAATAGTGCTTAACCAAGATTTTGCAAGAAACCACTATAAGACATATGTTGTTATACGCCTAGATCCTCTTGATTTTTCGAATGTGCATATGTTTTTTTTCAAAATTTCAAACTTTTGGTGCGACTGGAGGTGCATCAAGTCAGCTTGAGGAAACTAAGTGCTATTAAGCTATATTAAGCTCTATTAATATCTATTAAGAAGAAGGTTGGTGGCCTTGTTTCACATGTTGCAAAGTGGTTTGTGCTTAATAGCACTTAGCGCTACTTTCTGAGGTAACCTGGTTGTCATTGGTTTGCTCTTCCTTGCTCGGCCGCCGCTCTGTATCATACAGGGAAACCGTCAGGAGAGATGAGAATGCAGTCAATCAAGGGGGGGGCAGGACGGACCCTCAAATCAGAGGCAACTAAAGATTATATACTACCCCAGATATAAATCAAGTTCACATATAATCTAGCTTACATATACCAAGAATCTTAAATTGTTTTTCCATTTATTGACATGCAACAAAAATTGTTTTGTGGCCTTGCCGTGGAAGCCATGGCTGTTTTTAGAGATCTGCGAAATTTCGTCGTGCAAAGAGAACCGCAGACGCAATTATTGCGATGCTACTGTGCAAACGCTGACGCCAATGCACAGTCAGAATGGGTATTGAGTGACATATTGTTGAAGATGTTTGATTCCACAAGAATTGACAAACTTTATGCATCGCGATGGAAGAAGGAATGGATACCTATCGTCAAGTCACTGCATGAAAGGGTATGGCCTGACTTTGTTTTTCCAGCTATCAGGGTGCCTAAAAAGGATCGAGAGAAAGCGAAAGGATCGAGAGAAGATTTGGTAGATGAAAACACAATCCCTACATCTACCATGGTGCTTGCCTTTGTGGTGTTTGCCACTCATTCCAATAGGAAGGCAACGTTGAGGCAGAAAGCTGCAAGCTACATGCACTTCTTGATTTCCAGGGTCTGCTCTATCGCAGGGGGTCTCCAACATGATCGCATTAAAGTGAATGACAAGGGTCTTGTGGTTCAAGACATTTGGAAGCCGGATGATAAGGAGACAATTCAAAAATTGTGGGATGTAGACCTTCTGGATTCGAGTGCGTTTTGGGTACAAAGTCAATTTGATTCACCCCACGTTGCAGATATTATTACTTTCAGCCTTCGAGACCAGGTTCCCAAAGTGAAGAGGGGATCAGGGACATGGAGGAAATGGGAAAAAATAAGAGAAGGGATTCAGGAGATTGCCATCATTGCCGTCCGGTTGGTAACAGAAGCTTTACACAGCAACCTCCAAAAAATGACCATGTCTCAAGGGCTCAAGAGAAAAATTACGAGAGAGGAGGAAGGCAACCCCAAGAAGAAATGTGGCACGTTGAAGACTGTTGAAGTTGCACAAATTGTTGGCGAAGTGGTTCAGAAGCTTTACCAAAATGAAGTACCTGGGGCTGACCATTGTCATCATTTTAAAACCTTATTTTTTTGTTGGGTTACAGCTGTTAGTTGCCCCTGTTCTTGTTGAAACAAGTGAATGAAGACATATCTGGATTCCGAACTACTCAGCGCCGATTCTCTTAGGCATCTTCCACCGATAAAGCTTCATTGATGGTCAATGAAGCAAAAGTTCCAGCATACCGTATTGGATTGAAGTTTTGCGTTGCTTGGCCAATATTCTGTGGTTAGCTGGGGTTGTTCCAAACTCACTACACCGAAGTATCTCAGCGGACAGGAATTGCTTTAGTTAAAGCGTTTGTGAGTTTGTAGTGACTTTGACGGGTAAAGTAATTTATGAAATTATTCGATTGGTTGTGAGTTCCTTTCTTGATCTCAGGCAGCTTTGGTAGAGCGTGCACGTGCGGAGTTTGAAGACGAACACAACTTTGAGGCTATGAGCACCGCATTAGGTTGAGAAGTCACACTTGAGGGTCTCACTAACCACAATGACACATGCAACATTGCTAGGGTTGGCAGGTCAGGCAAGGGCTCTTAATTAATGTACTTAAATGTTTGGATTTACTTTTTTGAAAAAACAACACATGTGCCTGCAGGTTCTTTTCGATGGTTCCACCGTCAGTGGAAAGCCAACTGAGTTCTATCAGGCAGAAGTTGACTGAGTGAGTTGGTTCATACTCCATCCCAAAAATCCATGAAACATTGTAGTCAAAGCTTCATCAACCTACATTACACATGAGAATGTTTCATCAAAGACTAACATTATGTTAGAACGTGCAGAACAGACTTAAGTTACTTTGGTTGGCCACACAGCGACAAAAACCATTGAATCATCGCCCTGCCAGATATGGTCTCCGTGGTTGGGCGCTGGTGTTTTTGGCCCGCCATTGGCGGGGCAGCCCAAATTCAAGGTGAGCTGAACGAACAAGTGAAGTTAAGTTGGCTTCAAAATTTCAGTTCTTGTAATATATGAGTTAGATTTCTATGCAGCGTTGTTGACATAAGACCGCACGAATCAAGCCAGATTATGATACAAGCATTGTTTGGGATGAAATTGCTCAGTCAGAGTCTCACTTACTCAGTTGTGCTCAAACTCAACTCAAAGGAGTCAAACCAATGTGTGGAATGTCCTAAAAAACAATTGAATTTTCTTATGAGCAGAACCATAAAACATGTGCATATAATACATATATAGACAGTATGTGCTATGTGTATTTTTACTGTCTTTGATACACTTATGTGACGATAAAATAAAAACAGGTACAACAATGTATTTCTATTCACTGCGCAAATAAACCACACAAAAACTGAGTAACTATACTATACCTATGTTTATCACTACCTAGATATGCTTAGCACTGTTTCACGGTACAGACATTTTCAGTCGCTGGCCTCATGTCGTTTGAAACTGCAGCCTCCGAACCCGGCGTGCGCACTACTATGGCATCAACCACGGCCACTTGTGAATCAGTCTCACAGATGCATGTTGACAGTGCTGGGCAAGAGGGGCGCAGAGGTCTTTTTGAGAACCCTTTCCAGGTGGCACAGGGGTCTTTTTTTGAGAACCTTTTTCAAACTGCAGCTAAAACGTGTTTTAATATTTATAGATGTCACTTTCCACCAGATTAAAGGTACTATCAATTTAAAATCATTGGGAAGTTGCATTTTGTTGGTCAGGTTGACTTTTGTGAAACCTCACTGGAAATAGCAGCCCGAGCAACACGAATGGCTGCGCATCTATGCAAGAAGCTTGTCCCTGCGGGGTATTTGAAGAAATCCTTGCTGGCTACTGCTAGATCTATGTCCAGTTCATGTACAGGGGTATATACTGCAGAAGTCGCGATGGCCCTCGTGCAAAAGCAACTTGGCTGTCAAAGTCATAGTATATAACCAGCATGTAACAAAGGTATGCCAGCTATTAACTTATGAACTTATTTCATGGGGTGCCCACACAGACCAACTGTTTATTTCCCTTCAAAACGGTTGATAATAACAATGTTTTCTTTGGGGCCAGATAAACTGATTCAGCACATCCTCTTTGGCACAAAGATGATTACTGTTGGCGTGCCAATGGTTGTTTATAGATAAACCTTGAATTAGGGAAAAGCTTCCCTTCTCCTCGCCTCCTCTTCTTGGGTGTAAGCTTGGTCTCTACGATTATATCGTACACCTTA
>Ga0126342_10019445_pt1 | contig 11536 bp, 10 predicted proteins | sample Cyp1metagenome_FD_92528 | JGI IMG/M metagenome (GOLD analysis project Ga0126342, IMG submission 92528) | Coral microbial communities from Lord Howe Island, Old Settlement Bay, Australia - Cyphastrea 1 metagenome | ecosystem: Host-associated > Invertebrates > Cnidaria > Coral ... | reverse complement strand
TTTTTTATGATTAAATCCACATGTTTGATGGTTAAATTCCACATGTTTGATGGAAAATCCGCACCTTTTTATGATTAAATCCACATGTTTGATGGTTAAATTCCACATGTTTGATGGAAAATCTGATGATTAAATTCCACACGTTTGATCACTTTTGATGCTTCCTCAATCCCCATGGTTGTGGATGCCAGCCGTTCCGCCAGGACGTTTGGTGCGGAACTCTGCCACGAAGACCCGGACGGCAGAGGCCGTGGTGGAAAAAAGTGGCCGGGGCGCCAAGGTGAGATCCGGCATGGGAAAGCCTCAGTTTGATATGTTTGATGATAAAATTGACATCATAAAGGTAATGCACTACCCACTTAGCAACTTGGATGCAGATCCATCTGCTCGTACAATCTTGATGATAAACATTTGATGATTAGTTATGATAATATATGATTGGTTCTTCTTCCATGAGCAATGAAGTCCAAGACTGCGCTCAACACATATATGATTGGTTATTGATGAGAAAATCCAAATGATGAGAAAAACCATAGTAAGATATAGTTTGTTGATAATGATCATCCAGTATGATGAGAAAAACTATGATTTAGTAACCATGATTGTTCATGATATACCATGATTTTATGATTGATATACTATGATATACCATCATTGATGATTGGATGATGATTACCCGCCCGTAATTTGGGGATATACAATGGTATAATATATATATATATACATGATATTTCTACGATGAGAAAAACCCACAATGACTGGGGATATACCATGATATACATAGTAATTTAGAAGATATGGGGGATAGGACTCAAGTTCGCTATTATCATAATTGCCATATGACCGGGGGAATCACTATCCACCCAGCTATGAAATGTTGGGTACCATCCGGGTACCTCGGGAACCAGGGTTTTACTCATAGCCATGGAAGTTTGATGATTGGATGATGATTGGGTGATAATTGGATGATGATTGGATGCGATTGGATGCTAATTATTGGTTTCCAAAACTATATACATAATCATCGCGTCCTCATGACAATTATACTGGTTGGCAGTTTGGAACATTTTTCCATATATTGGGAATAATAATCCCAACTGACAAACTCATATTTTTCAGAGGGGTAGGTCAACCACCAAACAGAAATTATACATCATAGCTATTGAACATGGCCATAGAAATAGGTGATTTTCCCATTAAAAAATTGTGATTTTCCCAACCAGTATAGTATGTTATAGTCATCATTATCACCAGAAGTTTCTTCATGATCCCAGGTGCAACCACTGGACTGGGAGCGAACCCAGCAACTTCATGGCCAAAGGGAAAACCTGCCTATACCACAGAATACCCGGAGGAGTTGAGGGAACAGCTGGCCAATACTGATGAAACTTCTAGGAAGCTTTATGGATGAGCATCATGTTCGGAGATCAAACTCGAAGTACGGGCAGTTCAGAAGGTAAGTTCCCCAACATCGCGTGATCTTTGTCAGGTGTAACATTCAGATATAGCTCACCATAGCTCACCTATGCTCACCTAATACCGCTGCCGTGGATCCGCTCCAGGAGTATGACCTCTCGGATCCCCAGGCGTCCTTCGAAAAGGTTGGCCGGATGGTGCTGAAGGAGATGGTGAATGAGCTGCCAGGCCTCTATGAATTGCCTTCCAAGGAGGTGCGCGGTCTGCGAAAGCGGATGGGAGGATGGGAGGGGCGGCTGCAGATGGCGAAAAAAGCTACGCTCTTTCCATCTGATGATTTGACTCCGATCTTTCCAGTGGATCTTCGGCGTGGATGTTCGGATTTTCCATGAGTGTTTGATGGGATGAAGATCATTACCAGCTATGCTGATGTGAAATTCCGGGCCAGCGGGTTGTGATCGCATGGCCAGTTTGGCGTTTTTTCTTGTCGAGGTATCTTGGGTGGAGCGCTCTCTGGAGTACAATACGCAACTTGGCAGACTTGGCGCTGCCCCAGCTCGGCATGGATAGATTTAAGGCAAGTCACATAATCAATTGGAAACGATGATCCTTACCTCCGAATTATTCCATATGTTTTGTTGTTCTTCAACCGATGATTTTCCCGGCAAAAGGGTGAATTTCTGTCAGGCAAGGTGGCAAGATGAACAGAGGATTGATCGTGGTCGAAACCGGCGTTGCCCTGATGAAGCATCAGGACCCAGGGGCCGAGGGGCGAGTTGGACCTTTCCCAAGATGTCCAAGTGGATAATTTCAGCCGTCCTGATTGGGATAGGTGATTGGATTCGGTATAACTTCTTGACTTTTAAACCTTGTTTAATCATCGTTTAATCCATTCACCAAATTTTATGAATCAGTTCTCACATGGAACGGTTTGTCCCTAGTGTTTTACTTAGTTGAACCCATGTACTGAATGATTCAATGCATTCACTCATTTGTTTGTTCCTATGTTATTTTAATTTTCTGGTAAACTCATCATTTACAGCATCTACTCAATTGCTAATCAGATACTAGGGAGCTACTAATAGTAACAAACTATCGGTTGTGAACTTCTTATGGTGACAACATATAACTGCTAAGTTAATCTAATTTGTAATTGGTTTTCGAAAACAATAGACAGTAATGGAACTAAATGCAAGTAATCGTATAATTGGAGGTTTCCAGTATGTCATGAGGGTACCCCCAGTCATCTGCCCAGTCAGCCCAGTCCCAGGGCCGGGAACCCAGCAATGCCGACCTTCACCGCTTTGCCGTCTTGGGCTGGGCGGTGGAGTACCTGCAGGTGCTCCGTGGACGTCGTACAGAGATGATGTGGTGGTAATTTGTTACAGAACTTATGGAAAATCTATGGAATATCGATAGCTTTCCCGGACATGATCTACAGATACCTACAGTTCTGGTGTTTTTTTCATAACATTTCATGACTCTGTTAGTTTACTGGAAGCTATTTCAACCCCACGTGTTACTAGCTTTGAAAAGTCACGATTAAATTGATGGGGAAGTTATCTATCATGTGGAAAACCCAATGATAATCCATTCCATTTACTCACCATTTGGGGGCCAGTTTACATCATCTATCATCATCTCAAGTAGGGGTACCCCCAAATTGGTGATGGTTTATTAATAGGATTTAATAGGTAAATCATCTATAATTACTATAAAACGCTATAAATAATTACTATAAATGGGCATAGCTTCATCAATTGTTCATAGCAGTAAGAAATGTCCGGATGGTAAAGGTATGTTTTATCCAACAGAAGATTCCCAGATGGGACGGAAATCGGGGTTGGTTATATGTGGTTCTAGCCTTCAACATTCCGCGGGCCCTTTGGCCTTTCGCCTACAGGCCCAAAGCAGGGGTTGTGTAAAGGTGGTGGGGTAAAAGGTTGGTGTGATGATGATGAGGATGATGATGAGGATGATGCTGATGATGAGGCTGATGACGAGGAGGAGGATGATGATGACGATGACCACCGAGACGCGGATGATGTAAATAAGGTGACAGTTCGCTTGAGAAAAGAGACGAGACGAGACTAGACCAGACGAAACTAGAATAGAGGATACTAGACTATAGTCTATAGGGAGGGGGGTAGGGCAGCCGAAGCAAAAATCCGTGGAAGAGATGATTGATTTCAGGTATAGCTATAGCAATAGCTACAACTAGATTTCAACCTAAACCTATAGCTATAGATACAAGTAGGTATCCACCTAAAGCTACTGTATATAGCTAGAGCTACAACTAAATCTCAACCTATAGCTATAGGATGCTATAGGTACAAGAAGGTTTCAACCTAAAGCTATAGCTACAGCTAGATCTCAACCTATAGCTATAGGATGCTATAGGTACAAGAAGGTTTCAACCTAAAGCTATAGCTAGAGCTACATCTAGATTTATACCTAAAGCTAGAACAAGATCAAGCCATTGCTGGAGCTAGGGCTAGGCTAAAATCTAAAGCTTGAATAAGAGCAAGGTACTGCTGTACCTATAGGACTAGAACTCGAATTCAAACTAGAACTAGAAGAAGCCGAAGAAGAAGTTACTGTAAAGTTTTGTATAACACAAGCTAAGCCAGGAGATACTGTAGAACTGCGACTCAACCAAAGGTGTACCAAGCCTCAACCGAAAGGCTATACCCAGCCGGAGCAACGCAAGCAAAGCAAAAACCCGCGCAGAAGTTATCTATAGGTGAAGCTAAAGCTATCACAAGATGTATCACAAGAACATCAACAGAACACGCCGCCCCACGGATTTTTACGTTTGGGGACTATTTACCCATATAAATTCGGGATGTCATGGTATTTGCTTGTTTGACCAACAAACAACGGGGATGTAATTTAATTGGAAATTGTGATTTGGGTAAGGCTGAAAAAGGGTAGACACAGACCTGCAAAATTGTTCAAACTTGATCTTTTTTAATGTTGAACCAGCATGCCCATTTTCACTGGTTCGTGGTATCATTTTGGGGTTGAAAAGGTTCCATACCCAAAAAAACGAGAGGATTCCAAGTGACCTTCATATTTATGGGGCGAGGGTGTTCAACATGTTTCAAGTCATTTGCAAGTTTAAATCTGTGTCCATCAGATTGATCTCCCCAGATGATGTGATGAAAGCATGTCCTGTGACAAATCCTATGTTCACCCCTATGTCTTGGTTCTCACCTTTTTAAAACTACACCGTAAAACGAATCTCCAAAACGACACCGGTGCCCAAGAGATTTGTTGGCTCACATCCTTCGGTTCTCAACCCCTAGATAGTTGGGAAGATGTTGGGGGGTTCAACAGATGATTGTCAAGGATTGTCGAGGAATAGCCTTCGTTTTACCATGTTTTACCCTATATTTGGTGGAAGTAGAAGGAAATCTTCATCGAGGGTAGGGTCAAAATCCACGGGCACCACAAAGAGAGAATCAGCCTAATATTATATGTTATAAGTTATATGATGTTTATTATATATCCATGTATAAACACACATTGAAATGTGATGGATGTTCATCATCATATATATATATATATATTTAGATATATATGTATGTATGTATATATGTTTAGATATACGTATATATATAATTATATACATATTCATCCCGAAGCAGATGCAATATGAAAATTTGGTTCATATTCCCATTCTGGTTTGGATTTCCCAAAAACATCCATTTTCTATCGACTCCCCATGGTAGCCTATGGCCTGCTGGAAAATCACCATGCCTATCATCGAACTCAATGGAACCGTGTTTCCATAAGCAAACCATCCATGAAATCCATAATTTTTGATAGTAAATCATCCAGAAATGGACCATGTCTTCCATCCGTACATGACCGGTGACCGTTGACCGGTGACCGGTTGCCTCGGTTGTTTCGATGACATCCCTAGAGGCCTGCATGTTGATGGCGGATGACATGATGGATGGATCTGTGACCCGACGTGGCAATCCTTGCTGGTACAGGCGCGTCGTATGTAGGAACCTCGGTTTGGTTGGTGGGTTTGAAGAGTTTGAAACGTTGAAGAGTTCTTTTAGTGGCTGTTGAATGTACTTAATAGTTTTTGAATGTTTTAAATGGTTGTTGATTCTGTTCAATTCTTCAATGGTTTAAAGTAGCTATTAATTGGTGTACAAATACAATTTCACAATGGTGTCTAGCTGTTTTACTGGTACTTTGTATAATGGGGTGTAATGGGATTTAAATGGATTTAATGGGATGGCATTTAATAAGGTTCAATGGGATGGCGTCTATAGTGGGTTTAATGGAGTTGAATTCACCCAGGATTGTCCAGAAAAGGGGAATATCGTTAAACAGTTTGAATTTGTGGTGATTTTCTTGGCTACCTTGTTTTTACATGTGTTTACTGTAGTTTTCAGAGAGTCACCCATATTTTTTTGTGTTGTGTTTCACGTTTCAGAATTTGGTGATCTGGGTACCCCGACCACTACATTCCACAGGTCTTTGTGTTCAGATTTGGGTACCACCAGCATCGATTCAACACTGGACCATATGATTTGGATGGAGGTCTCCAAGAACTTTTTTGAGACATACCAGTGATCCAACATGGCAAACTGCTTCCCAAACTGCATGGGCATGTTCCATTCTCGGTGCCGCCAGTCAACCTCAATGACAACTGGTACCATTCGAGAAATATCAGAAAATGTCAACTGCCAGGCTGCCAGAAGTTGGCTTGCTGAATACCAACGACTTCCTGATGGTGGAGATGTATGTGACCCGACAAAAAAGGCGGTGATGTCTGGGCACTGTCCACAAGAGATGGCCATAGATTGGAGACCCATCAGTTTTTCCCCCTGGAAAAGCTGAGGTTTACAAGATCGTGAAGCGCCATTTCGGACAGGCACGAGATCCGCGCAACTTCTACCAGCTTCTTGCGTCAAGTCGGGTAGAGAAGAACACATGGCTAGTCATCTTTCGTAGAAATCAGCCAACCCCAGAAAGGTCGAACAGTCTTTACCAACTTCGTGGGACTCAGGGATTGTGACAGGAAGAGATCTTCCCGTGGTTGGTGGATCTTCTTTTGGCGCCTTGGACGTACCATTGGTGGATCCGGCTGGGACCTGGAAAGCCATGGGGCGACTCACTGGACCTGAAAAATCCACCTGGTTCCAGGTGCAGCTGCTTTGAAATCATAGCTGCATTTGATCATGCAATGCACCACTTACAACTGATATACTGTGTATATATGGCTATATATATATACATAGATGTATATATATATATAGGTGTATATATATACACATGGTGGTTATTGATCTTAGATTGTAAATGGGTTAGTTCAGCCCAGTTATAAGTAGGGTAAGTAGGGTAAGTCCAATTATAACTGGGGTTATAAAACACTTACTGACTGGGATGAGCCATCAAGTATGTAAATGGGGGTAACGCAAAATGGATGGTTTATCATGGCAAATCGTAAAAATAAGATGGGTGATAAATGTGGTACCCCCATGACTTAGGATATATATGTATAGATATATATATATATATACATACAGATATACAATATGTATATATATATATATACATGTCAATGTTCCCAGCACCACTGGTGTGTGGAGTTGGGGTTGGTCTCCGTGGCTGTGAGGAGACAACCTTCCAAACGGAATGCGGCCAACTGTTAGACTCCATTTGTGCCAACTGCGAGCTGGAGGCAGGTAGCTGGCTGATGATGGGTTGACATGCTGAGGCTTGAATTATGATAATTTTGAAGGGGCTTTAACCAGCAAGAATAGAAGGATGTAAATGATATAAATTTATACAACTGAAAATTGATATGTATATGGATGGATGCATGCATGGATGGATGGATGGATGGATTGATTGATTGATAATATATATATATATATATATGCAGAGATATGCACAGTAGATGATATAATTGGTTGATATTCTTCAGTTTGAATAGGATTTGCTGATATTGAAAGGAATCTCATCATGTGTTTGTGCTCTTGGCTTCCCTCCCTACCTGGCATGGATGCCTGGCCCCAACAAACACCGAGCACAAACCGCAGGAGTTGACAACGGAGCGCTGGACGCTGATAGTGACCCTTGGGAGAAAAACTCAGATGGTAACAACGCTTGGGTCTCCGATGTGTGCGTGTATAGTAATGTAATGTAATATACATATGCATTGTATACATATATGTATTTATTTATACGCGCGTAAATCACCATGCATCTATAGCTAGTATATATATACTGTATAATATAATAATAATATATAGATAGATAGTCAGTACAATAGTTCAATGCGTTAGATACTGGCAGATTTAGGCATCTCGACGAGGTTTGGTTTCATCATTTGGAAAACTTTTCCAGGTTTGCTTTACATCATGTGGTCATACTTCTGACAAAATTCATGGAAACAGTACTTTATATACTGATTCCCAGGCTTGTCTTCTTCAAGAAACAACTCATGCTATCCAGTGACCCTCATTACGTTGAAACCCCCACTCTGAAGCCCCAATCAGGAGGCCAGCCTCAAACTACATATATTGAGCAGTTCTTTGGTGCTATCCGTTGCTATCAGCGAGAGGTTTTTTTCAGCGGCAAAACGACTGTGTGTCCTTCTGCTGTGTGACTCAGGAAGTACAAGACGGCTTTCTATTCCTTCTACCTACCAGTGGCATTGGCCATGCTGGTCACGGGAGTTCGAGACCGAACAGCCTTCGACACGGCCAGAGAAGCATTGCTGTGTGGGACTCATTTGCTCCGCATTTCGACCATGCTTCGTGGGTCCGATTTTCATGTCGTGGGATGGTGGCAAGCGAATATGGCCATTTGAGATCGGTTGAGGCGATCTATGGCAGTCAGATATCATTAAAACAGCTTGAAACATCAGTCAATATCTTGAATGGCTTCCCAGTCTTAGATGATGCCAAAAGCTGCAGCTATCGTCACCTAAGGGAGATGGGTATCTACTTCCAGGCGAAGCGGGTCATTTTTCGGGTGTTTAACCCCAGAAATGATGTATTTTACCAACCAAATTATGGATTTATAATACTGTATTTTACAGAGACGAAATGATGGAAATAACGGTCAACTTGATGTTGGGCTTCGATGTTTAGAACCCACTTAGGTGTTCATTTGACTGAAGGATTTTTGGAAAGTAGAAGCCACAAAACTTCCTGTGAGTTTTTCTATTTCAAGGTCTGGCAGATGTGACATGAGTTTCATTGATTTTCGGGAAGGATTCAAAATTGGCTGCAGCAATTTTATAGCCAGGCCGAAATCGGAACGCCGTTCTTTCGGAAGCCATGGGCCATGGGAGCGATGGGATGGGGATCATAAAGACGCCACCACGGGAGGCGCAGGATGATTATTTGGATGCCTTTGCAAGTCCCGAGGTGCTTGGAAAGGTGCGCAGCCGTAGCGAAGATGGGGGAATGACGCGTGAAAAAAGTCATTTCAAAGGGAAGATTATTCACCCGGGAATGGAATGGGGTAAGGGGATGTAAGGGGTACATGTAAGTACCATTAAGTAGCGTATGTTTAGAGAAACCCAAATTAAATGCATAATATATAATTATATATATATATCATTACATATCTTATTGTCAAGTTCTGTCGATGAATCCGATCCACCCCGTGAAGAGTTCCAGTGGGAATCATGACACGGAATGTGTTCAGATTTTAAGCCAACTGGTTCTGCCTGAGAATAGGGTACAATCATCCTATTAAATGATTTGGTTACCCAAGTTGATGATGGCAAGTTATGGCAATTCAATTTACTGAGAACGTGTTTATGAGGACTTCTATCAAATTCTACATTATCTAATTTAGAGGTCGATTCCCATTTCAGAGACATCCCGTGGGGCCATGGTGGGTTCCTATTCGCAACAGGTGGGCACTGACATTCAGGACAGCCGATACTCAATGGTTTACTGGTGAACTGGGGAGATATTATGGGGTTACAACCCGCTTATCTGGTTGGTGGTTTGGAACAGGTTTTTTTCATATAATATGGGATGTCGTCCTTCCCAGCTGACGAACTCATATTTTTCTAGACGGTTATTGCACCACCAACCAGTGAAGTTTGCACACACCAGGACAAGAAGTGCAGTTGGCTTTTCGCGCACGCCTACCATGAGCAAAGTACTCCGGAGGTGCTTGGGATTGGGGCCTCCGGACATTTTCTCTACGTGGCAAGCTGGGAATTCCACGAAATATGAAGGCTTTAATGGGAAAAACATCTATAAATGGTGGATGTTACATGTTCAAAAGTTTACGCAGACATGTTGGATGTGTTATGATGTGTTGAAATCATTGGTCCTTCGTAATCATGAGGTCCTCCGCTTGGTTGAGGAACTACTACGGGTCAAAACCCATTGAATTCCCAGGTTTTCACTCCAAAATAGCTGGTTTGTTATGGGGCTCATCCTCAAGAAATGATGTATGGAAGAGGTTTTGATCCATCCTCAAATCAATTCACAAGCAGTGAATCTGAATCACGCATTCCGAAAGGATGGTACGTTCCCGGGACGGCGCGCTGTTGTCTAAGTAGTTTCCCAGTTCTGGTCCCAAAGCCGTGGCTCCTTTGTGAGGCCAAAGCTTACCTGGACAAGCACTACGGTGTTTGCGAGGCCTAGGATGGTTTTCAATGGGCGGTTAATGGTGGTTGAAGTACCGGCTACCATTTATCCATTTAAGGACCTGAAAATGGGTGACAGTGACCCGCGATGGCAATGTTCATGGGGAAATGTTGATGCTAAACCACGCAAAACCATGAAATTTGGAGGTGCAACTTGAGCCACAGGTCGGAAGTGAAGAAGAAGAAAGAATCAAGGAGATCTACAAAGAGCTCGGCCTGCAGGACAGGATGGCAGGAAGGGCTTTTCAGTTCTCTGTGCTTTCCTCCAAATCTCAATCATCCCTTTTTTTGGATCCTTCTGGTACATATGTTTGAGCTATGCTCGACAGCTTTAGAAAATCACTGGTTGGTGATTTGGAACATGTTTATTTTTTCCATCGATTGGGAATAGTAACCCCAACTGACTAATATTTTTCAGGGGGGTTGAAACCACCAACCAGATCACTGTTACTAAAAATGGCCCATAGATCCAAAGTTTCTTGTTGATCTTCCCCTCTCCACTTGGTTAACTTGATCAACGACCGGTGAAACCTGGTGAGAAACTCTCCAGGAGCTCTTCTCGGGTTACGAGACGGAAATCCAGGAGCGGAACTGAGGGGAGTTCATCTTGTGGCGGAAAGTCTCTTTTTAAAAAATGTTGGGATAAGTCATGAAAACCAAAAGATGACATCCAAAATGGGTTTAGTCAATTGGGATAGGTAAACAACGTTCATCAGAATCATGTTGGGAAAATGAGAGATGAGTGCTCATATGTTGGGTGATGGTTTATCGGGGCCAGATAGGTTGATAGGGCGGAGGATCAACGTCCAGTAAGATACAACTAGCTATGTTGGTGTCCTGCCAAACAAGCCTAGGTGGCTAATTTCAGATGTGTTTTGATCCAGAGCCAAACAAGCCAAGGACTGTGGTTTGTGGATTCAAATTACTTCTTTTGGCTGAGATGTTTCAGATTTTCACCATTGAACATTTTCAGACACACCCCAATGATAGTGAATGATAGTGTCAGTTACACATATAACGTTATCTATCCATGATCTTGCCAAGAAATCCCCATCGTAATGAAAAGCCGACAACCCGGTATCCCATTTTTTCCCCGAAGATTCCGGGGTTCTTCCTTGGTCTTGATCCATGGCTAGTTGCTGGTGATGATATAGATGACTCCTTTGATGGAACCATAGTTGACGTATACTGTGCGAGAGCACATCCCGGCGCTGCCGCCCTACAATCCCTTTTCCTGAGATACAAATGGGGGCTTGAGTCGAAATGTCCAATCGACCATGTCTATGTGATGATTGTGACCCAGTGGAATCTGCACGGGTCCAAAATTCTAAAAAGTTAAAAGACTCTCAGGCCTGTGCCGTGTGAATCGCATAAACAGTCAATGTTCACCATCGCATCGCATTCATTGTTTTGTTGTAATGTGTGCACTCCAAGCTGCTTTCGACGTTTTCCAGACATAAGTTCTTCATCATA
>Ga0126342_10019444_pt1 | contig 11536 bp, 9 predicted proteins | sample Cyp1metagenome_FD_92528 | JGI IMG/M metagenome (GOLD analysis project Ga0126342, IMG submission 92528) | Coral microbial communities from Lord Howe Island, Old Settlement Bay, Australia - Cyphastrea 1 metagenome | ecosystem: Host-associated > Invertebrates > Cnidaria > Coral ... | reverse complement strand
ATATATATAATATAATACATAATATATATATAATATATAATATATAATATATATATAATCTATAATATATATAATATATAATATATATAATATAATATATATAATACAGTATATAAAATATAATATGTATATAATCTATATGTAATGTATACAATATGTATATATATATACATTATGTATAATATATATCATATATAAGTATATAATATATATATATATACATATGTATATAATATGTATAATAATATACATAATATATATATACATATCATATATGAAATACATATCATATCCATATATATATAGTACATCATGTCTATGTATATATATATTACATCATATATATATATATGTAAATGTACATGCTGTATCTCTAGAGCAGAGAGAGAGGGAGAGAGAAGTGGATGTATGGAGAGAGAGAGAGAGAGGTAAATGTGCATGTGCATCTACGTACATAGATGTCTCCATATACGTATATACATTGAACATATACACAGTGTATACACAGCTATACACATAGCACATGTATACTCATGTGAATTTCTGGGCATATGTTGTAGAATTGTTAGAGAAAGGTTGGAAAATCTGGAACGGAAAGGCTCGGTTTGGGACCTCCATGCAGCAAGGTACCAGGGATGGGCCACCCCAATGACCTGAGCAGAAAGGCGGTTTTCGGTGGACAACCCCATTTCCAGACCCATACGAGTCTGGCAACAGTAGCCATACTGGGTGTTTGTACTAGGATTCATCTGAAAACCCATCTCATTTTGATGTCCATCCCCTACGTTTCATACGGAAAATGTTAAGAATCCTGCGCGCCAAATCAGCTCCCAATGGTCAAGCAATGATTGCTGCTGTGCTTTGCTTTGCCAAGTGTTCTGCCAGGATTCTAGGCAAATCGTAAAGAATCAAGAATCAAGCGTAAACGTATACATTTTGGGTTTTGCTTTTCCTTCCTGGTGGTTACTATTTTTCATCCAAAGCATCAGGTCAAGTGCCTTAAAAATTGGCTATTTTTCCAATGAAACTCGCCATAAATTGTGGCTAGAGCCCATTTAATCAAGAATTTGGAGACGGCTCCGGGGTTTTGAGACCAACCACATATCAACCCCATATTCAGATTGAGTAGTTGGTGCTTAAATAATCTTATACAGTATAAATCAAGGATAATGATTGCTCCCAATACCCCAGGTGCATGGGGTAGGTAAATCTACCACGTTTCCCCTTGGTGACTATCATTTACCCCTACAATGGGCGATAGCAACCCTGAAAATAGTTGTGTGTTCCCCTTGAAAATAATGGATATAATTCAATAAATACTCAAAATAAAAATAACATAGACAACAAACAGTTTGTACATGTAATTTTATATATATATAGAATGATACAGCCATCCTGGAGTAGATCGAATATGGAAATGAAAAAAAAACATCAACAATTGGGAATATCTGTGAAAATTCCAAATTCTATCGACTGCAGCATGATCATATCTTCCCATTAATTATATTCCCATTATATTCGCAGTATATCCACAGTATATATATAATTATCCATATTGAACCCCCGAATATGAATATATATATATATACATATTGTCTACTGCAGGATGATTACATACATACATACATACATACATACATGTAGATATATATATATATATGGGGGTCCTAAAATTGGGGATCCCCCAAATCATCCGAGTCATTAGACCATGACCTAGTATTGAAACCTATGGTGACTTGGGGATCTCCTATTTTAAGCACCCCCATATATATAATTCTTCCAGGAGTCTAAGTATAGACGATTTAAGAAACCCTCTCATTCATTACCATCATTAGATTCCCAGTAGATTCAAGTTCTATCCATATTATATCCCTATATATATATAGCAACCCCCCCCAAAAAAAATAGAAAAGTGGGAAAACTGGAAATATGTATTAAACACCATCTATCACCACCTGGAAACACGTTTCTACCTTGGGGATGGTTATAATTAGTTCCTGAACTTGAAATAAGGCCTCACATCTTGTCATCAGGCTGGGGATGATTCCCCATAAATTCATGATTCCAGGCTTCCGTCACAGTGAGGTCGTTATACTGTAATTTACCCATAGATATATATATATATATACATATACATCCGTAGAACTGTCAAACCACCAGGGGACTCACTGATTCCATCACCGCCCGTGCCGAGGGGCGTCTCAGCACCTTCCCCGCCGCCGCATGTGACGGAGTGACCCGCGCCGCCCGCCGCACACGGAGCTCCTGAAAGCTTCGACGGCCTCAGGCGTCCAAAAAATGGTGGTTTAACCATCAACAAATGGTGATTTCATGGGATTAGAATGGGATGACATTGGGATTTCATGGGAATACAATGGGATTATCACAAGATTATCATGGGATTTAGTGGAACTTAGAGGATTATCTGGGGTTTAATTGGATTTTATGGGATTTTTATCGGATTTGATGAAGATATGATGGGGATATAACGGAGATAAAATGGCAATTTGCGTGGGACATCCTGGGGATACAATGAGCTACAAACCAACAATGGTCAAATGTCTAACCCTTTAAGCGGCTTTCAAGTTTGCTGAAAATGCTGGAGGTTATGTAGAAGTTGAAACCCTCAAAAATGGAAAATTCAAATATCTAATGGGTTTCAAATACTGACCATATGAAAATGGAAAATTCAAATATCTAATCATCATAAAGTCAGTTATTGTCGATATGAAATGGAGAAATGATGAGAAATGGACAATTGTTGAAGCCATTTGATGCCACGGTCAGAAATTGGGTTTCAACCAAAGAGTTATGGATATATGATTGGTTGGTGTCATTATGTTTTATATCCAATTTCTGTCAATGTGACTGGGGAAAATGAAAATCTACCATCACGTTTTCTGGGTATAAAACCAACCACAATGGGAATATCTTGGATATGTATATATATATAATGAGAATGTAATCAATAACATTATAATATGCTGAATTTTATGGGGATATCTCATGATAACGTCATGTGTTTCCTTTTTGCTTGCTATTTTCCAGGGGATCGAGATTTAAAACCGAACATTGGGTCTATATGACCATCAGCTGAACCAACAATGGACAAATAGTGGACTTTATCCATTTGCGGTCCATCTAAAAGGATCCAATTCATTCATGTTCCCCATTACTAACATTTACTAACGGCCATTAAATTGGGGAAAAATTATGTTCATTTTGAGACAAAGACACAAAAAATCATACATTATCATTTTATGTTGATATGTCCCCATCTATATCTCCATCTATTAGTGCCTCTATATATATGCTGAGTTTTTTGCCAGCAAAAAATGTCCTGGTGGAAGGTATTGGATCCACAAATTGGAGGTCTGGGAATATCTGGTCCAATTGGGGGGATGGGATTATCTAATATTACCCCCAATAAAAAAACCGGGGTTAATATGCCGCCCTTTCTGGTTTATCATGTGACCAACTCTTTAGGCTTTGTTTAGGGATTATTTAGGGTTTTGTTTTGTTTTTTGTTTTTACCACATTTTTAATAAGATGTTGCTTTCAAGGCTTACTTAGGGTGTCATAGCGGATTTAGGTTTTAGGGTTTAGGATGTAGGGTTTAGGGTTTTATGTTTTGGAAACAAATCTCGGCACCATTTGGACAATCCGTCGACATCCCAAAATGCATAAAACGCTGGCACTGCACAATCAAAACACACTTCCGCGGGCAGCACCCCTGTCCTGGCTGTAATATTACTAGTTGATCATTGTCCATATATTGCATCTGACAAGTTCTTATGATCATTTATTATCACAACATTGTAATCACTAGTGTATTTAAAAACATTATTTAGAAGCATCAGCATCATCATCATCATCATCATCATCATCGTCGTCATCGTCATCGTCATCGTCATCATCGTCATCATCGTCATCATCATCATGATCATCGTCATCGTCATCATCATCATCATCATCATCATCGTCATCGTCATCGTCATCATCATCATCGTCGTCGTCGTCATCATCATCATCATCATCATCATCATCATCATCATCATTATGAGAGTTATCCCATCATCACAATCACATAAACAAATATTGAATAATTATTCAAATAAGATGCTTCTTCGCTATTATCCCATTACAACCACTATATAATGTGGTAAACCCAATCAGAAACCATCCCCTATTGCCATTTCTGGTGCCAAAAAAAACATCCAGGCCACGTTCGTCCCTGAGGATTTCCATGAGGCCTGGCCCAAAACACGGCATGATGCGCTGCTGAAATCAGGTGGAAATCTACATCGTGAAATTGTGCTAAAATAGTCTAAAATCCATTTGAATCCCAATTCAAAACGAAAAAACACAGAATCACAAGAATCACAATGAATCACAGCTGCCACGAGAATCACGTAGCGGCAAAGAGGGACGCATAGACTAAGCCACATGAGCGAAACAGAGCCTTTCCAAAAGTGAAACGGTGAAACATGGTGAAACGTTGAAGTTTTCTTCTAGCCATCACAGAAGAGCTCTGACCTCGGGGCAAATCACGGAATCTGAATTCAGGTGAATTCCCAAGTCATGGGACATGTCCCAAGCTCAGTATTGCTTGCCTGATATCAAATAGGTTTCACGCTCCTTTGGGAACCGCAAAAATTGAGTGTCTTGAAGTAAGGTGATTTCAACATGAGACATTGTTAGTGCAAAGTCATCCTAAGAAACAAGGATATGGAGATGAGCTTAGCTGCATTGCAATTGGTTCCCCCTAAAGAGCCTGTAACCATACAATGTAATACAATGTATACATTAAAGGCATAGTTCTGATCTGATTGAAGCAACCAATTCAGGGCAGGCAATGGCCTCAGAAACATCAACCAATCTGCAATTTTCGACATCAACGAAGCGTTGGGGTCTGGCAGCGCTAAGTTGCAGCATTTTGTACAAGCCCATGTCAAAATCGGTAAACTGTATCAACTGTTCCACAACTGCAAGCCAAGAGCTCACAGAAATTGCTTGATCACATGTGCTTTCTCAATACGCCCCATCTTATGATTTCTATGCCCAAGTTGATCTCTGTCTGTTCAGGTCGCCCGTACTTTCCCCCGTTCCGCAGGTGGGATTGGGGACATAAAAACGAACGGGACAACAGCTGAAGCTTTTGGGGTGATCAAGCAATACCCTGGAATCCGAACACTTGAAATACTTCTTGAAATACTTGTGCTACGAACTTTCTGAAGAAATGTAGCCCTTTTTGAAATACTGGATGCAAGATGTCAGACTTTCCAAGAGGAAATCGCCTGTGCGAAGCTAGCGGAGCTGCACACCTCAGGTCATGAGGGAAATCTAAGAATCTAACCATTTCTATAATATTGGAATCGAACCATATGTATATATGGATATATATATATATATATATATTTATATATAACATTTAACTGGGAAATTTGTTGAATGATAGTTTACTAATAATCTATGGCTCGGAAATTTACAGTACTTCTGTGTGCAGCTTGTCACACGCTAGCGGCACAGACCTCTGTGCATCTGAACGAGCCGGGAGCATTCCGGCTGGGATGACCAGTGGCAAAGACGGGCAGTGCATTGCAACTTGCCCCGTAAGTCATCCGGCCAAAGAGACTCACACAGTAAGGACAGCCTTTGGCTCGCACGTGTCACTAAATAGCGACAGTCATCGGATGCAGGACAGCTAGACCTTAAGTCCCACCTCTTCGCCAAAAATTCTGAAGTTGATCCGACCAGACAATCATTGGTGGTTTCAAACCCATCCTAAAAAATATGAAAGTCGATAATTGGATTCGTCATCCCATCCCATTGTGCTCTAGAAATTCAAAAACTCAGCTGTCTCAATGCAGCCACCACGCTTTGCGAAAACTGGACGTGAACAGAAAAATGGTACTGGCTGGGTTCAGAATCGACGTTCAAGGCGTTAGGTGGCCAAGGTGCTTGTTGACCTCGAGGGGAAGGGGGGATGTGATCAGCCGCAACTACCAATCCAACGCGACGGATCTGCTTAGGATGTAAGTGGGTTTTTAACCCTGTCTTATTGGGAAAAGCGCATTTGAGGGACTAATGAAGCAGGGTCATTTGCGAGATACTGTACATATATATATATATACATATATATATATATATACATATATATACTGTATGTATCTACTCTATGATCTCTATGTATCAGAATATAGACAGTGTATGCAGACAGTATATAATTATGTATATATATATATATATATATATATGTATATATATATGTGTGTACTGTATTTAAAAAAAAAACTATATATATATATAATGTATGTATACATATATATATATGTATAATATATATATATATATCATTATATATCTGTTTGGTCGGATTATGTTCCAAGTATCACTTCAACCAACCAAAACAAGGTCCAGAAATCGTTTAAAACCCAGTGCACCCAGTGAAAGACTTGCTGGGATCATTTCTGGTGGTTTCAACACATGGGGATGGGTCAAAACCCTGGTACCTAGTGAACCCCAAAATAGCTGGTAAATGGATGTTCATTCCACTAAAAATGTATCTATAGGTATTGACCCATACCCACATACCAAATATATGCGAATAGAGATCATCATCCCTCATTAATAGGATTGAGACCCATGCTGCGAACTTTCAAAGCAACTATATAGTTGCAATTTAAGTAAGACCCTTAGGAACCACAGGTGTTGGTCATTCTTTTATAGTAAATCGTCATCAGTTTGGGGATACCCAGTTTAGTAAACCATACACAGACAACAGGATTGTCCGGCCTTGATGTCCTCCATTGCGCCCAAGTTGGGGTTGTCTGAAAATGATGATAATTGCAATCGAATAAAAAACCTATTGAAAGTGCGTGGTTACTCATCATTTTTCCGTATTGTCCCTATATGTGCCATGGTCAAAAAATTGTATATTCTGGTATATGGGCTATGGTCATCCATCCCATAATGGGAGTCCTTATATGGGTAACAGTACAAATCTCTATATTATTCATGAAACGTAGTTTAAAATCGTCTAGAATGGCCATAACTTTGACAAACCCATGTACACAATCTCTGTTACCGGATGGTCTGAGAACCAAGACACAGCAACCTCTGACTGTGGTATTTCAACACTGGAGTAGACTTTGTATACAAAGGATGTTTCGGCTTCAGGTGCCTTCATGAAACGTTCAGCAAACAACTTCAACATACATCGCCTATTTACACCAGTAAGTCATATCTCGTCGACTATCTCCGAATCTTGAACAACTACGCAACATTACGCTTCTCCTTTGAGAATTCCGGGGGTCCAGGCATGTCCAGGCCTTTGGAGTGTCTTCATCTCCTTCTGGTGCGCAATCATCATCAAGACGTTTTGCTCTCGCCTGCGTTCGAAAGCTCGTCGAGCCTGGTCTTCCTTTCCACATTGGTAGCTAGGCAAACCCCAGTCATCATGTTCCTGAGCGACCTGGCTTCAGCAACAGTTGCCATCAACTCGGCTGAAGGGAAACCCCAAAGTATATCTGGCAGTCTATCTCTACCTGCTATGATCCCATCCAACGCCGGTCTTAAATCACTTTATCTTCTCCAATCTTATCATATCATCCCATAATATTATTAATATTGCTTTGTCTTAGCCAACATTCTCTGGTCTAATCAATCCAAGTCGGTTCTTTGTTTCACTTCATCGCAAGTATTTCGATCTCCTGGTCCCTGGTCCCTGAATCACCCCCTCCGGTGGAGCCAATCGACGTGGGATTCACCCAATGCCATAGTCCCCAAGTCATCACCAGGGTATAAACATTTGATTAGGTATATCCCAAGTCATCCCCAAGTCATATCCGCAAGTCATGCTAGGTCTATGGCATTTGGGTTTATAAAATTTTATAAACCCCTCTGAAACCCATGGAAAAACGATCGAAAAACCGTCTCCCCGCACCTGGGACTTGCCTGCGCCAGCGCACGGCTCAGTGGTGGCAGAAACCCCTTGCTGTGTACTGGCTCCGCAACCCATGTGCTGCGACAGGCGAATTCTGGGAATCCCCCGAATCAGTTTGAGCCAAGCAGCTCCTTGAGAGATGTGCAGTGGATTCTGATGGAAATGTTTTCTGTTTTTGTTGAGATTCTCTTTGGTAAAGGATAGAGTGTGCCGAAGACTGCAACGATACTATACCCTGTTAGCTCTTTGAAAGTGCAGGAGCGCTTGCAAGGTTGATCATCTTCAGTCATGGCCCACAGCAAACCCTTTTACAACGACTGCTGACTGGTTCGAACTCTCAATGGGCGTGTCTGACAATGGGGTGTACCCCCTAATGGCCAGTGAAAATGGGAAAAAATATAATAAACCAGGCGATTTGGGGGAAAAACTCAACTTTTGGACAAACCCCACCGTGTTAGCCCTTCGCGGAAAAAACAAAAACAAAACTTATGCCGGCTTCATGAAATAAAAATCCTCCGTCCCCGATTCCAACATAATCCAGACTCCCGGCATGTTTCAGTTTGCATTGTCATTTTAAGGCATCGTTCATGCATTTGATATCTTGTCTAGGTGTGTCTGAAAATGGAGTATGCCCCGAACATATATCATCATAATCATCATATATCCATTTCAAAGGGAATTTCACGATGAAATTAACCAGTGGATCTTTGGCTTTGGCTAAAATTCTCAAACCACATCTCTGCTGGGATTCCGGACCATGTAGACTTAGCGGAACGAATGGTGGATTCCAATGGTGCTTGTAATGTCGTGGAATGCCCATCGAGCGATAAAAACTCTGGCCTATGTCAATTCGCTTTCAGAATTTGTTGGCATGTCTGTGTCCCTTGATAGTTGTAACAGGTTGTAACCTCAGGCTAGCAAAATGGTTCCTTCATGAATCTACAGCCCAGTCAGGTGGTATCAGTCCGGAATCAGGGATGCTTGAGCCAAAACAACTCAGAATCACCTGTGGCTGTGGAGCACGCCTTGATTCGCGGAGGACTCCTCGACTTCTGCCTGGGAGACTGGAAGTTTCCCCACGGTACCCCAGAGATCATCCATTTTACTGTAATAGGATGTTCCATTTTAAAAACCATCCAGCTATTGGGGATACCCCACTTAAATTGAGTGGTTTCAATTTGTCTCAAGATACAGGCTGAATGGGGATATATCCGGGATATGTCATCTCAACTACCTCTCATGGAACATTTTAACAGAACCAGTACGAGTATAAACTCGCAGCGATTGAATTGATTCATGGGGGAGTCACAAGCGCTTGTGGCATCCATCCCTCGTCTTTGGCATCGAGAAGTGTCAACAACTTGTGGGATGCCATGAAGTGGATTGTTTTTTTCCCTATCTGATTGGCCATGTTTAAGGTCTGAAACCATCTAATCATGTGGTATGTAATTCTGAAGCACCGCAAGAAAAAAAATGCCCGGAAAGAGGGAAAAAAAAAGAACCATCCAATGTGTCACTGCAAACAGCATGAAAAGTCCAGTGATGCTGGGGCGCAGCACGAGCGATTCCTCCTGGTCAGAAGTCATGGAATCGTGCTATATCGGTTTGTTTGCCCAACATCAAGGTATGTACTCAGATACTGATATGTACTCAGAAACTGATATGTACGCAAAAACCCCGTGGTTTGCCCGGACTGCAACATTGAGGACGCCTGGTTGTCGAACATGATAAGAGAGATTGCAGAAAATACTGCCTATACGCACTTTTTTCAGGTTTAGGATTCAGAGTTTTCAGGGTTTTAAAGTTTAGGGTTTTAGGGTTTAAGTTTCGTCGTCTGGGAAATACCAAAACACTGGCCGTGCGCAGTTTTTGGGCATGTAGAAAGATAATATTCGAACACCATTCTAACCTTACGCGCAAACCATACAGTCTTGCTGTATACGTATATTGTCTACTGTAGTACTACTATGCGCGGACACAACCATCTGACAAGGTTGTTTGTTCACTGTGTTTCTTGTGGAATTACGGCCGTATACAACTGTAATCCCCTCATTGACATGTCTGTGTGGTTTCATTGTTTTGCTTCCGACAGGAAACGGAGAAAGTTTTCGGTGCAGCGGCAAATATGAGCTGAAGTGTCTCTGTCGGATCTGCACCCAGGACTAACGAAACATTTGAACCCAAAAAAACATTACGGTAAAATCCCGGAATGGACCGGAATATTCAGTAAACATGGGTTTCAAGGCGTGTACACTTGCAGTATATGATGTATATAATTATAGTACATATATGTGAATATATATTATATACACATCCTATAATACACAAATGTATATACACATACGCATATCGTGTGCGTACATACACAATGTGAATACATAAAATATATATACTCAATGTATATCTTTGTGCATACATGGCGTGTAGAAAAGTAAATTGATATGCAAACATAAATACATATATACCTATATACATATATACATGTATGCATAAATACATATTTACATATTTACATATTTAAATATATACATGTTTGCACAAATACAAATATACATATGTACATGAATACATATATACATATAAACCTAGATACATATATACATCTATACATGGATACAAGAACATAGGTACATAGATACATTTATACACATTTCGACATATGCATATGGACACATGTACATATGTACATATAAACATAAATACATAATTACATATAGACGTATGTACATATGAACATATTTTCAAATATATATATACATATATATACATTTATACATATGTATATATGTACATATTTACATATGTACATATATGCATATATACCTTTATTTACCATATGTATGTACATGTATGCATACGGTCTGTATGCATATTATGTATATGGCATGCGTGTATATACTTTTATGATTCATGATGCATAAGTACATTTTTTGCTGTATATAAATATATATAAACATATGTGGTCGTTATCTGCTGACATATATATATATACAAATGCTATTGTATATGAACATATGTTATAGATATGCATGTATACATCTCATATGGTATTTATATTTATATGCATTTGTTTTTATCTTGTGCAGTGTGTAAATAGTTTTTCTAGTGTGCAATATACATATATATATATATATATATATATATATATGTGTATATATATATATTGCGCATTTCGATGTATGCACATGTGTATATCTTGACATTGCATATTTTCTGAATGTATATATATATATATTCTGAAAAGGTTGTACACTGTTAAAACCTCAATGTATATTTACATTTACGGATACATTTACACATATAATTATACATATATATATAGAGATATATATATTTGTTTGTTTTAACCTATTTATTTGTTATGCACGTGTATACACGTAGTAAATCATGTAATTAGGTATACTTTTATATACATATACACTCTGTACGCACGTACGTAGGGCCGTAGCTACGTAGGTACGCAGGCACGTGAGATCTCTTCGCTGTGATACTTCTTTGCTGTGAGACCTGTTTGCTGTGAGATCTCTTTGCCGTCGGACTTCTTTGCTGTGAGATATCTTTGCTTCGAGTCTTCTTTGCTGTGAGACTTCT
>Ga0126342_10019443_pt1 | contig 11536 bp, 10 predicted proteins | sample Cyp1metagenome_FD_92528 | JGI IMG/M metagenome (GOLD analysis project Ga0126342, IMG submission 92528) | Coral microbial communities from Lord Howe Island, Old Settlement Bay, Australia - Cyphastrea 1 metagenome | ecosystem: Host-associated > Invertebrates > Cnidaria > Coral ... | reverse complement strand
GAAGATATGCCAGATAGAATGCCAAATAGAATGTCACAAGATATGTCAGATAGAATGCCAGAAGATGTGCCAGTAAGAACATGTATAAATGTCATGGTGGGGATCACACGAAGTAAAGTAATTGTTATGGAGATCCCGTGGGAAATTGCTGACATTGGTGCCTGGGTGTTTTTTCGTGTTTCGTTTCTTTCCGGTTGTGCTGGCCCCTGCATGTGAATGAATTCAGCCGGTTCTTGGAAACAATCCAAAAGACCCGCGCTATGTGTTTCACCCCACCCAGGACCCTCCACCGTGATAAGGACGGCAGGGTCTGTTTCACCCACCTTAGGTAGATGGTGCCTTTGTTTGTGATAGCTGTTAGATGGGGCATGAATCAAGCCATATTAAGCCTATTGTCCATATGTATAATTTCTTAATCTATGTTTAATCTATTTAACACAAGAAATATATATATATGCAATGATCATCGCAAACCTAGAAATTGTCATGTCAGGCGATCCCAATTCGGCACAATCCGGCAGATCCAACTTGAAGACCGCAAGAACTGGAAAGAGCCTTTTTTGTGTGGAGACCATACGCAACGTGTACATCGTATACACCGTATACGCGTTTTGGACCTGAAACCAAGCAACTCAACAGTGCATCTAGTGCCACACCCCTTAACCCCTACCCACTTCTTGCATAAGAAGCCTGAAGCACTTCCCATAATGGCTAGCGCATCAGGTGTGATACTTAGATCATTGAGAGCAGTTTAAAGTATCACAAAATGGGAGTTGCAAGGGGGGGTTCTGGGATGGGGGCTGAGCATATGTATATATATATATATTATACATACATACACACACATACACACATACATACATCCATACATCCAAACATCAATATATCCATACATCCGTACATCCATCCATCCATCCATCCATCCATCCATCCATCCATACATCCGTACATCCATGCATCCATGCATCCATGCATCCATACATCCATACATCCATACATCCATCCATCCATGCATCCGTACATCCATACAATCATACATCCATCCATCCATCCATACATGCATACATACATACATTCATACGTACATACATACATACATACATACACTTTATACATATCCCATCACCACTATATTCTTATTATGTCTCCATAAATGACCCTCTTTCCCTAATGTATCACTGTCACCTGCGCGACGGTTCGGCAGCAGCAACCTGCTGGAAGGCCTGTGGCCTTCTTCTGGTTCGCCCTCCGTGCAGTGTTTATCTCCAACATTGGTGCTTCGGCGGCAGAACAAACTGGAAATGTCTGGAACATCTCAAGCTAAATAGATTTTTGCGGATTTATTGTGGACATTTTGTGGAAAATCTCAAGTTGAATGGACATTTGTGGAAACATTGTGGCTTGTGGAACATCTCAACTATTGGAGCATTCTGGTTGATATATTGTATATACGCATTTTAAGAATCACAAAAAATCTTTGGTGGAATTTGACCAGTTTCACTTCCTTTGATTAACCCCTATGATACATATATATATATATATTATATTTTTATATATATATATATATACATAATGATATTCCATAATATATTGCAACGCTCTTACAATTGCATTTTTTTACAGATAAAACAATACAGATATGAACTATCCACATCAACAATCATCTATTTTTAAATGATGTTAACTATCCAGATGTCAAGTATCATGTTACATGGTAACATGTTGTAACATACAGATATTGCCCACCACCATCCATCCATTCAGGTGGTGGCGCTCAGTCGCGCATCCAGAAGTTCCTACGGATGATGCTGCCGAAGACCCGGAACCAGCTGGTGCTGACGGCCCGTGCGGAAACCCAGGGGGTTCTGCCCGTGCGAAGAAAACGTGGGGGTTCCACCGGGGCCGTGCGGGGCCCGGTGGATTCATGATGATTTTCATGGGATTCGAATGGGTTAATCAATGGTTATTAATGGAGAATCTATGGTTAGCAATGGTTAATAAAGGGATAAGAATGGGATAATCATGGTAGACTACTGATTGAATTTCCAGCAAACCATGTTTGATTGCAGGAGGGGAATGAGATGAACAACAACCATGGGGGATATTTCGTCGGAGAGTATCCAACAATCTGACATTCAAAGGGTGTGATTGAAGATGGTGGAGTAACCCCAATCGCAATTTGAATGGGGAAACATCATCATAACCCAGTGGAGGGGTATCCCAGGTAGCCATTTGAAGCAAATTTCATCCCGATTCGATAGTGAAAGAGTGAAACAACCGTCAAGACTGTAGAATTTCCCATGCAATTCAGGAATATAATTTACTGCCAGTTAAATTTAGATAGACCAGTTAATATCAGTTTATCATAAACAGGATAGACCAGTTAGATTCACATTCACTGACCGGTATAGAATTGGATTTACCATCCCGGTGCTTTTCCCGCAATGATTCGGAGGTTTCAGTGGAAAGACATCTATCAATGAATATCCTCATGATCTCCCGGTTTTCAATGGTCTAATCCCGCTGGGTGTTTCAGGAGAAGCCGAGAAGGCCCAGATGTTGGTGCCTCTGTTGCTGTGGATGGAGCATCTTGGCGCAAAGATCTTTTTTTGGGGGGATTTCCACAGAAATTCTGGGCGAAATTGGGCCATTTGCCCATCTTCACTGATATTTTGAGATCCGATTATGATGATCTCGATTGATTTGGGGGAAATCACGGAACTTTGTTTGGGTTTCTCCTGATACATATATATATATACTTTAAATGGTCATTTCCTGATCAGAAAATTATGGACATTTGATAGGTTTTGGACTTTGCGGATCTCCATGTTTCAGGATTTTTCGGGATCCCTGCGTTTTTCTCGCGACGACTAGCCGACGCGACACGAGGTACACATACTGCATCATCTTTCCTGGAATTGCACTCACAGCATTCTACTTCATCGATTTTAGCTTAAAGATTTGGACGGCCCTGCTGAGCTTCAGTATATTATTCTTTCTGTGGCAGCGCTATGTGATGCTTTGGCTCTATGGCAAGTCACAATTTGACTCAGATGCTTGTTGGACAAAGTTGGGATCTGTGAAGTCTTGTAAGTTGTTGTTTCTGCTCCAAAGTTGTTGATCTTTAGGTGCTCCTGAAAGACTTTGTTGAGGTTGGCTCATTTGAGATAAAAGGTGCCACGATTGGTCGAGTTCATGTCAAGTGTAGCGCCATCAATTGCATATCCCAAGAATGGATCAGCAGCGGTTTGAAGGTGACGGCTGCAACAAAACACCCAAAGATTTCTTGCAAGAAAATGTGCACTCAGCCACTTCTATTCATCCAACCCCATTTTCTGCAACTGCCACCATTAAAACCCCCATTGAACACCACCATTAAACACAATTAAGCCAGCCATTGAACACTGTTTAATCACGTTTAGTCCATTAAACCAGCCATTAAACCAGCCATTGAACCAGCCACCATTCTGGCACTGTTCAATCCAAAGCCATTTCCGCAACGCCTTTGAGCTGGGGGAGCCTCTGCATCTGTTTTGTTCCAAACAAATTAAATCCATATTGCTAGTTCCGTCAATATTGGTTATACATGTATATGCATATAGTATATATATACAATATGTATATATATATTATATATGTATTGTATATATATATTGATTGTATATCATATGTATATTCTATATATACATATATATATACATACATTATACATATATATATACACACATCGCAAGTCCCCAAAAACGGTAGAAATTCGTATAATCCACTGGAATCTCAGCGTATACCTGTATATACATATGTATACATATGTATAATATCACCATTATATAATATAATATGATATGATATGATATAATATAATATAATACAATATAATATAAATATAATATAAATATAATATAAATATAAATATATATGGCGTTTTAACTCCCATTTTCTTTAATGACTCATGGTGTTCACATATCAAGATATCCCGATTTTTTCTGGTTGAAATCCAGGGTGGATTTCCCATATGGAAAACCACCATTTTTGAATAATTGGTAAATCACCGAACTTAATGTGCCATGGCTTCAATAGCTATGTGACAAATTACCAGAGGGTGTTATACATATATAGATTACCCATTAGTTCGATGATGTTCCCAGCTATCATCAATTTTGATCGGTGATTTCCCTATTGTTATGGCTAAATCCTCATTTTTTCCTGCGATTTTTCCAGTGAATTTCATCCCAACTCCCTAATTTCAAGGTCTTCTCCCCATTTTTCCACAAGGAAAACAACCATTTCAGCATATTTCAGCCATTTTCATCCTAAGGAGGAGACCTACTTCGCTTTCATCGTCATTTGGGGCGTGGTCCTCTCCAAAACGGCCGCGAGCTTTGCCCTCTGGGCCTATCGACTTCAAGAGATCACCGAGTGGCCGTTCGCCCTGCTGAGACTTGGTGACGGTGTTTGTTCGACATCCAACCAGCGGGCTGACTTAGGGTAGCCAGGGTTTTGACTCATATATATATATACATATATATATATACACATACATATGTATTAGATTTTATATTAAGTATGTAACACTACAGATATAAATTAAGCATGTCGTACTATAGATATAATATTAAGCATGTAGTACTATTGATATAATATTAAGTATGTAGTACTATAGATATTAGATGTAGTTTCTCTGTCTCTGCAAACACATATCTATGCACGTATGATATGAATCTGAACGTATTTAGAGAAATTAATACTATATCGTTGCCACTCTGTACATACGTTGAAAGGGAGTATGGTTCACTTAATCTGTTGATACTGTATGCAACAGTATGCTCTTCTCTGTGTATATATATATATGTTGATTTACACTGTAATATACACTGCATCGCGCAGGTGTCCCTTAAACTGCCTTTGATGGATTTGGGTGGATTCATACTTCCTTTTCATGCTGCCTACAGGAGCCTCACAAAAATATGACATTCCCGCATTATGCTTTTGAGTAATTTTGAGTAACATGGCTGGAAAAGCCACTAGAAATGGATTTGTTATTGGGAATTTCATCGAACTATAGCCGGTGTATTTTCCAGCTAGTCATGTTGGGGAGAACCAGCCGGTGAGATATCCCAGCGGGAATTGAGTTCGAGCTGAGTAGACGACTCACCTTGGAACACCACACCATGCCGTACGGACTTGAGCAAGAACAGTACCATTTAATACCATTAATGTATATACCCTCTAGTTATTTAACATAGCCATGGAAAATGGCCCATTTATAGATGATTTTTCAATTAAAGCCTCCATTTATAAGGGATTTTCCATGGCTATGTTAAATAACCAGATGGTATATATATATATATTTGTATATATATATATGCACAGAGGTTCCCATGAAATTTCATGAACATGCTGCCGAGTCTACCTAATCGGAACAGTGACGTCTTTTCTTTTAGGAATTGCCATTCTTTCAACACCCTAGTGATCCCATGTTCATATTGCATGCTTTGTGTGCTATACCCAGTGCCCACAGGGCTTAGACGTATGGAAAGGTGAAACAGAACACCTCTCTGTGCAGACAGTTCGTGTTGGACGCTGTCAGGATCTTCGTATTGATCTTCCTCTTGACCTTCTTCTTGTACTTGTCCGGAATTCTTTACATTGAGCAGCTTGCTTGAGTTCTGGCATTGTAGATGTAGCAAGCTCGACAGTTCAGAACTCGATGAGTTGCATGACAATGAGTTCCTGTGCAGCATCGGAACAGAACTGCCTTCTATTGGTGCAAATGGTTTATCCCAAAGTGAGCAACTTCATGAAAAAAGGTTACACTATATACCCCGTCTATATCCATCTATCCATCTATCCATCCATCTATTTTATCTTATCTTATCTCTATCTTATCTTATCTCTATCTTATCTCTATCTCTCTATCTCTCTATCTTTCTATCTTTCTATCTTTCTATCTTTCTATCTATCTATCTATCTATCTAGCTATATATATATATATATATATGCAGGGGATCCTGAATCCATGAGCTGGGAATCCCCTGTCCATCGCAAATGGAAAGAGGTGGCTCTTTGGCAAAGATGGAAAGAACGTGGACGACATGGACAATGGGGCACCGGGGCACGCAGGAGATCCTGGCTATGATTCCATCATGGAAACCACTGGCATTTCTTGGTGGAATGTGAATCCAATTTATGCAGCTTGGTTTGAAAACTGATGATCTGCATGGATCATTTAAGTTTCCAAGGAACCGAATCTTAGGAGCGTTTCCGCTGAAATAGATGGTGTTGTATAGTCCAAGTTCAAACTGGGGCATTTTATGGATCGCAGGTGGCTGCTTTGTTGCGGTTAGTTGATGTTTTCTGGTGGTTGAGGTATATATTGATTTATATTTAAAGATGATCATGGTCAATTGAGATATGGATGTACTCAAGATTTGAAAGGACCTATGAAAACCTTTGAGAAGGGAGGAACGTATAGATTGGGGGTGGTTGGAGTATACCCCATTCGTAAAGGACCATGATGTAGTGAATGCACCTTGAATTTCATGGTCTTGCAAAGGGGGACAAGCCTTTACCCCCTCATGATTCTTGACAGAGGCAGGTCCTCAGGTGGGTTGGTCACAGGCTACCTGGGTACTTTGATGGTTGATCATCATTTCCCCCATTAGCCTCTGGTAATTTAACATAGCTATTGAAAATGGCCATAGAAATAGTGAGTTTTCCCATTAAAAATGGTGATTTTCCATAGCTATGTTAGTCATTACCAGAGGGTAGCCATAGATTGGGTGAAAATCCACTTGGTGCAGTTTGTTGGGCCCATGAAATCCCAACTTCTGCAGATTTCTGGTGCTTTTTCAGGTGCTGAAACAACGCTTGTGTCCAAATGAACCTGGCTTCGAAGTGCACGATGCTCGCGTCATGTGCTGGCCCGCATGGTCAGACCAGGGCTTCTTTGAGAAGGGAAAGGACGATGGGATGGCAAAGTAAACTGTTGGCGCAATTGATGGGATATCTCAGATTTGGTGTAAACATGTGTAACCCTCCATACTTCATATATGATTGAAATCACTGACATAACTAACTTGTTGTGAAAGCCAAAGAAAGTTGGCTTCGGAAAGTCCAATGGCAGGTCAAGCAATCAACTCCAGGAGTTCAGACATCGACGACATCAAACTCATTTTCACCATTCATGACCTATTGCTTAATGTACAAGAAAAAATAGATTCTGCAACAAACAAATTAAATGAAGATAATTTGAATTGAATTATGCAAACTATTTTAAATGAAGATATGTTGAATAATGAATTGTAGCAAGAGAAGCGGATGAACAACCAATAGGCCAATAGGAGAAAATGGAAGAAATGGGAACAACGGAAAAATGATGGAAGAGGACCAGGGAGAAGGCAGAATGAGAACGCGAGAAGAGAAGAAAATGCCAATTGTATCTAGACGGGGACAAATTCCAGGAAATATCATCATATATTTAGGGACAGGAAAATAATCATGGAATTATAATTATTGAAATATTAATATTACGAAAGCCAGCTGTCAGGCAAGGCGAAGTTGCTCATTGCGAACGAAGTGAGAATAGGGGGTCTGAGGTGGCTGAAAACATGGATAATTTTGAGGCAATTATGGACTTAATAGGGGTGGCCACCGTGGTCGATTTTGAGACTGATGTAGCAGGTAATAATTGGGTGACGGTGGGTATCGATTCCTCCTAGGAATAATAAAAATAATAATATGGAAAACGAAATAAAGGATAAATTATTGGAAAATAATATAAAATAAACTGTATATATATATATAGTAACTAACGGATTAAAACTTAGAATATGGGTTTTGGAAACACAATAAATATATTCGTTTATTGCAAAGTATTCGTGGCGTAAAATTTTATTATTTTTTGTTAATTTATATAATTTGCCGCATATATATATTGAAATATTTTTTTCGGAAATTTTACGAATACTTTTTGATTTTTTTTGTTGAATATAGGTATAAGGGGATTTAAAATATTATTATAATATGGTTTGGAAAATATTATTGTTATTTTGATAATTTATATTAATTTTTTTAATTTATTTAATATTTTTTTCCTCTTGTTACTAACCGGTTTTTCGTTTTCTTCCTAAATAATAAATACTAGGAGAAATTGTTAATATTAAAAGGTACTGAATTTTAGGGTGTAATTTTTTTTAAATATTAAATTAATAATTTTAATATAAAAAAATAAAATATTTTATATTAAAATTAATTATATTTCCTTTTAGATTTACTATTATTATAAATTAAATTTCGTTTTTTTTTTTAAAAATAAAATAAAACTAATTTATTTTAAAATTAATTGAATTTTTAATTAAAATTATAATTAAAAATTATTAAAAATTGGATTTTTTAAAATTAAATTAAAAACCCCTAATATAAAAAAATAATTTATTTTATTTTAAAATTAATTAATTTTTTTTTTAAAATCTAATTAAAATATTGCCCAAAATTGGATTTCGAAGTTTTTTCCTTATATTAGGTTAAATATATTAATATTTTTTGTTTGATTCTAAAAACGGATTTTAATAAAAAAATAGTTTGCGAAAACAATTAATTTTTATTATTAGGAAATGAAATCCTGAAATAATGGGACCTTTGTTTTTAATTTATTTTCGAAATGATATTAATTACTAATAAAAATTAAATTGATCAATTTGAAATTTCCTAAAATTTAATATGGATTTAGTTTTGCATTTTTGGAATATACTTAGTAAAAGGAAATGGAGATTATATATATTAAAATGGTTCTGACGGAAACCGGTTTTACTTTTCTTAAAATTCTTAGAATATGACAAAACATAATTTGGTAGGTATTTCTGTTATTTGGTAATTTATGTTCCTTTTGACAATTTGCCGTATATATGCATCAAAATGGCTTCGACGGGTACTTTTCTTTCACTTTTTTCTAGTTACTGGAATTAAAATTGAAAAAAGTAAGCTTAGAACATGTCAAAACATGGCTTGGAAAAGATTTCTATTGTTTGGTAATATACATTAATTTACATAATTTGCCGTATATATGCGTCAAAATGGCTCCGACGGGTATTTTTTTTACTTTCTTGTGATTGTGGGAATTAAAGGTGAAAAAAGGAAAGTTAGAATATATCAAAATATGGTTTGGAAGGTGTTTTTGTTGTTTGGTGATGTACGCTAATAGCGCAAGATTCGGCAAGATTTTTTTTATTGCTAATCTATAGAATTTGCCGCGTATATGCATCGAAATGGCTTTTTCGGAAATTTTACGAATACTTTTAGATTTTTTGTTGAATATAGGTACAAAGGGACTTAGAATATCGCCGGAACATGGTTTGGAAGATATTACTGTTGTTTTGATAATTTATGCTAATTTTCCTAATTTATCTTGTAATTCTTTCCCCTTGTTACCAAACGGTCCCCCGTCCTCCTCCTAAATAATAAATACCTGGAGGAATTTTTAGTATTAGGGGGTAGTGAATATTAGGGTGCGAATTTTTTCCCCATATTAAATTAACAATTTTAATATAAAAAACTAAAATATTTTATATTAAAATCGATTATATTTCCTTTCAAATTTACTTAAAATATTGTTATAAATTGGATTTCGAAATTCTCCCCTAATATTAAATTAAGAACCCTAAAATAAAGAACAAAAATGGTCTATTTTAAAATCGATTCGATTTCCAATTAAAAATATATTAAAAAAATTACCAAAAATTAGATTTCCTAAAATTAAATTAAAAACCCCTAATATAAAAAACTAATTTGATCTATTTCAAAATTAATTAGATTTCCTTTTAAAATCTAATTAAAATATTGCCCAAAATTGGATTTCGAAGTTTTCCCCTCATATTAGGTTAAATATGTTAATATTTTTTTTCGATTTTAAAGACGGGCCCCAACAAAAAAGCACCCTGCGAAAACAATTAATTTTTATTATTAGGGAGTGAAACCCTGAAATAATGGGACCTTTGTTTTTAATTTATTTTCGATAGGGTATCAATTAAAAATCAAATTGGTCAGTTTGAAATTTCCCAAAATTTAATGTGGACCTAATTTTGCATACTTGGAATATATTTGGCAAAATAAGGTGGAGATTATATGCATCAAAATGGCTCCAACCGAAACCGGTTTCATTGTTCTTGTGATTCTTAGAATATGGCGAAACATAATTTGGAAGGCATTTTTGTTGTTTGGTGATTTATGCTCATTTTGACAATTTGCCGTGTATATATGTATCAAAATGGTTCCGACAGAAATCGTTTCACTTTTCTTTTGAGTCTTGGAATTAAAATTGAAAAAAAGAAGCTTAGAATATGTCAAAATATGGCTTGGAAGGCTTTTTTTTGTTGGATAATATACACTAATCTTCAGAATTTGCCGTATATATGCGTCAAAATGGCTCCGACGGGTACGTTTTTTCACTTTTCTTGTGATTGTTGGAATTAAAATTGAAAAAAGGAAGCTTATCACATGACAAAATATGGTTTGGAAGGCGTCTTTGTTGTTTGGTGATTTATACTATAATATTCACAATTTGCCGTGTATATGTCTGAATTTTGGAATTAAAATTAAAAAAAGGAATCTTAGAATATGTTAAATTATGGCTTGGAAGGCATTTCTGTTAATTGAATATTTATACTAATCTTCATTTGCCGTGTATATGCATCAAATGGCTCTGATGGGTTTTTTCATTTTTCTTGTAATTAGAACATGTCAAAATATGGTTTGGAAGATATTTCTATTATTTGGGGAAATTAATGAAAAAATATCATAATAATGAGAAAACAAAATTGAGCCGAATCTTAGAACATCGCCGCAATCAAAAGCTATAGCTTAGTACTGGCGGCGATATTCTAAGATTACATACGGACGCGCCATTGGGACCATATTCTAAGTTCTGGGTTAAAAATTTTGGAAAAATGGTGATATTCTAAATTTCGGCCCGTCGCTATAAGGAAAATAATATTGTATTTATCGAAGAGGAAAATCGATTATATGATTGATATTTATATTTTAAATAAATAATATATATATAATTAATTATATTTTATAATTTTATATAAATTATTTTATATAAAAAATATAAATAAAAATTCGTAATTTAGACATAAATATTATATTTTAAATAAATTTATATAATCGAAATATTATATTAAAAATATTTTATAAAAATTTAAAGATAAAAAATCACAAATTAAAATCTAGACCTAGATTTTATGGTAATTTGCACAATCAATATATACATATATTTTATAAGAATTAATATATATATATATGGCTTCGGGCCCGTTTCCGGCGTTATTTTTTACGAGGTTTTCTACACGTGGTGATTTGCACTCAAAAGTCGTGTGAGTCAGACAGTGTTTCTGTGTGTTGTATTTCGAAGCATTGGGGGTGGAGACATCTGAAACACCGCAGGGGCTGCCTGGCGTCTCTGCACATGGTCGCGGAGCTTGGTCGCGGAGCTTGGTCGCGGAGCTTGGTTGCGGAGCAATTGGTAGGCGGAGCGGAGGCG
>Ga0126342_10019442_pt1 | contig 11536 bp, 17 predicted proteins | sample Cyp1metagenome_FD_92528 | JGI IMG/M metagenome (GOLD analysis project Ga0126342, IMG submission 92528) | Coral microbial communities from Lord Howe Island, Old Settlement Bay, Australia - Cyphastrea 1 metagenome | ecosystem: Host-associated > Invertebrates > Cnidaria > Coral ... | reverse complement strand
TGGCTCAGCAAGTCGGCGGTGCCGCCGACTCGCTGAGCAGTGCATTCAACCCATGGCTCAGCAAGTCGGCGGTGCCGCCGACTCGCTGAGCAGTGCGTTCAACCCATGGCTCAGCAAGTCGGCGGTGCCGCCGACTCGCTGAGCAGTGCGTTCAACCCATGGCTCAGCAAGTCGGCGGTGCCGCCGACTCGCTGAGCAGTGCGTTCAACACATTTCTCAGCAAGTCGGCGGTGCCGCCGACTCGCTGAGCAGTGCGTTCAACACATTTCTCAACACTCTTTATCATTTTTTTGAGAATTTATTAATATAATTTAGGCCAACCTGTCTGACTTTGAAACGCAACTAAGTGCCGAACCAAACTTGAGGGATCACGCTCAGAATCAAAGACTGCTCTAAGTCTACGTCATGAGACAGTGACAAGGACAAACTGGTTTGAATTTGGACATTGACATTCGTCGTTGTCATTGTCGAATCAAATTGCAAATTGTGGCCCTGACTTTGCAGAAAGCAAACTCGTGGCTGGCAAAGCCAAAGCTGAGAAAACCTGGCTTCATCAGTCTGTCTGCTGTTAATTCAATGGAAACCTGAAGCTCTCTTAGTCAGGGGAAAACTGTGACACTGCTAGATGCGATCAACAGCTGCCTTTTCACCCCCATGTGCCAGCACCCACATCTGAGATGCTTTGAATGCGACGCGGCTAAATTTCAATTTCCACATCCCCTGGAAAGGAACCCAGCTAAACTCAAGAAGAGGCACGGCACCAAGCCTTCACCCGTGCCATGACTTTCCATTTCAAAAAAGTGCGTGAGTCAAAAGCCATCTTGAACCGTTTGGATTTCAAATCTGCAGTTGGGACCAAAGCCACGAAGCTGGACTTGGTCTTGGATCTGGCCAATCGGTCTCTCCACGCACCTTCGTCATCCTGAAAAAAGAACAGGATGCCACGACGACGAGCTTGGGATTTCTGTGCTCATGACAGAGTCAAGTCAATGAAGGGAAAAGCTCGTTTTCAGCCAAGCAGCCCACAATTTCCAACCGCCATCCAAAGACCATCGCAAGATTTCGTCAAGTGTTGGATGAAGTTTGGAAAACTCTGGCACCACTAAGAGATTCCTCACAGTCCTGATCTTCCCAGCAGCCATGTACCTGACAATCATCAATTTTAATTTATATAAATTGACAAATCACTGAGACACATGCGAAGCATTTAAATTTAAACCAATCCATAAATAGTTTAATTCATCCAAGTTTCTCAATCCAGGGCCCTTTGGACAACCGCTTTGTGATGATCAAATGCCCATTGAGCTTGGATGCCCAAGTCACCCGTTGTCCCGGTTCATTGAAGCAGTCGACCACATGGCATGTAGCCTCTTCCCAAGCGTCGACCAATTCAGCTCCAAGAAGGGCAAGTTTTTCTCGCACGCCCTCCGCAGTTGTCCACACAAAGGTAGGCCTCCAAAGGGCTGACGCATTTGATAAGTGCAAAACGAAACAAACGGTCACCTGGCCTCGATTTCAGAGAAGGAAACTTGCGACTTGCAAATTCACGTTCCAACTCGCTGCTTTTTTTCGCCTGGGCTGGTCAGACTAATAACAAAGGCAAGCTGACTGACGTGACGGTGACTTACTCACTTAAGTTGCCGAGTCACTGCTAGCAGGTCATCATGTTTCTGCTTCCTGACTGCACAAGGCCCCAGGCATACTACATTATTTTCAATGACTGACTCTGACTAAACATCCCTGACAGTGACAATGTCAAATCAAATTCACCACATCAACTCACTTGGCAGCTGGCTTCAAGACTTGTTGGTACTCATTGTCGGGCAGCTTTTCATCCTTCTGCAAGATTCCAAGTTTCTGGGCTTCGAAGCGACGTTTTTTCACCTGCAGAATGGCTAATTATTATTATCTGTCTGTTGGCAAACTGGACAATGACAGTGACAGGCATGTCAATGTGAAACCTCAATTCAAACAGGAAACTACTTGGCCCATCTTGGCAATCGCTTTCTTAGCTGCTGCGGGCAATACAGGAGGTTGCCCTGCTGGTTGATCAGGCATGGCCGATGCAATCTTGTTCACTTCCAAGCGTCGTCGTTTGACCCAGGCTGCCTGGCTCTGCATTGGGTCTTTAGCCTTGGTTTGGGACAAAGCACCCACCCACAACCCACAAAACATGCAGCATAAAATAAAACCTCAGACTGTCTGAATTGAATTAAAGGTTATTAAAAACCTTTTAAATTGATGGGGTTTTTTCAGGCTCTTTCAGGGTCTTATTTGCAGTTGAGTATCTTGTCTCTTCTGCTGCAGCTTGATTCCAGACACAAAGTTGCCAGTCTCAGAGCGCTTTGATCCTGATAGGCGATCTGCCAAGTAGCCTTCATTCCAAATTGCTCGGGCTCTCCTGACGACTTCATGGGTTTGGTCTGGCTCCAGCTTCAGGAAGTTGCTAACTCGCAGGTGCATTTCCTTGAGCAATGGACTTGCCAGCATCTTTCGAAAGGTCTCGATCAAATTTCCAAAATCCCGCTCGCAGGCTGACGTAGAACTTTTGGATAAGCACAGTGCGCGTGCCAAGCACTTCACCAGGTGAGGGTTGTCTTGAGCATGTTGCCCACGAAGAGTGCTCACCCAGGCCTGAAGGTCTGGTATGCTGTCATCATTGGCAATTCGATCTCCTCAGCTCCAGAGCCCCAAAGGCTAGCATTTGAAGATCCCAATGTGACACAAGCCGGCTAATTTTGACAAATTGACTTCAACCATCATAAGACTAGGTTCTTTTCTTCGACGCGGTGTAAACGACATCCTGGTAGCTCCGGGTCAACACTGCCAAGTCCTTTTGCTCTCCAAAAATCTGGCAAAGCTTCCCCAGGTCCTGTTTCACAATGCTGATGTCTAAGCGAGGTCGCAATTGAAACACGGAGAACGCCCTGATGGCCTCAAACGTTGGCCACTCAGCCATCAGGGACTCACGGGCCAGGTGAACCCAAACAGCCATTCTTTGATAGCAAGAGGAGAGGACTTGTGGTGCCAAGTCTGAACCACCAACTGATCGGAATTGCTGCCCAATCCTGATGACCGATTCCTCCTGTAGCCATTCGATAGCCTGACAGAGCTATTTGGGAATTTGTCATGTTTGCTTCTCATGACACGATTAAAAAGAAAAAAGAAAGACACTTCGTCGTCAGGCTGTCAAATTTACTTTTGATGAGAAACATGGCGAGTGTAGGAGTGGACATGCCCTGCTTTCCTTTGAAGGAACAAAGCCGAGATCCTGTTCAAGAAGCCATCCATTTCAGAACGGAGTTGCGCTACGTCCACCGTGTTCTTGTCACAAAAGCGGATCCTTGAGATGTCAAATGGATGCAACTGTTTTGCTGGAATCATTGTCAAACAAAATAGCCAGTCAGAACGTCAGACTCAGATGACATATTTTGCTGACAAGGGACAGTTCCAACTCTTCCTGCGCTGCGTCGCATAGCATGGCCAATTGAATGATGGACTCTGCGTTGACATTCTCCAGGAATGAGGTCACCCTGGCCTTGACCTTTGGATTGGTTCTGCGTTCAAGGATCCTTGGTGAGCTGGTTTTTCAAGGTTTGGCTCCAAACGATGCTTGCAGTCACTGACACTGGCAAACCCTGAGGCTGATCACACCAACTACGAACTGACAATGACACCAAATATATATATTTTTTATGAACCCACCAATGTCAGTCAATGACGACTAGGCTCTCCATTGCTGCAAGAATGATCGCAGATGTGTGAAGCACCATCCGGGAAGCCGGCTTTAAGATGCTCGAATGGCGATGTTTCGCGAAACCAAGGTTGCGTGTCCTCCAATGCTTCTTGGTCTCTTCTTTCACCTGCACGATGTTGTTTATCTTCATCACTGGCCCAAGGAAAGTTCCAAAATCAAGTCCAAAGTTCATTCATGTTAATGTTGTTTTTCTTCTGACCCTGTTTCTTTCCCATAAGAGTGATTTAACCCAAATCATCACGACAACACTCACTCTCCTCAAGCCCAGTAGCATACCTCCTGAAAATTCTTGCGTTTTGAGGAGAATGGTAGATCACGGAAATAATGGAGTTGCTGCTCCAAATGTAGAAGTGCCAAGTCTGCTTGAGGAAGGGCACATGATTCCATTTTTGTGTCATCCTGGAAGAAAGGTTCGAGCATGAAACAGCATGTGCAGGTGGCGAGGTCTCAACACAAGTAACCATAATTACAATTTTGTTGAACATTTAATTGTATCACTACGCCTGCCAGCAGCATGCGCTCCATCACGGACTGGCACACGCATGTTCTTAAACTGCAGCTGCTTCGACAGACGCATCGCTTTGAGCTCATCAGCAGCTGCATCTGCCCCCATGAACTCCTTGAAGTCTGGAACAGGTTGATTGACAATTGTCATGCTGATTAAAAACTTGGTCTCTGATCATCTTAAAACATCCAAGTTTCAATTGCATGGGAGAATTTCTTCATCAAAGTGCGATCGAGCCTGGGCAACTGTCCACGCCAGCCGCGAACTGGATGCAGCCTAGCCATGAAGAAACGCCTCACAGCTTTGAAAGAAGCTTTCGACAAATTGTGGCTGCCGCTCAGCTCGCTCTTCAGGAACGCCAGGATGCTAGATGTTGCCCTGATCCCATCCTGTCCTTGTTTGACCAAAACCAGAGTACATGCTAGATGGCATGACTGGCAGGCATGGAAACATAATAAAGTACAGTACGTGAGTTTGTGATGTGCTTTTGTCAAGCTGAAATTGACTGAATCTCAACTGAGCCTCCACTATCCAAGCTGATGATGCACATCCTCACACCTACTGTGGCACCTTGACCATCTTGAGAGATAGATGCAGTGATCATGTGTTTCATGCGCTTCTTGATCAAGTCTTTCACGGCCTCGTTGGCGCACCACAACATTTTGAGGGCCTTGAAAGGTCCCAGACATGACTTGCGCAGCGATGTTCCTTTCATCCGCTCAGAGATGATCTTCTCAAAGTCGCTGATCGAGGGGCAGCTAGATCCTTTCGACAGGTGCAGCTTTGACCTTTCATGCTGGGACAACTGCGACCTCTTGGGAGATGCACAAGCAAAGCTTCTGCAAAAGGCACACTTCGCCAGTTGTGGCGTCCCTCGAAGCCAAGCAAAGTCTCTGCACAGGTGTTTCCATCGCTTTTTTGGCTGCATGGTGAACGGCTCATAGGCTATGTCATGTCATTGACAGTTAACGCTTTAATTGCCAAACTTCCAACATATGCAATTGAAACTGTTTGAAGACAATGGACAAATGCTCACTAAAACTCATTGCCAGAACATTGAGTGGTAAGCTGAGCTCAAAAGCACAAAGGCCACTGATCAATGACAACTGGCAACTGGTCAATGACAACTGGCAACTGGTCAATGACAACCACTGAGACATTCCAAAGCAGGGCAGGCCCACCACGTAGCAATGGGAGCAAGACAATCCCGCGATTGGCGCTGACACCGACAGTTGCAGGTGCTATTTCTGACATAAGCAGGTGTTATTTCTAAGAAAAATGACAAGTGGCTTTGGTGACATTGTGGTGCTTTGGCTGGTGAGAGTTAAAACTTAAAACCACAATTGCCATGATATGATGACTAGTCTACTGACCACATGACTATGACAGAGTTCAGACCTGAAGCACACACATACAATTGTCATTGACAGTCACTGAATCATGTGACATTGCAATGAAAAACCGACAGTCGGCTCTGACTTCACTTGGCACTTTTTTGAAACAGATGTGGCCTTTTCGGCAAGCCCCTAAGATCGAAGTTCACGCCTGCCTCCTTTGGAACCAGGCCCCCAAATGACATTTAAAATATATCACGTTTGATCCCATGCCCATCTGTAATTGCCAGGGCCAAACCCAAAGTACACGTCGGTTTCCAACATCCAATTTTGTGGGTACCACCACTGATGCTCTTCTGGATCCACCCCTCCTGGTAGCATCAGCGTCTCGGAGTCAGAGAATGGCTCACGGTCAGGCTCAGATTCAGGGGGTCTGTCACTGACCAAGTCATCATCAGATGCATCAGCAGGTGCAAGGCTCCTTGAATCAATGTCAACAACTTGTCAGTGCAAACAAGTGAACGGATCTTGCAAACAAAGTGATGCAAACAAAGTGATGCTGACAAAGCAAGCATGGGCGGCCTTGTACATTGGACTCCACTCTGACTCTGACTCCAGCTGCTCCAGCCATCACTCTGACTCCCCTCTGACTCTGACTCTCTGTCTGACTCTGACTCAACTGACATTGGACGCTGATGGAGTTGGTCAGAGCTGGGTACCTGAGAAACAACAGACACTAAATAATGCCACTTTCTTTTTTATTGTCATTCAGTTTGACGTTACTGAGACTGAACCTGAGGTCCTGGCGAAATTGTCAAGAATATGATGGCCACTCAATGGCTCCAGGGTACGGACCTTGGAGGGATGTAAACATGGCAGGCTCTGCCAAGTTAGTACTCTCCAGTCAATGACGGAAAAGAGCGATCCAGAAGGTGGCAATGCAGGACAATGCAAGCCAGTCAATGACGATGAACGCGCCGCCACAGACCATTTTTCACCATCTGATGATTTGACGCTGATCACTCTGCCCTACGGGCCGTTGGCAGGCCCATGCTTTCGTTCAGCCTCAGGATAGACAATCTTTGACAAAGTTTAGTGGCATGATAAAACTTTTCACCAATCCTTCTAAACAACATGTTTGAGGTCCAAGTCAAGACAGACAACGACTCACTCCTAGGAACCTGGCTCCTCCACCAAATTTCTGAATGACTTTATCAGCCAGCCATCCACGTTCTTAATGTCTGGCCATGTGCAGCATGAATAATGTGACAATGAAAGCAATCATGGGAAACAAGTCGCAAAAACATGTCAGTACCACGGCTGCTCTCATGGCTGTTCAAATATTGGACAATGTCCAAGTACTCCAAGTGGAAGGCCAAGCAGATCAATGCCAATGCTTGCATTCCAGGCCTCCAAGGTTGAACACGTGACAGTGAAACGAGTCATGCTGAGACAATTAAATTATCATTCTGACTCTGAATGGCTGCATGGCCTTGACAAGCCACGCTCTTGAACCAACCGTCTTCCATCGTCATCTAAGACTGCAAGCACTGGATCAGACATTGACATCTAGGGCGATTACTCTTCGAGCCAGCTGTAAGGCAAACTCCATGCGTAGACAAATAATCAAGTGCCAAGTTACTAAGTTGTTTTGATTTTGAGTCCAAGCTGCATCGGGACACCTTCTAGTGCATCAGTCATTGACATTTTTCTCCCTTGCTAGGCTGATCTGATCAAGGTGGCCCATTGACATTTGAAGGCCAAAACAGATGTCACTGTCACTGACTGGCTACAATCACCTGACAGGCTCTAACTCGGACGATGAGAAGCAAAGTGTTGCTCAGTCGCTAGGCTTTGTCTGAGACCGATAAGGGGGTCATTTGATTGAGGGCCAGTTGTCATATTGTGATTTTACCACATTTTCAGACAACCCAAGCCTAGTCATAGAGCGCTATGGCTGCGATGTCTGCACAGAGACAGGATGTCAAATAGGATTGAAAGTTTTTGTAAACTCCACTTCTGTTTTGTCTCCAAATTACACCAGCAAAACGCAGTTGTCTGCAAAGTGGCAGAGCCAGCATCATGCGACGCAAGTTGCCCCTAATTTCAGCTTGTTCCATCATTTCATTCCTTAGATCAGCGCATGTTTCAGCCTTTGACGACTTCAGTCATTGATGACATCAACTGTTTAGCACGTTTGAACAGTGTCAGTCTCTGACAACATCAGTGGTTTATTTTGACAGTTTGGCCTGTCTCATTCATGTTTTGAAACCCGGTTCAGTCTGGCAATATCATCAAGAACATGTTTTGAACACCGCTTCAGTCATTGACAAGATCATCAGCTCTTGAACATGTTCAACACCGCTTCAGTCACTGACAACATCGCCTCTTGGAACAAGCTGCAAAATGGCCGCAAGCACTGGATTCTGATCTGCAGCTTCCCACATATCGAGTGGTGGAGGACTGGAAGGTTCTTGTGGGGTTAAAACCCCTGAAGCTCGTCGTTGTCGTGGTGGTCTTGAAGGTGGTGGGGGTGGCGGGTCTGTACGCCATGGTGGGGGTGGGTAGCTTGGAGGTGGGGGTGGGTAGCTTGGAGGTGATGGAGCCTGTTGGCATGGTGCGTTTGAGTGCCATGGTGCGGGTGGGTAGCTTGGATGTGGTGGAGCCTGTTGGCATGGTGCGTTTGAATGCCATGGTGCAAGTGGTGCTAAAGGAGGTGGTGGGAAAGCAGGTGGTGGTAAAGGCGGTGGTTCGTTAGGCAGCGCCCGAGGAATCTGCCTCGTGCAACAAAGCAATTCACACATCATAATTTGATTAATCATTAAATTCAAATCACGTAGAATCTGACTGACATTGACATGATCACCATCCAACTAAATACTTGACCAGCAACTGCCTCCGGAACTCCATGAATGGCCATGGCCAAGCCCCAGTCCATTGCCAAAAATTCCATAGAGTTTTGATCATCACCTTCTGCCAGGATGACTCCGAGAATCCCATTCTTTTAAGAGCACGGATGGCAATTTCGCGCCTGACGAAACAAGATAACAGGACCACTGTCATATGGTTCAACCTTTGAAACTGTGGTTAGGGCGCCTCTCTGCTGATGTTGACCGCATCCACAGCTCAATGGCATCCATGTCGGAATTCCAGCTGCGTGCCCCGGTCAAACTAAAGATGATCGGGCAGCAATTGACACCACATACCTGAGAGACCAGTCCAGTGCCATGGAGAATAGTGAATGTGCTCATCCATGCACAGACCGATATAAGTCTGGTTAAAAACAATGGGACCAAGACACACAGAGCAGGCAAGCCAACAAAGCTACATAAGCTGAAGTTCGATGAAAGCCTGCTTTGCAGTTTATGGCAATGCAGCTCCCTGGATTCTCCCAGATTCGCTCCATGACCGAAGTTGCCTTCGGATGCCTGAAGACCTGCCAATACATCATCAATCTCTTTGACAATATCTGATACTCTTTGACTTGACAACTTGACAATATCTGATATCAATACCCAAGACAAAGACTCAATGTCATTGACAAGATGATTGTTAAACTCAAAAACATGTCATTGAGCGTCATTGACTGCACTTTGATTTGACAATGACTGAGTTACAGGCTGTCCCTTGGATGCAGGATCGAAGCCCACAGTTGTGCTGCTCTTTTGGACTCAGAGCATTGCAAGTTCATAGCATTTGCACAGTCTGGGGCACAATCAATGTGGGCTGACTCTTAATTTGCCCAAGGGGCTTCAACTCCTCCACCTTCATGCGCATGAGGTCAGCGAGGTTGTGGAAGATCGCTGGAGTATTAGATGATGTCACAACTTCGATTGGGTTGCCACCCTTCCACCATACTGGCATCTTTGGTTTGGCCCCCCATCCAACTATTAAAACATCTCTTGGCCATCCTCGGGTTCCTCGATCATCACATCGACGCTCCACCTCACTGGTTTGTGAAAAGTCTTGAATTTGGATTCAGCATGACTTGCCTGATTCTTGACATTTGACATGATTTTGATTTGGCATGGCTTGACATGCTTCGACACGATTTGGATTTGGCTTGCGACATGTTTCACCTGTTTCAAACAGAACAACCACAGGTCAAGCTGCCTCCCTCTGAAAGCCCAATAGGTCATAGCCCATGTCGCGTTCCGCTTCATCATCACTGTCACAGCGGCGCTTGTAGCCCATGGCTTGCATTGACACTGACGCTTCTCAAACAACTAAATGAGTTTAAAGGGAATGAATGACATGGCTGTGTTGCTGGATGTTCTTACAGGGCGTGTTTAAGCAGGCACTGGGTTTGAACATGATTATTAAACATCATCATTCCTGAGCTTGAAGCTGGTGCTATTTGTTGGCATCAACTTAGTAGTCTTTTGCCCTGAACTTTTAAAACCAAATTTTGCAGCATCAGTCAATGACAATGACAATGGTATTCAAAAGTGGTGCTTTCCAGTGACAGCCACAACGGTAGGTCAGTGACAGAAGGACAGCTGGGAATCTGACGGTAGGATCTGCGATTCGGGATCCTACAGTCGACAATCATGTCAAGGATTTTGAATTAAAATGCATCTGTGATCTGATCAAAAATCAAATACTCATGTTAAACTGTTAAGCGTGTGAATGAAATGACATGCTATTGGAAAAGATGATCAGTTTGCAACTGTGTCACCAACCACATTGAGCCCCTGGCCACTCTCAATGTCATTGCCCACGGATACATTGACCAGAGTGTCCTACAGCAAGTTCTGACATGTTTGACAGTAGCAATATACTCAGGTGTCCGATGCATCAAAAGATTCTAGTCCTCATTTGGGATGATGATACCAGAGCCTCATTTGGGAAGGTTCACTCACAAAGCCCACCACAGCATGACCATGCTGAAACAACCGTATGACAAGGACTGAGTTCACACACCAGGGTCCAAGGTGGTCATTGACCGCATGCTTTCAACGGCTTGTCTTAACCTCTGATCCATCTGAATTGAAGATTGGCATCTGGCACTGACACTGAAAAGCACTGATAGACCCTGACACACCAGCTTTGAGGGCACAACATGGGGTCTTGGACCCATTCGAAACCTAGACAAACAGGCCGCATGAACATGCAAAATGCAGAATGGACCGCATGAGCATGCAAAATGCAGAAAGGACATCCAAGCCATCAGAAGTAAGGCCAATGCTAGCAGGCATGTTGCTCGCTCTGCCCTGGGGAAGTCCAATTTTTTCTATGCATTTTGTCAGGTAGTAAGTGTTGCTGCTGCTACAGTTATTATTTTTCCATCTCAATGTGTTGTCATTGCTGAGATTTGCACATCCCCAAACAGTATGAAGATGATTTCGACCTCCTGATACCAAGCAGGCTTGCAATCAATCATGTAAAAAAGTACATGGTGCCAAAGCAAGCTGGTCCTCCAATTGCGTCAGGTCTCGATCCACCATGATCTCCAGTCTGTTCAGCAGCATTTCTTAGATGTGGACAGGGTGGCAGTTGAATGTATCTATTGAAGTGAAATGCATCCAAGATGACATGTGAAATTCAATGGCTGAGGAAGTCGCGAACTTGGGTCAGGAGAGGGTCAATCAATGCCATCCTGCTCAATTTCAAATTCCACAATTCAATGCAACTACACTGGCATTTTCACAGCACAGGCACAAACTGCCAGTCCTCAGCAGCTGCTGGTGACATGAAGGGATTTGAGCAAATGCTATCGGGCAACAGACTGGGCATGAGTCATTGACCTACTTGCAACATTGCAAGCAAAATTTAAAGTCATTGACCTAACAAAATTTAAAGAGTCTTAAGTTAAAAGTCATTGACTTTCTTCAGTTTTGCAGTCATTGACTCCATCAAACCACTTACACATGGCTAAAAGCTCACTGAACGTCGGTTGGATCAAATCAAATTATGGCAAGACTTAGGCAAAACTTCCCC